>Ga0214473_10005889_pt1 | contig 14670 bp, 13 predicted proteins | sample RVTome_7_FD_203509 | JGI IMG/M metagenome (GOLD analysis project Ga0214473, IMG submission 203509) | Soil microbial communities from uranium-contaminated site in the Upper Colorado River Basin, Wyoming, United States - RVT98D197 | ecosystem: Environmental > Terrestrial > Soil > Contaminated >... | reverse complement strand
GGAATGGGCTGATTCGTGGCACTCGTACCCTCCTCCGAAGCTGCGAAGAGGGTACCAGAGAACCGTCGCGTGCGCCAGTCCATATACGTTGGTGTATTTATGGTGAGGAGTACTAAGGCGGACGCGCCCGTCCTTGAGAGCATCCACACGCATGAAGCCCGGCTTGTCCGAGGCGTAGCGCGTGCTGTCGAGCCTCCGGACGGCGTTGTTGTGGTCGTAGCTCCCCGAGCCGCTGACCAGCACGTAGCGGACGCCGCGCCCGGAGAGCACCTGCAGGCCATGGTCGTGACCGGCCAGAAAGGCGAGAGGCGGCGTGTCGCGAAACACCGATTCGAGCGAGTCGCGCATGTGCCGGTAGGCGCTGCTCGACAGATCCTACGCGCTGATCCCGTTCTGGCGCGCCAGCGGACAGGCTGAACCAATGATCGGCAACGGCAACCACAGCCACCCCTTGAGGTCGCGTAGCGGGAACAGGTGATCCACCAAGGGGAAATAGCCTCCGCGCGGCCCACCGCTCGCCAGCGGGTGATGGCCCGCCACGAAGACGTGCCGGCCGGCTGCCCCGCGCACCGCATCGCGCAGCGCCCCGAGCACCTCGCCTTCCGAATCGGCGGCACACGTCGAGGTCGGATGGACCGGTTTCGCGAACTTGTGGAGCCACCACTGGGTATCCAGCAGCACTAGGCGCACGCTTCGTCCTACGTCCACTGTGACTGGGCCCGGGCAACCATCTTCCGGTAGGAAGCGGACGCTCTGACCTCCGCGCTCGACCACGTAGTCGGCCTCGCGTCGCACCTGGTCCCAACCTTCGCTCCGCATCTTGGCCCAGTCGTGGTTGCCGGGTATGAAGATGGTCGCGGCGCCGCTCGCGCGTGCCGCGTCGACTTGCGTGTTCAGCCGGACCTCCGTCGCAGCGCGGTGGCGCGCGCCCCTCTCGGGCAAGCCCTCGGGATAGGCGTTGTCGCCGAGAAACAGAAGGTGGGAGCCCGCGGAGTTCCCGCCGGCCGCTTCTCGCAACGCCGTGACCACTGGATGATCGCGGGCCGGTCCGCGTGACCAGCGTCACCGATGAGGAATAGCGACGTCTCGATCTCCTGCGGGGCCGGCGCGGGTACGGACGGCGCTGGTGCTTGCGCCGCGCCGGACGCCGTGATGCAGAGCAACACGATCGCGGTCGACCCGACGCTCCATCGCGAAACGCCGGCTGAACCCCCGGTGCCGAGGTACAGCGAAGCGAGGCTCGTCGAGCGCCTCCTCGATCCTTCAAATGACTTCTCGGCCCTCATTGGATCTCGAAGTCGACAATCACGGGGAGGTGGTCGCTCGCGCTCTGCGACAGGCGCAGTCGGCACCGAGGCGCCGAGAGGAGCCGTAGCGGCCGGCGGTTGGTCAAGGCCGTTTGCCCTGCTCCTTTCGCTGAGTCTCAGCGACGTGGACGGAAGCCGTGTCGCCGCAAAGCTCAGTTTCCCCTGGTCTTGCTGCGGAAACAAGCCCGCCTGCGATGCCGCGAGTTGTCGGGGAACAGCCGAGTCAACTCCTCGGCATCGAGCGCGCCGTCGGCGTGGTACGTGACGAAGACCGATTTCGGTGCGCTACGCGGCGTGGGCGGAGCGAGGCGCCCGGCGCCCTCCGCGGCGGCCCGGTGCGGCCCGGGTTTTCGCGTCGGACGACGCGCCCCCCCGGGCCACGAGACTCACTTCACCGCGTCCTTGACCCTATCGAGAATCTTCTCGGCCGTCTGCTTGACCTTTCCGACCGTCTGGTCGAGCTGACCCTCCCGCTTCAGCTTCGCGTCGCCGGTCAAGGCTCCGGCGGCTTCCTTCACGCGCCCCTTCAGCTCGTCCGTCTTGCCTCCCGCCATTTCGATTTCTCCTCTTTCTCGCAAAGCCGAGCCTCTCCGGAGAGCATTCCGGGGGCGCTGTACGCAGCGGGTTTCAAGAGCAACCCCCGTGCCACTCTGCCGCCGCCCGCATGCAAGTCCGCCACCGTGATGCGCCTCTCCTGGATGCGGCCCGCGCTCCTTCTGCCCAAGCCTTGACCGCCGCGCCGGTGGAAAGGGGGGAACGCTAGGCGTCGTCGGCGGGGCCGAAGAACTCGCCGATGGGGGCCAGGGTGTCCACGTGGTCGCAGACGATCTTGAAGATAGCCAGGGTGGGCACGGCCAGGAGCGCGCCCGGGATGCCCCAGAGAAAGAACCAGAAGAGCAGCCCCACGAAGATGACCACGGGGTTCAGGGTGAGGCGGCGGCCCAGGACCAGGGGGGTGATGAAGTTGCCTTCCAGGAAGCTCACCACCATGTAGACCCCCGGCACCGCCAGGGCGTGCCCGAGATCGTCGAAGACCAGCAGCGCGGCCAAGCCCAGGATAGAGATCCCCACCACCGCCCCCAGGTACGGGATGTAGGTGAGCACGCAGGCGAGCACTCCCCAGAGCACGGGGTTCGGCATCTTCAGCAGCCAGACTCCTACCCCCACTGCCACTCCCACCCCCATGTTGATGAGCGTAACCGTGAAGAGGTAGGTGGAGATGTTGCTCTCCATCTCGCGGGCGATCTCGACCGCCCGCTTCTTGTCCTCGAAAGTGGGAAGCACCTTGATGAGCTTGCGCAGGAAGAGATCCCCCGAGGCCAGCAGGAAATAGAGCAGCACGATCACCACGATTGCCTCGCTCACGAGGGCGGTGGTGCCGCCGAATAGCGCCTGCTTGATCCAGGCGGGGGATTTCACGGCCGACACCGGCGCCGTGCCCGAGTCTCCCGCGATCGTCCGCTCCACCTGGTCCGCGGTGCGGCTCATCTGCTCCATGGGGAAGCGCAGCGTGCGCAGCTTGCCCTGGATGCGGGTCATGCTGTCCGGAGCCTTGGCGATCCACTCCGTGGCCGGAGTTACCAGGGAGGAAAGACCCAGACCGATTCCCCCCACCAGCACGATCAGCAGGAGCGCGGCTCCCACGGCCTCCGGAATGTGGGCCCGCTTGAGCATCCGAAGGAGCGGGCTCAAGAGGAAGCTGAGGAAGAAGGCCAGCAGCAGCGGCAGGAACAGGTCCCGCGCCACCCGCAGGGTGTGGAAGAGGGCCAGCAGGAACAGGCCGGTCAGCATGAACGAGCGCAGGGCCACGGCCTGCACCGGACCGGCAGCCAGGACATGCTGCGGCCCCTCGTCCACCCGTCCCTTCTCCGGCCCGCTCCGGAGGACCGTCTTCCCGGCCATCGGTTAGGCTCGCCCCACGGCGAACACCTTGACGAGGATCAGCCCGGCGATGAAGCCGCCGACGTGGGCTGCGTAGGCGACGCCGCCCGCCTGTGAGCCGCCTCCCAGCAGCCCCATGCCCGCAACGAGTTGAAAGAGGAACCACATGCCGATCGATACCCATGCCGGCATCTCTCGCGTGCCCCTCCCCATCAGCATGCGCACGCGTCTGCCTGGGAAGAGGAGCATGTAGCCGCCGAGCACGCCGGAGATCGCCCCCGACGCCCCGAGGCTCGGCACGAGCATGTTGCCATGGGTCGCGGCCGTCGTGAAGACGTGGGCCAGCGAAGCGAGGACCCCGCAGACGAGGTAGAAGACGAGGTACCGCCAGCGGCCGAGCGCGTTCTCGATGTTATCGCCGAAGATCCAGAGATAGAGCATGTTGCCGGCGAGGTGTGGGATGCCGCCGTGCATGAACATGGAGAGCAGGAGCGTCAGATAGACCGTCAGCGGAGTGAGTTCCAGCCCAGGCTGCTCGAAGGACTGGCCGCTCACGGGATCCTTGACTGTGTGGGCGGGAGTCACGACGTCCCTCCCGCTGACGATTTCCTGCGGGACCGTCGAGAAGGCGTACGTGAACCGGTCGTTTGCCCCCATTCCCTGCAGAAGCACGAACACGACGATGTTCGCGACGATCAGGAGGTAGTTGACGAACGGGGTGACGGTGCGGTCGGAATTGTCGTCGCCGATCGGAATCATGCCCATCACAAACCTCCCGTCCGGGGTTTGCAAGATTCGGACCGTCGTCAACCCCGTCACGGGCGAGGCTTCCTGCATCGCGTCGAGCAGCGACCCCGAGGACTTGCAACGGCACTCCGGAGCCTGTCCCGGCTGGCGGCGCGGCCGCAGTCGTGGACGGGCTGGAGCGGCTGCGAGAGGTCATCGGGGCAGCTGTGCGAGGGCCTCCGGGACGATCAACGGCCACCTGTTAATGTTCAGGTCGCTCGGCGGCGCGGCAGACATCCACGGCGGCGTCGGCTACCAGTTCAATAACGACCCGGACGAGCCGAGTCCCGTGGACATCGGCAACGCGCGGAGCTGATCTTCGCGCCCTGAGCCCGACGGCCGGCGCCCAGCAATGGATCCCGGTCGGACCGCCGGGAGGCGACGTTCGTTCGCTGGCGGTTGATCCGCCACGCTGCGTTGTGGGCGGTCTCTCTGGGGCCCCGCCCCCTCATCCGGCCCGCAGCGTCATGGGGCCGGATCGCCTTCGTGGCCCGCGAGGTCTCGCCGGCCAAACTTACTTCTTGATCGCCGCGCCGAACTCCTCGACGAGCTCGCCGACCTTTCGACGGGCCCTGCCCAGGCCCTGCTGGGCCGCGCCTTCGGCACGCTCCTGGGCGCCCTCCCGCTCCAGTTTGCTGTCGCCCGCGATGATGCCGGCGGCTTCCTTCGCCCGCCCCTTCAGCCCCTTCACCTTCCCGCGCATTTCCTGGCTCATGTGCCCCCCTGTCCCCTTCACACACGCGGTCGGCCGGTCAGGGCTCCCTCGCGTATTCGCCGCGTTTCACGACGCCGGTGGCCTTTTCGACGCGGCACAGATAGTGGAGCGTGGCCGAGTCGCCGCCCATGCTCTTGCGGACTCGGCCCTTGACGCCCACGATCTCGGTGCCAATCGGGCTCGTCTCCGCCGTTTCGAAGTTCACGTTGACGTCGCCGTGCTCGGTCTTGATCTTGTTGCGGACGTACTCTTGGCAGGCCTTGAGGGCTTCACGGTGTTCGGCGGGCGTGGCGGAAAGAAGCAGGTTGGACGTCGCCGGCTTGGCTTCCGGCGCAGACGTTACCTCGATCACGCGCCCGGTGTTGGTGTCCACGCGGCAGTTGAACTCCACTCGCTGGCTGAGCAACGCCTTCCCCCGCACGCCCTCGACCCCGCGGCTGATCGGGTAGGTGTCCGCGGATTCCAGAGTGAGGTTGGCGCGGCCGCGCTCGAGTGAGAGTCTGTCGCCGAGTGCATCCTGACAGAGCTGTACGCTGGCACCGGACTGCGCCAAGGCCCAGATCGAGCCGAGCAGCAACAGACAAACCGCATTCGCCAGAGCCATCACAGCTACTCGCATCTTCATAGGACCTCGTTCAGTGGGACTGTTCTTGGCGTTCGCTCGCTACGCTAGACACGGCATACCCTGGCGAGCGAGTACACCTCGATTGGATGAGCAAGGCGCGTGCCACCAGTAGCAATGAGATAAGGCCCCGGGTCCACTCGTTCGTGTGGTTTGGCTGCTCGCACTTTGTAAGAATGACTCTTTCTTGTTGTGCGGCGGCGCAGATGTTCTCAGCGACCGCTTGGGTCTGCGTACCGCCGCTGTTCAGACGCCGGCCTGTTTCCGGGTGCGCCCTGCGACGCAAAGGGACTCTTGCGCGTCGGTGCTGTCAGGGCGGGGCGGCCCCCATCCACAAGGTCTTTTTGACCCGGCCGGTGTCCGGGCCTATTGTGGCGGAGAGAGAGGCTGCCCATGAACGTGCACCTCGGCTGCTCTGCGCTGATGGCCGTGCTCATCGCTGCACTTCCCGTCGTGGCCGAAGAGGATCGGGTCGAGACGTTCGCCGTGCGGTACCGCTCCGCCGAGGAGCTGGCCCTTGCCCTTCGTCCCCTGGCTGGGCCTGCGGGAGTCGTGACGGCAGCAGCCGGCCGGCTCGTCGTCCGCGCCTCGCCGGCGGCGATCGCGGAGATCAAGCGGGTCCTCGACGAGATGGACACGCCGCCGCGGTCGCTCCGGGTCACGGTGAAGCAGGACACCGACGCCTCGACCTCGACCCGCTCCGGCGAGGTGACAGTCGAGACCCGCGAGGGCGGCACCGTGGAGCGCCGCACCTCCCGGACGGTAGTCGGCGGCTCCCTCTCGAGGCACGGCTCCGACACGTCTTCTACCGGGACCGAGTGGCTGCAGGTACTGGAAGGCAGCCGCGCCTTCATCCGCGTCGGCCGCAGTGTCCCGGCGACGGAGACGCAGCTCATCCCTTCGGCCGGCGGGGCGATCGTCGTCCAGGAGACGGTCTACCTGGATGCCGACCTCGGCTTCTACGTGGTCCCGCGCGTCGCCGGCGACCAGGTCACCCTGGAGATCAGCACGAGCAACGACACCGTGGACGACCAGGGCGTGTTCGACGTCCAGCGTGCACACACCACGGTCTCGGGGCGCCTCGGCGAGTGGCTGAGCGTCGGAGAGGCGATCCGGACCGCGGCGAGCCGCTCCTCGGGAATCCTCGCTGGGCGAGCCCAGCGCTTCTCGGAGGTCCACAGCATCAGCGTCAAGGTCGAGGACGCCCGCTGACGCTGGGGGCCCAGGAAGGCGAAGGGCCCTCCGCGTGGCGAGGTCCTGGGCGGCGCCCGCGATGCGGCCGATCACAGGGCCCTTCTTGGCTCCGCTGTGGTGCCACAATGGCAGTTGGAGGGCCCTTTTGGGGCTGTCGTAGTCCTCGGCTCCTGTCGCCATCGTCCTGAACTGGGCCGACGCGCGCCACGCGGCGCCCTGAGCGACACCGGGTTCCTGGGCCACACTTTCGGCCGCCATCGAGCTCAGGTCGCCGCCTGCGGGTCCCGCGCGTAGACCTTCAGGGATTCCCAACGGCGCAGCAGCACCTGCCCCGGCTCGAAGCCGCGCGGCTTGCTGACGTCGGCCACACGGCAGGCGTGGACCTCGACCTTGCCACGGCTGCCGCGGGCCTTCGAGTGCCAGGCCGCGAGCTGCGCCGCCTGCTCCAGCACCGGACGCGGGAGCTCGCCCAGCCCTTCCGGGTTCCGGACGACCACGTGGCTGCCCGCGGGGCCCGCGACGTGCAGCCAGAAGTCCCGAGGCTCGGCGACACCGAAGGTCAGCGCGTCGTTCTCGGCGTCGCTGCGGCCGATCAAGACCTCGAAGCCGCCGATCTCGAGCGACCGATACGGCTTGCCCTTGCTCGCCACTCGCGGCGGCTATCGCGGCTCCCAGGCGTGGCCGAGCCGCGCGAGCAGCGCCGCATAGATTTCGATCCCGTCCCACAGGTTCCCCAGGCGGATGTTCTCGTTCGCCGCGTGCTGGTTGTTGTCGTGGTTGGCGATCGGGATGCCGACGACCGGCGCTCCGGTCGCCTCCTGGAACAGGTACATCGGAATGCTGCCGCCCAGCATCGGCGCCTGGACCACGGGGCCACCCAGGTGCTCCTCGATCACCCGGACGATCGCCCGCGACGCCGGCAGGTCCATTGAGGTGCGCGCCGCCTTGTACCCCAGGCCCCACTCGAGCTTCACGACGCGGGGCTGGCCAAGCCGCAGCTCGGGGCTCGGTGTCTCGTGGACGACGTGCCAGCCGTCGCGAGCCAGGTGGGCCTCGACCCGGTCGCGCACGCCCTCGGGCGTCTGGTCGGGCACCAGGCGGAAGTCGATGGAGGCTCTGGCCTCGGTCGGGATCGCGTTCGCAGCACTTCCGGCCACGCGCCCGGCCTCGATCCCGCGCACGTTGAGCGCCGGCAGCTGCACCCTCTCGACGAGCGGCGCATCCCCCGCCTCGGTGGCCGCCAGGCTCAGCTCGCGGCGCAGCTCGGCGTCCACGGTCGGGACTGCCGCGAGCGCCCGGCGCTCGGAGTCGCTCGGCGGGCGCACGTCGTCGTAAAAGCCGGCGACGCGCACGCGGCCGTCCATGTCACGCAACCCCGTGAGCAGGTGCGCGAGCAGCACGGCAGGGTTGGGCGCCCAGTTGCCGTAGTGGCCGCTGTGGAGCGTGCGCGTCGGGCCGTAGACGGTGATCTCGAGGTCGGTGATGCCGCGCGCGCCGAAGAAGACCTGCATCCGGCGCGTCTGGTGGACGGGGCCGTCGCAGAGCAGCCACACGTCGCCCGCGAGCCGCTCCTTGTGGCGCTCGAGGGTGTGCCGGAGATGGGGCGATCCGGCCTCCTCCTCGCCCTCGAGGAACAGCTTGAGGTTCATCGACAGCGGGATCCTCGCCGCCTCCAGCGCGTCGAGCGCGGCCAGCACGCCGACGATCGACGCTTTGTCGTCGCTGGTCGAGCGACCGTAGAGCCGCCACTCGCGGTCGAGCGGCGCCTGCAGGCCCGGAAGCGGGATCTCGCGGGCGCCATCCTCGAGACGCCCGGCACGCAGCACCGGGCTCCAGGGGTCGCTCGCCCAGCGCACGGCGTCCACGGGCTGGCCGTCGTAGTGCGCGTAGAACACCAGCGTGCGCCGCGCCCCCGGAACCCGCCGCTCCGCGTAGGCGACCGGTGGTTCGCCGGGCTCCCCCAGCCGGCTCACGACGAAACCGCGCCGCTCCAGCCGGCGCGCGATCGCATCGGCGTTGCGCTCGACGTCCGCAACGTTGGCGGCCACGTTGGGCAGCGACAGCAGCTCCGTGAACTCGCGGAGTATCGCCACCTCGTTCCGCTCGCGCCAGGAACGCACGGCGTTCCTCACGGCTACGGCGTCGGGGGCGAACCCGGCGGCGGCGTTCGCCGCGGTCAGTGCCAGGCCGGCCAGGATGCGGGCGGATACGCGACCTTCCACGGGAACCTCCGGGCTCTCGAGAGCGCCGGAATCCTACCTCAACCCGGGGGAATCAGCCGGCGTCGGGCCGGGCGACCAACCTCCTCCGGAGGGTGGCGGATCCTGGTCATGGTCGGCCGGTGCGCGGACGCACGCTTTGCGGCCGCCTTATGATGGTTTGCCTTCAAACCGTGCGACGGCCTGCGGCATCCCAAGGGTGAGTGGGGACTTCAGCCTGTTCGAGCGGTGCGGAGGTCAGGGAGGCCGGCATCGGGCCCAGGGCGGACACGGATCGCATCGCGACCGAGACAGACGTGGTCCGCCGGGCCCAGGCCGGCGATCTTCCGGCGTTCGAGCAGCTCCACCGGGAGAATGTGAGACGCGTGTACGCCCTGTGCTTCCGCCTTTGTGGCGAGGCTTCGCTGGCCGAAGAGCTGGCCCAGGATGCCTTCGTGCGCGCCTGGCAGAAGCTTGGGTCGTTCCGCGGCGAGAGCGCGTTTTCCTCGTGGCTGTACACGCTGACCATGAACGTGGCGCTCTCGGAGCGGCGCTCGCGCCGGCGGCGCACGTCGCGCATCGTGGCCACGGAAGACCCCAGCGTTTTCGAAAAGCCCGGTGACACGCGCAGGCCCGAGGTCGGCGTCGACATCGAGCGGGCCATGGACGTGTTGCCTCCGGGAGCCCGGACCGTGTTCGTGCTTCACGACATCGAGGGCTATCGACACCAGGAGATCGCCGAGCTGACCGGCGTCGCGACCGGCACCTCGAAGGCGCAGCTGCACCGGGCCAGGAGACTGCTCAGGGAGGTCCTCAGCCGATGACGTGCGCGGAAGTGGACGACCGCCTCGACGATTATGTGGACGACACGCTGGCCGAAGCAGAGTTCCAGGAGCTGGAGCTGCACCTGGCCGGCTGCGCCGTCTGCCGCGAGCAGGAGCGCCGCCTGCGCTCCCTGCTGGCGCAGGCCGCGGCGCTGCCACGCGAGCTGGCGCCGGCCCGCGACCTGTGGCCGGGCATTCGGGCCCGCCTGGGCCGCCCCGGCGTACTGCCGTTCTCCCGCAGCTTCTCTGGCGTCGGGAGCTGGCTGCCCGCGTCGCTGGCCGCGGCCGCAGTGGTGGCGCTGGCCGTCGCGGCTCTGGTGCGCACGCCTGGCACGGCGTACGGCCCGAGCCAAGTCTCGGCGTTCCCGACCGGATCGTCCACGGAGGCCGCGGGGGTGCTGAAGGCCGAGCGCGACTACGCGCAGGCATCAGCGGCGCTGCTCGCGGCGCTGCGCGAACGGCCCGAGCGACTGTCGGCTGAAACGCTGGCAGCGATCGAGAAGGACCTGCTGGTGATCGACGGGGCGCTGACGCAGATCCGCGAGGCGCTGGCACAGGATCCCAGCAGCGGCGCTCTCAACCATTTGCTCGCCTCCACGCATCAAAGGAAGCTGAAGGTGTTGCAGCGGGTGGTGAAGCTCTCCCGCATCTGAAGGGACGGATGATCGTCATGAAGAGACTTGGAATCCTCATCCTGCTGCTGGCGGCGGCGCAGGCCGCCCGGGCCCGCGACCGCGTCGAGGAGCGCCGCCCGGCCGCCCCCGATGGCCTGATCGAGATCGCGAACCCGGCCGGATCCATCCGCGTGATCGGCTGGGAGAAGAATGAGCTGGAGGTCACGGGCACGCTGGGCCGGGGCGCGGAAGGCATCGACGTGTCCGGCGGCCCGCACCGCTTCAGTATCGAGGTAAAGACCGAAGGAAACCCCCACGGCGTGCAGTCCAACCTCGAGATCCGGGTGCCGAAGCGCAGCCGGCTGCAGATCGACTCGTTCGCCGCGAGCATCGCGGTCGAGGGTGTCGAGGGCTTGATCAGCGCCGAGACCGTCAACGGCGGGATCAGCATCGCCGCCGGCTCACAGGAAGTGAGCGCGGAGACCGTGAACGGCAGCGTGGACATCTCCTGTCCCTGCCGCCGCGTCAAGGCCAGCGCCGTCAACGGCGCCGTGAGCGTGCGCGGGGCCAGCGGCGTGATCGAGGCGTCGACAGTCAACGGCCGGTTGAGCGTGGAGGGCGGCAGCTTCGGGCGCGCCCAGCTCGAGAGTGTCAACGGCGGCGTACGCTTCGCCGGGGATCTCGCGAGCAGCGCCACGCTCGACGTCGAGACCGTCAGCGGCGAGGTGGAGTTGCTGCTGCCAGCCGCCGTGGCGGCCGACTTCTCGCTGTCGAGCTTCAGCGGGTCGATCGTCAACGATTTCGGCCAGCAGCCGCGCCGGATCAGCCGCTACACCTCCGAGAAGGAGCTCGAGTTCTCCACTGGCTCGGGCGGCGCAACCGTGACGGTGCACACGCTGAGCGGCGAGATCCGCCTGCGCAAGCGCTAGAGGGAGAAGGGAACATGAGAGCTTTCGCGAGGGCAGCGGCGCTGGCCGGCGTGGCGGCCGCGCTTTCGGCCCAGGCATGGGCGGAGCGAGCCAGCGAGGACTTTCGCTGGCAAGGACGGCTGGCGGCCGGCCAGGCCGTCGAGATCAAGGGCGTCAACGGCGACATCGAGGCCGTGGCAGCGACCGGAGACGAGGTGGCGGTCCTGGCGGTCAAGTCCAGCAAGCGCAGCGATCCCTCCGAAGTAAAGATCGAGGTCGTCACTCACGGCGGCGGCGTCACGCTGTGCGCCGTCTATCCGGCGACTTCGTGGGGCCGCGCCAACGAGTGCGCCCCGGGCGAGGGCGGGCGCATGAACACGAGCAACAACGACGTGCAGGTGCGCTTCACGGTCCGGTTGCCGCAGGGCGTGCGCTTCGTGGGCCGCACCGTCAACGGGGGCATCGAGATCGCGCAACTGGACGGCGACGTCGAAGCCTACAGCGTCAACGGCGGCGTTCGCATCGACACGCGCGGCAACGCACGCGCCGAGACGGTCAACGGCTCGATCACGGCCTCGATGGGCCGCTCCGACTGGAGCGGATCCGCCGCCTTCGAAACGGTGAACGGCGGGATCACGCTGGCGCTGCCCGCCGATGCGGGCGCCGAGGTGAGCGCGGAGACCGTGAACGGCTCGATCGAGACCGACTTCCCGCTGACCGTTCGAGGGAAGTTCTCGAGTCGGCGCGTGTCGGGCACCCTCGGCAGCGGGGGCCGCGAGCTGAGGCTCGAGACGGTCAACGGGAGCATCAGGTTGCGCAAGGCGTCCTAGCCTCGCCTACACTCCCCCCGCAGCGAGCCCACAGTTCCCCGAGCCCCGCGCGAGCTTCAAAACGCCAAGCCGAGCCTGAAGTAGAACTGCGTGTCGCCCCGTTCCGCGAAACCGCGCGCGGCACCCGCGCTTGCAGTAAACGGCAGGGCGTGGGCCAGGAAGACGTCCGCTCCCAGCGCGGCGCCTGCCGCGCTCTTGACGTCCCCGAGCCGGAACCGGTCGCTCCAGGCATGGCCCGCGTCGGCGAAGAGCGTCAAGTGCAGGTGGCGCACGAACGCCGGGAGGGTGCGCCAGCCGCGCTGCGCGCGCGCGAGCGGGATCCGATACTCGAGATTGGCGGCGGCGTAGCTCCTTCCGGTGAAGGCGTCCTCGGGGTAGCCCCGCAGCACCGCGGGGTTCACGCCGACGAGATCGAACAGGCCGCCCTCGGGGAAGCCGCCCACGGCAAAGGAGCGACGGAAACCCGGCCGCCCGAACGTGGTGCCGCCCGCAACGCGCAGCGCCAGCACGTCGGCTTCGCCGAAACCCCGTTGGTAGGCGCGCGCGTCTGCTGTGAGCTTGCGTAGCGCGACGTCGCCGCCCAGCGCCGGATCCTCGAGCAGCCACGCCAGGCGCAGGCGCCCGCCGTCGACGGGTGAGACGGAGTACGGATACTGCTTGGCCGTGCTCAACACCCAGGCGGCCTCCAGCCCGCCTAGATCGAACGGCTCTTCGTCGGCCGCGTCCTCGAAGCTCTGTCGCTCGCGGCGCCAGGCGAGCGAGAGGCTCTGCGTCGAGCGCAGCGTGCGCCGCACCGGCATCAAGACGCGCAGCGTCGCGTTGCGCGCGCGGAAGCGTCCGCTTGCCGTGGGCCGCGTCTCGTCCTCCGCGCTCAACTGAATCGTGGGCCGGAAGCGATCGTACTGATAGAAGGTCTGGCCGCTCACGCGCCTGGTCTCGCTGCCCCGCCAGGCCGCGATGCCGTAGGCGTGCCGCAGCAGCGGGTCCGCGCCGGCAGTGAGCACACCATAGCGGAGCTCGTCGTCGAGCGACGCGAGGTACGGGCTCCAGAAGCGCGGCAGGAGCGACGCGAGCGGCCGGTAGGGTCGATCCGGACCGCTCGCAGCCTCGGGCTCCGGTCGCGGCTCGGGATAGGGGTCCGCGAAGGGGTCGGCCGGCAGCAGGCTGGCGAAGTCTACCTCGGCCCGGTGGATGTCGTAGCCGCGCGCGGAATACGCGGCGAACACCAGCGTGCGCCCGTCGCGAGCCACGTCGGGGCTGAAGGCTCCGCCGACCACGTTCGTGACGCGGAGCAGCGCGCCATCCGACAGGCGTGCCGCGTACAGGTTCGAGACGCCGTCGCGATCGGAGCGGAAGACCACATGCGTCGCGTCCGGAGTCCAGACCGGCTCGACGTCCTTGGCCCGGTCGCGCGTCAGCTCGCGGATCGTGCCGCTCGCGCCGTCGATGATCACGATGTCGAGCCAGCCGCCCGTGGTCCAGCGTGAGGCGACGACCGTCTCCCCGCCCGGGCTCCAGTGGGGTGTGTTCCACTCGGTGCCGGGCGGCGAGCTGGTGAGCTGGCGCAGCTGCTCGCCGTCGAGGTCGATCGTGAACAGCTCGCTGCGGTCCTCCAGCCGGCGTACGAACACGAGCGTGCGCCCGTCGGGCGCCACGTCGGCGTCGCGCGCCCTCAGGCCGCGGCTCAGCCGGCGGACACGGCCCGTTTCGACGTCGACGGCCTTGAGATCGGCGTGGACAGCGAAGGTGTGGTGGACCTCGCGCTCGTCGAAGACGACGGTCTTGCCGTCCGGCGTCCAGGCGAGCGAGGAGCCGCCGTTGCGATCGACGAGCTTGCGGTCCGCGCTGCCGTCCGCTCCGACCAGGCGGATCGACGGGAAGCGCGTGAGGCTGCGGCTGGTATAGGCGACCCAGGCGCCGTCCGGGCTGACGCGCGGCCCCGTCTGGCGGATGCCTCGGCGCGTCAGCGGCCGCGACTCGGTGAGACCACGCTCACGGATGCGCGCCGCCTCGTCGTCGAAGCGCACGCGCGCTCGTTCCGCCCACTCGCGCCAGCGCGTCTGGACGCCGGCGCCCGTCACTTTGCGCAGGGTCAGCTCGTCGAGGAACGGGATCAAGCGTCCGGAATGCACGCGGGCAAGCTCGGGCAGCGTCGTCTCGCCGAAGCGATCGGAAAGATCGCGCAGGAAACTCTCGCCGAACAGGTACGACGCTTGCCCGCCCGGCCAGCGATCGAGTCCCAGCACCGGGCGGTCTTCGGCCGGGAACTCGCCTTCGATCGCGGCTTGCCGCAGGACCATGCGCGAGTCCGGGTTCCGCCCGCGGCCGAATGAGGTGCCCTGCGTCTCCTCGTAGGTGGCGAGGCCCTCGACCATCCAGGTCGGCGTCAGCGCGTTGGGGAACAGGAACGGCGCTCGCCCGAACAGCTTGCGCCCGGCGCCAAAGAGGCCGCGGGCCTCCTCTAAGTGGACGACGTGGGCCAGCTCGTGGACCAGCACCAGCCGCAGCCAGCTCTCGTAATTGCCGAACTCGTCGCTGCCGGCCGGGGCGGCGACGCGGATCTGGACCAGCGGGTACGGCAGCGGCGAGGCGAACCCGTTGGGGTCGTCGGATGGGTCGGCCAGCACGATCTGGACGCGCCCGACGCGGACGCCGTAGCGTGCCGTATGGGCGTCCAGAATCTGCGTGGCCAGCGCCGCCGCCTGGCGCGCGGTGGCCTCGAGCCCCTGATGGAAGTGCAGCGTGACCCGCGGCGTCTGAAGGCTGCGGAAGCGGAAGTGCGGCGGGAAGG
>Ga0214473_10005888_pt1 | contig 14671 bp, 10 predicted proteins | sample RVTome_7_FD_203509 | JGI IMG/M metagenome (GOLD analysis project Ga0214473, IMG submission 203509) | Soil microbial communities from uranium-contaminated site in the Upper Colorado River Basin, Wyoming, United States - RVT98D197 | ecosystem: Environmental > Terrestrial > Soil > Contaminated >... | reverse complement strand
CGCCTCTTCCAGATACTTAACCGCAATCCGGGAACCGGCATCGTTCGGATCGACAAAAACCAGAACTCGCGCGACTCGCGGCGCAATCTCCTTGAGCACTTCCAGCCGCTTGCCGGAGATAGGCCCGGCGTAGCTGGATACTCCGGTCAAATTGTTCTTTGAAGATTTGTAGCTTGCGGCCAAGCCGGAACCGATCGGATCGCCGACCCAGGCAAAGACGATAGGCACACTGTTAGTTGCCTCCTTCAACGCAACCGCGTGGGTCGTCGTGACCGCAACAAGGACATTCGGCTTGGACTCCAGAAGGTACTTGGCCCGATGAGGAAGTCCCGACACCCCCCCTTCGGTATCCTCTACGACATACGAAACGTTTACCTGTTCCTTGTACCCAAGCCGTTCCAACGTATCCCTCACGCCAAGAACAACGGCATTGGGACGCCCGCCGGGCGTCAACACGCCGATGCGAAATCCGCCGCTTTGCCCCCGGCAAGCGCCCACGCTCGCGAGCACACACAAGGCCGACATACAGCCGGCCTTTATCAATTGTTTAATGCCTTTTCGGTTCCGCATATCCTCATCCCGCGTTGAGATTCGTGTTGATTAACAGCTCCCCGACATGGGCGCCTCCGCGCCACTAGTTCGACCTCGTTTCCTTTCTTTCACTCCACCAGCTTGTCCGCACTTTCTAGAACATTTCGGGGAATCTTGAGACCGATGGCCTTTGCGGTGCTGAGATTAATCGTCAGAACGAATCGATCCGGCGTTTCGATCGGGATCTCAGACGGCTTGGCCCCCTTGAGAACCTTGGCTACGAGTTTCGCGGCCTGAAGCCCAAACAAACGAAAGTCCCCGCCGTACGAAGCGAGGGCCCCCTTCTCAACCACCGACTGCTGGTTGACTATCAACGGCAGGCGCTCTTGCTTGGCCTTTTTGATGAGCGCATCGACATGGACTATCATGAGAGAGGACGGCAATAGGAAGATGGCGTCCGCCGTTCCCGACAGCTTCTCCTTGAGCAACTGTCCAAAGTCTCCCTCTCCCGCCACGTCGCGCCGGTACAGTTGCACACCCATTTTCTTCGCGGCTTCTTCTACAAAGCGGGCGGAAATCCGGGCGGAGCTTTCCTCGGCCGCGACGATGAGCAGCACGTTTCTGGCGTTGGGGGCGATCTCTGTCAGGAGTTCGAGCCGCTTACCCGAAAGGGGGGCGGCATACGAAGAGACGCCGGTTACATTATTTCCCGAAGAACCGAAGCCAGCGATCACACCGGATTGAACCGGGTCGCCGACCAGCGTGAAAATGATCGGAATCGTACCGGTCGCCCCTTTCGCAGCTAGAGTAGTGGCCGTTCCCGCCGTAAACAGCACCTCCGGCTTGGCCTCAGCCAACTTCTTCGCGCGCGGCGCAAAGTCGAGCAGGTATCCCTTGGAATCTTCGACGATGAATTTCAGTGTTCGCCCCTCGATATAGCCGCCCTTTTCCAGCCCTTCGCGCAGCCCGTTCAACAGGGGATCGTAGGTCAGCCCCGGCGGCGTCAACACGCCAACCGTCGGAATCGACGCTGCGGCGCCTGCCGGGGAACAAGCCCAAAGCACGCCCGCAATCCCAAGGAATACGACTGTCCAAACTCGCCTGCCGAAATTTCTTTGTTTCACCTTCCGATCCATTTTTTCGCCGCCAATCAACCATCGTGAATTTCGCCACTTAAATTCACGCTCGCCGATAAACAATCCAAAAATTGCTCCCCAATATTCTCTAGTCTTGATGGCCAAGATGACTCCCTTCATCGTCATCGACTCTAGCCGGTATCGTGAAATGAAACGTTGCTCCCTTGCCCGGCTCCGATTCCACCCAAATTTTTCCGCCGTGGCGCTCGACGATTTTCTTGCACACCGCCAAGCCGATCCCCGTCCCTGCGTACTGTTCGCCCGTGTGCAGGCGCTGAAAAATCACAAAAATCCTCTCAGCATACTTGGGATCGATGCCGATGCCGTTGTCGCGCACGGAAAAAAGCCAGTGTTCGCCCTCTTGTTTACACGATACCTGGACCGCCGGCGGCTTGCTGTCCCGATACTTGATCGCGTTGCCGATCAAGTTCTGAAACAGTTGGAGCAGTTGCGTTTCATCGCCCATCACCGTCGGCAACGAATCATAAGCGATGGTCGCGGCCGATTCTTGAATCGCCGGTTGAAGAATGCGCACCGTCTCGGCAACGACCGCCCCACAGTCCGTTGGTGCGAACTCTTTACCTTGGGTGCCGACGCGCGAATAAGTCAGCAGGTCGTGAATCAAGCGCTGCATCCGTTTGGCTCCGTCCACCGCGTAATTGATGTACTCGTTCGCGTTTTGATCCAGCTTGTCTCCATAACGTTTCGCTAGCAGTTGCGTGTACCCTGTGATCATCCGCAACGGCTCCTGCAAGTCGTGCGAAGCGACGTAGGCGAATTGCTCGAGATCCGCATTGGAACGCGCCAACTCCATCGCCTGCCGCCGGCTCTGCTCGTAGAGCTGCGAATTATGAATCGCGATGGCCGCCTCGCTCGCCAGCGTCGTAAGAAATTCCACCTCCTCGGCGCTGAAATCGTGCTCCTGTCGGGTGTAGAAACCAAGCACCCCGAGGATCTCAGCTTTGACAACGAGCGGAACTCCCAGATAGGAGACCAAGCTATGTTTGCGGAAAAACTCAGTGTCCTTTACACTCGGGTCGGTCTGAACATTGCTGACGGTCCAAGGCGCTTTACTTTCGAACACCACGTTGGGAATGCCACGGCCACCTTTCCATTTATCTGCCTTCCATTCTTTTTCATTAAGATTGCGACAGGCGATGGGCTCCAGAAACCCGCTGGCTTCGTTAAACAGCCTTACAGTGGTAGCGGAATATGGGAGAACGAGATCAATTTTTTCCATGAGCACGTTCAGGACAGTGCGGAGATCCAAGGTCGAGGTAACGGCCTTGTCGATCTCATACAGTGCCCGGACGCGCTCCAGACCTTGTTGGGTACTCTGAAAGAGCTGGGCATTCTCCAGTGCAACTCCGATCACATTCCCGATCGCCTGCAAGAGCTCTACTTCCCGAGGGGCGAAGGGGATTGGCTGCTCCGTGGAGAGATTCAGAAGGCCGACTACCTTCCCGCGCGCCTTCAACGGAACCCAGATCAGGCAGTTACGTTCTTCACGACGAGTCTCCTCTTTGAGGCGTGCCCCCTCTGGATCATTGATGACGAGCACCTTTCCCGATTCAAGGACTTGATCACTCTTCCCTCCGGGAGTCCGCCGGTGCACGAGGACCTCGATGTACTCCTTCGAAATCCCCCGGTGGGCGACCAGCCTAAGCTTCCCGCTGATCGGATCCTTAAGCCTGATATATCCTTTGTCGCGTCCCGTGACGTCCAACACCCTGTCTAAAGAAATCTGGAGAAGCTCGTCCAAATGAAGCGACTGGTTGACTGCCGTGGCAATGGCGCTTAGCGCCTCCTGTTCCTGCGCTCGTTTCGCCGTCTCCTCAAATAGCCGGGCGTTCTCGATGGCGATAGCCGCCTGGTCGGCAAAGGCGGAAACTAGATCAATCTCCTCCTGAGAAAAGTGTCGGTGTTCCTTGGTGTAAATATTCAGAGTCCCGATGACCTTGTCCTGAGAACGGAAGGGAACTCCGAGGAAGGAACGAATACCTGCTGCGACAGCGGGCCGATTGTGCTCAGGGATGTGGCGCGAGTCACTGACCAGGTCATATACGGCAATGGGCCGATCTTCTGAGACAACGCGTCCAGAGAGACTTTCTCCGACTTTAATGCTAGGCCGAATCATAACATCCTCGGCAGCCTTGGTCTGGGCCACACGGACAAGCTCATCTCCCTTCACTACGCGAATCCCCATCCCCTCAGCCTTAAGTAGGCGACTGGCCTGCTCCAGGATCAAAGGAAGAAGCTTGTCGGGCTTCTGAAGCCGAGTGACTTCTTTTGTGATGGCGATAAGTCCCTCAAGCTCGCGGGATTTGCTGCTGGTCTTCTCAAATAGCCGGGCGTTCTCCAGGGCCAGAGCAGCTTGGTCGGCGAACGTTTGCGCCAGCGCCACTTCGCTGTCAGAGTAAATCCTCCCTGTCCCGTCAGCGAGGCCGAGTGAGCCGATGATTGTTTCGTACGCGCGGAGCGGCACGGCCATCATGGAGCGGTCCCCGGACCGGAGTTGGTAGGCACGCATCTGGTCAGTGAGACGGATTTTGGGCTCGTTCAACACGTCCGCGGACCAGATCGGCCTCCCCTCGGCAACAGCCACGCTCGCGAGCCCCGTACCGGCGACCAAGACGTCCTCCCCAGATCTTGCGGAAAACGCCTCACCAGCCGATGCAAGGGCGCGTAGCGACCCATCGGGCTGGAGAAGCCTCAGTGTCGAGGCCTTGACACCAAAGAGCTCCCGCACGCTCGTCACAACCCGCTCTCCGACAGCCCCCATATCCAGGGTCGCTGTAAGGGATCGCACCACTCGCGCCAGCGCCCCCGCTTCGCGCCTGCGCCGCTCGGTCTCGTCGTAGAGCTTGGCATTTTCTGCGAGCGCGCGATTGAGCGCCCGCAGCGGCAGCACGCGCACGGCGACGAAGGCGCATAAACCAAGCGCCACGGCGACCAACCCTACTCCGGCCGTTTGATACAACAACGGCCTGAGAGAACGGCCGATTCGGATCTCGCCGACCTTCACGCCGGCATCGAGGATATCCCTGGAGCGCCACATCGACGGCGCGGCGATCGGATCGGCGCTCTCGGCGATCACTGCCCCTTCGAGATCGATGATGCGGCGACTTTCACGGTCACCCTGGAGCGGGCGGCGTTTAAGAAACTCCTCGAGTTTTTGCTGTTGAAATCGCCAGAGGGTCGGGTTGGCGTTAATGACCTGTGAGGCGAGGCGGGCATTGATCTCTGCTTCGGTATCGATGACGGCCTGCTGAAGCCGAAAGTTGCTGACAAAAAAAGTTGCCGGCAGGGCGCAGGCGACGACAACCGCGCCGACTCCGCCGATCCAGGTGATCGTGGAGATTACTCTTCTATCCGCAACACCCTTCATTTACGGCGCCGTCTTGGCCTCCGGCAGCCAGTGACCGAGGGTTGACAAGATTTGCCGGCCCTGTGTGGACAAAACAAACTCCACGAACGAGCGCGACGATGGAGAGCCATCCGCCTTTGTCACCAGGTAAAAGCTTTTAAACCACGGATAGGAGCCGTCGGCGATGCTCTTGACGCTCGGGACGATGCCTTTGATCGAAAGCGCCTTCAAGGGACGCTTTTCCGAGATGATCAACGACAGCATCGAGGTGCCGATAGCGCCCGGAGTGGACTGGATGGCCTCCGCGCTCTCCTCATCGGTGATGGCGATCTTCATGCCCTCGCGCTGATGGGCGCTCTTGACCGCCCGCTCCATGTCCGGACCGATGCTCAATAGCATTTCCGTGTCCGAATCCGTTAACTGGCGCAGGATCAAACGCAGCCGCCGACCATTGGGCCAGCTCGTTTTCTTGCCATTGTGTATTTCGAGGATATCCTGAATCGTCAGATTGGCGGCGGAGTTCTTTGCAGACACCGCCATGACGAGCGGGGACCAACCGTAGAGGCGCGCTACGGCGCCGTCTAATTTCTCGGCGCCGTTCCAGGGCCGGGCCGTCGCCGCGACATCCAGAGCCCCGCCCATCAGCGCTTTCCGTCCACCGCCGCTCCCCAAGCCCGGCACGACGACGACTTCCATGTTCGGATACTGTTTTCTGAACGCCTCCTCGAGCACGCGCATCGTGCCCAGCGCGCTACCGGTGCCGCCGACTTTGATCGTTTCGGCCGCGATCGCGGCAGGTACGCTCAATCCGAGGGAGAGTAAAAATGCAACCGCGAGCTGAACTCCCTTATTCTTGCCCACAGAAAACCTCCCTGTAGAATTCCGATTAGCAACGAGGCCGGCCTGGCCGTGATGCTTTAGCGTTGCGCCCTTCCAAAGCACCGGGCCATATATCTCCGACCCTGCATTCGTTCGGCCCGGTCGCGAAGCCGATAAAATCCTTGGGCTCCTTGTCTTGCCTACCCGGGGAAGCTTGCCTGAGGAAAGGTCTAGCCCTAGATCATCGGCGATGGCTCTTGCAAATTAGAAACCAACCTAGCGCTGATGCGTGGCAGGGAGGCCACGCTCTTAGCGTTGCGCTAGTCACTGTCACTAGAAAGCCAGTTGCGACCGGTCCGGCAACCGACCTATACGCTCACTTAGTCGGTAACGACGCTGTTTTCTCTAACGCGCGGACAGACCCGATCCTCGGAGACAGCGCTGGCATGGGACACGGCCCGTCTCGGCGTCAAAATTCTGACAGGGGATTAGATGATGGAGCGCTGAACAAGTGGCCTGCCTAGCGGTCGGGGCCACAGTTGAGAGGTCGAGATGCCGGCCGCGGCCGGCACATAATTGTCTACAATCGACAAGTTCTGGCCATTACTTGCCATATTGAAGCCGCGAGGATAGCTGCCCGAGGTCGTTTTAAGCCTTCGGCAAGCAGGTCCACATGTTCGAGGGTAAAGCGAAGATATTTGATGTCCTTCAACGTCTCGCGAATGAGGTGGGCATCTCCCGGATTGTCTTCGATCAGCAGTTCGGAAGGCAGGCATCCTTCGACTGACTCAGGACAGGCTCTGTCCTGCCCCTGCATCGATACAGCATTGAAATCAAACTGAAGCACAACCCGTGCGCGGGGGGGGTCATCGGGAGTGCGGACCAGGTCCATCCGGCTGGTCTGATGCGATCTCTCGCGGCAGGCCGATCCGGAAAGTCGTGCCTTTGCCCACTTCGCTTGAAACCTCGATCTCGCCCGACAGCGCCTCCACCAACCGTTTGACGATGCTCAAACCGAGACCGGCGCTCGCCTTTTCCTTGTCCAAGAAAGACACCTGGTAAAACAGATCGAAGATTTTCGGCAGCAGGTCTGCGCGGATACCGACCCCGGTATCGTTGACGGTAAACTCCACCCGCTCCTCGCCTATCTTTGCGGCACAGACGGCCACTTTCCCTTGCGGCGTATACTTGCGCGCGTTGTCGATAAGGTTTCTAAGAATCTCTTTAAGCTTGAGGCGGTCCGTCTTCATCGCCATGATGCCTGGACAAGCCGCGTCGATTTCCAGATCGACGCCCTTTTCGCGAAACGGCCCTTCGAACTCAACCTTCAATTCGGCCAGGAGCGCGCTGACGCCGACTTCCGTCACCGCCAGCACCGTTCTCCCATGCTCCAGGCGCGCCATCTGCAAAGTATGATCAATCAATTCGAGCAGCTCTCCCGCTCCCGTCTCGATGACTCGCACGCTCTTACACTGCTCCGGAGTCAGTTCGCCAAGCAGGTTGTCCGCCAGCATCGAGGCGCTCCCCAAGATGACCTGAATCGGCGTCTTCAGTTCATGCGCCATCACTCCCGTAAGCATCGATTTCGCCTCCAGCGCCTTCTCCAAGCTCTCATTGGAATCCTTCAGCCGATCGTAAAGCTGCGAGTTATGAATCGCGACCGCTGCCTGGCCCGCCAGCGTAGCTAGCAGCTCCAGCTCATCGCCGTAGAATTCATGACGCGCTTTCGTATAGAAACCGAGGACGCCGATGACTTCGTCCTGGACGATCATCGGCACACCCGCGTAAGAAACCAAACCATTGTGCCGCATGAAGTCGTGATTCTTGATCCGGGGATCGGTTTGCACGTCCACCACCGCCAGGGGCTTGCGCGCCACCGCCACCGCATCCCCGATCGTGGTACCGCTGCGCACCGTGCTGGAGCGCCACTCGGCCTCATCCATGTTTCTGCACGCGACCCCGTCCCAGGCGCCCGTTTCACGATTGCACAACCGCACGGTGACGGCGTAGTTGGGGAAAAGATGTTCAATTCTATCGAGCAAGATCTTGAGCACCTGCTGATGGTCCAATGTTGACGCGAGCGCCGAATTGATCTCCCGCAGCGCGGTTTGTCGGTCACGCGCGATCTTGCTGCTCCCGTACAAGCGCGCATTGTGCAGCGCGATGGCCGTCTGATCCGCCAGGATACGGAGAAACTCCACCTCTTCGGTTGCAAACACGTACTTTCCCTTGGTGAAGAAATTGAGCACACCCAGCAGATCGTCTCCGACCATCAAGGGAACTCCCAGGTACGAGACGAAACCGTGACGCCGGATAAAATCAGGCCATCCGCTGCGCTGATCGTTTTGCAGATCGCTTATGACAACCGGCCGTCTAAAGGCAGCGACGACATGGGTCAGTCCCTGGGCTCTCGCGACCGCGACGTCCCTCCATTCGCCGTCCTGCGCGTCTCGGGGAGCGAGGCCCATGAGGTTGGCGATGGTTCGATCCAACAGTCGGACGCTCGGAACAAGATAAGGCCGATGGGAATGAATTTTCGCGAGCAAAACACTTAGAACGGCATGGAAGTCCAACGTGCCGGCGACCGCCGAGATGCTGTCTCGGAGGACGGCTTCCCGCTCATGAGCGTTGATCGCCTGCTCGTGGATCCGGGAGTTGTAAATCGCCACGGCGGCCTGCCGTCCCAGGGCGCTGAAGAACTCGACTTCGTCCCGCTCAAACTCGCGTCGTTCCTTGCTATAAACGCCGATCACGCCGATAGAATTCCCTTTTGCGATAAGCGGAATGCCGGCGTAAGAAACGAAGCCATTGCGTTTTATGAAATTCGAACTCCCCAGATGCGGGTCCGAGAGCAAGTCGACCAAGACCAAGGGTTTGCCGAGCGCCATAACCGCCCGCGCGCGGACATCTCGATCGGGGGACGGACCGCTTTTCCAGCCGATCTCCTCGACGTTGCGAAACGCAAAGGGCTCGAGGCTTCCTGTCTTTGGGTCGACCAGACGCGCCGTAAACGCAAGGTTGGAAAATAAAGACGCGAATTTATCAAGAAAGAGATTCAACACCGTATCAAGATCGAGGGTGGAAGCGACCGCCTCGGCAACATCGCGCAAGGCGGTCTCCTGCTCACGTTGTCGCCGGAGTTGCTCTTCCGAACGCTGGCGCTCGATCGCGTAGCGCATCGCGCGCAGCAGCATCCGGCGGTCGATCTGGCCTTTGACCAGATAATCTTGCGCCCCCTGGCGCAACGCCTCGGTGGCGACATTGTCATCGTCCTGGCCGGTCAAGACGACGATGGCCATGTTCGGCCGCGCCGCTTTAATACGAGCGACCGTCGCGATCCCTTGCGAGTCCGGCAACGAGAGATCCAGCAAGACGACGTCGAAATCCGATTCCTGAAGGCGTTTGATAGCCGCCGCAAGCCGCGGGGCCTCCGCCAATTCAAAGTCTGAATCGTGGGAGTGGATCCCCGCGGGCAAGCCCGTGGCACCTTCCACTACCTCCGTGGGGCAAAATCCTGAGCGAGAGCCCCCTGCGTGGGACGGGGCTCGAGTCGAAGGGTTGAACGGGTCCAGCATTTCCCGGAGCAGATTTGCATCTCCTGGATTATCCTCGACCAGCAAGATTTTTGTCGGCCATTTGCTCATCGCTCTTTTTATCCGGGGTGCGCTGCCGCGCCGATGCACCCATGCATCGAGGGTCATCGAACACCGGGCGAAGCGAGCGAAGTTATTAACGTGGTGAAGAATCGAAGCGCCGCCCGGCTATGAAACGCCCGCTGACGGAACCATTATAACCACCCTCACACTAAACGAAAATAGCCCGGACTCGTTTCCCAATCCGGGCTATCCCAGGGTCCTTTCGTTATGTTAAGCCGAGCCTGACTACCGCCAACAGCCTTCAGGCGACCTGGGAGCTTCTACACGAATTCAAGGAGCGCGGCCCGGTTGTTTTGATGAATGGAACAAGAAGGTGCAGGCAACTCCGTGGGGAATGGTCCCGCGCACCCAGGACCCGATCCTGCCCGCTGAAAAAATCCGCAAGCTGGAAGACGAGTTTATCCCCAAAGAGCTACAGCGCGATTACGACAAGACGTTCGGTCACAACCGGCACTGACCGGGATTTTTTTCAGGCGACGACGATTTCTGCGCAATCAAGCCAAGTAAAAAAAAATTCAGTTTCAAAGTCTTGAGTCCACGGTCCGAAAAGCCAGCGCGATGATTCGGGGCGCACTCGGAACCTTGAACGTTAAACATTGAACTCAAGCCGGCATCAACAACTGCAGTTGATGGCCGTCGGGATCGTGAAAATAAATGCAGTGCGGATCGCCCGGTCGGCCGCGGACCTCGATGCCGGCGGTTTCCAGCGTCGCTTTGACGCGCTCGTAGTCGCCGGAAGTCAGCCTTAGCGCCATGTGGTTCATCTCGGCGCCGCCGTGAATTTCCCTCCCTTCGTCCACTTCGAAGAGCGCGAGACCTTGCCCGCCGCATTTGAGAAAACATTGCCAAGACCTTTCGCGCTCGACCTCCATGCCGAGGAAATCGACGTAGAATTTCTTCGCCCGCGGGAGATCCTTGACGTGAAAAACCACGTGATCGATGCCGGTGACTTTAAGCGGCGATTCCATGACGGCTTCCCTCCTGGGTTTTGTTGTTCACCACGATACGCCGAGCGCCGGAGAGCCGCAACCAAAGCGACAATCGTCATATCACCACTGAGGCCAGGCGTGGCCGCGTCGCAACCAAAGAAACTATCATAATTTCACCACAGAGACGCTGAGTTCGCAGAGTTGGGAGTGTTTCCTAATTAAAAATATTTTACTCCGCGCCCTCTGTGCCTCTGCGGTGTGTTCTCTTGTGGTTCCATTTACTTGGAAAAGTCAATGGTAAATTTGCGCGATCTGCGCAAATTTTCAACTATAGTAATCCAGAGATCGCTGAATTCGGAGTATTCGTTCATTAAGAACTGTTTACTCCGCGCCTCCGCGGTGAGTTCCCTCGTTATTCCAGCACCGCGATCGCCTGGATCTCCACCATCATCTCAGGCCGCGCCAACGCCTTGATGCCGATCAGCGCGCTGGCGGGATATTTATTTTCTTTGAAGAACTCTTTGCGCAGCTGCGTGAAGCGGGTGCCGTTGGCCATGTCGGTGATGAAGACGGTCATCGTCACGATGTCGTCCAGCGTGCCCCCGGCTTTTTCCAACGTCCGGCGTATGCGCTCGAAGCTCAACCGCACCTGGGCGTCAAAGTCGCCGGCGTAGCTTTTCCCCGCTTCGTCCTGAAACGCGCCGTAACCGGCCAGATAAATCGTCGTTCCACCTTTGACTTTGACGGCGGGCGAGTAGGCGCGTTCTCGCTGCCGCGCGTCACCGGACAAGAATTCTCGGTCGGCCATAGCCGCACCTCCGAATAAAAACGAGTTTTCGAGACATTCGGCGCAACGGTAGTACGGCTCCGGCCGAGCGTCAAGCTCCAGATCAACGGCGGGTCGGAGTTGAAATGACCTGCCCCGCAGCAAGCTGCCGGGAATCAAACCCACAGTGATTGAAAATAAATTCGGCGCTCTCGATAAAGTTATCGGCAAAATATCGCCGATCCTTAACCGTCGTCGGCGGGCATTGAAAATTTCTCATTTGCAGCCGGCCGGCGCCGTGGTGTAAGAAGGAAGCGAGAGAAACACGAGAAAACAATCGGCAAGAACGGAGCGCGGATCCAATGGCAATTCGCATGGGCACATCTGAATTGGGCGGAACATTTTACACTCAAGGAATGGCCTTCGCCGAGCTGTTCAACCGCGGGCGCGCCGAAGACGACCGATGCGCAGTTTTGACCAGCGACGCTAGCATCCATAATGCCGAACAATTGGATGGCGGCGGGTTGGAATTCGGCTTCATGGCTTCCAATTGGATCGGTCGGGCGAAGAACGCGACGCCGCCGTTTAGCAAGAAGATCGCATTGCGCATGGTGGCGCCGGCCAACGCCGGGCCGATGTTTTTCGTCAAACTGGCGAAGTCGCTCATCGCGTCCGTCGCGGACTTTAAAGGGAAACGTGTCGCCGTCGGCCCCAAGGGAAGCGGTATGGAGCAGCATATCCATACGATTTTCGGCGTGCTCGGCATTTCCTTCGACAGCTTCACGCCGATCTACGCGAGCTTCGCCGATGGCGCCGACGCCCTGATCGCCGACGCCATCGACGCGCAGTTTCAGCCGCCGATCCCCAATAGAGCCATGACCGATCTCAGCCGGCGCGCCGATGTGCGCGTCATTCCCTACGCGCCCGGGCAATTGGAGAAAGTTCTGGCGGAAGTTCCGTTCTACCGCGGCGTAACGATGGAGAAGAATGTTTTTCGCGGCGTGGTCGAAGACACTGCGCAACTCGCGGTGGTCAATGTGCTGGTAACTCACGAGCGCATTCCGGAGCCGATCGTCCATGACATGGCCCAGGCGATTGTCGACAATCTCGACGCGCTTCCGGCAATGAACCCGCTATTCAAGGGACTGAAAACCCTTTTCGAACCGCTGCGGAACAAAGGCCGCACCGCTTTCGAGTTCGGCGGCGTTGAGCTTCATCCCGGCGCGGCGCGCGCATACAGGGAAGCTGGATATCTGCGATAACAGTTCACTCCTGCGCGCAGCACAACAGAGAATTATGGCGCGAAAAGGCAGACGCGACAATCGTACCAACCGCCGGGAGTAACCGTCGAACCCTGCATCGTTTCTCGGTTGGCAGGCCGTTACTGAGAAAGTGTAATAGCCAACGGGGAGCAGGATATCGATCGCCACCTGAATGCAGGTTTTTCCGCCAGCGGACCCGCCGCTCGATGGCGACTGGGAGGTCTTAACGTTACAGCCTTCGTGGCAATCACTTCTTGTGCATTACTTTATGCATCATCCTGCGCCGATTCTAGTTTGCGGCTTTGGCCGTAGGCTTTTCCGTGCAGCCGGGATGATAGGAACCCATGGTGCATTTGGCGCCGGCCTTTTTCATCGCCGCTTCGAAGTCGCGGTGCACCGACGGGTCCTCGTCTTCGAACTCGATCTGGCCGCCGCCCTGTTTGAGGCTGGTGTATGTGCTACCCTCGCCGTCCTGCGAGCGCATAAATTTGTAGCGCCAGTTGTTCCAGCGCAACGCCAGATAGCGCGCCGGCGTGGCGCCGGAATTGAAATGTTGATGAAACCACTGGTCCGGCGGAACGACCACACTGCCGGGCCCCCAATTGACCCGCTGCGGTGTTTCACCCGCGGGCCAGAGCACTGAATAACCTTGACCGGAGAGAATGATTACGTGAGCGCCCGGACCATGCTTATGCCCTTTCTTGTAAGTGCCCACGGGAAACTCCGAGATATGCGCGCCCATCGTGTTCTTCGCCAGATTGAACTTCATGTTGGTGCTGCCCTTGCCGCGCTCGCTGTAGTCGTTGAGCTTGAGCGTATGGGTATCCGAAACGAAGTTGGTGGTCAAAAAGAGCCTCCCCGTCAGTTCCCCCTGCCCGCTGAAATAACCTTCGGTGCGCGGGTCGAAGCGGTCCAGGAACGTGTAATCGCTGTTAAAAATATAGTCGGAATTATGAAACAGATTCATCATGAAGCAGCAATTGGTCACGGCAAAGTAACGCGCCGATTCGCTACCGCTGGCGTTGAAGTGCTGGTAATCCGCGTTGAGCGGCATCGCGAACATGCTACCCGGCCCCCACTCGAATGTGTGTTTTTTCCCGTCTCTCTGCCACACGCTGGTGGCGCCGTAGCCCTTGGTAACGTAAACCATTTCCTCGTACATGTGTTTTTGCGGCTTCGTCTTGCCGCCGGCGGGAATCTCGCACACATACGCGTCGTTGGTGCCGCCGGTGCCGTCGAGCACGACCATCGCACAGGAAACGCCCTTGAGATCCCAGTGCTCCACGGCGACGGTGTTGACGTCGGCGACAAAGAAGCCGCGCACCACGGGAATCTGCTGTTGCGTTTGCCAATCCCTGTAGGTATCGACGCGCTCCGGCTTGAGATCAGCCGGCTGTCCCTTGAGTTCCGCCATTAGACTTTTCTCCTTAATTGATTGGATTAAAGCTACGCCACCTTTTGCGGCTGCTGCTTGCCGAACCGGCCGACCCGTTCGTTGATCATGTCGAACTCGATCAACCGATTGTTGCTCGGATCGCGCACGATGCCCAAAGGCTAGCCGCCCTTCTGCGCGGACTCGATCTGCTAGCGCAAAAGCTTTCGAAGCATAACGTTCATTCGCGTTCTGATCTGAGCACGCCGAAATAGTCTCCCAAGGGACCCTTGATGTCAACCCCAAGCGGGTTGCGCAACGCTTAGAATCTCACGCAATGCGCGTCAATGAACCCGGCATGAATCGCAATGCTTTGCTGTACCTTGTGGGTCGGATGCTCGCGGCGAGGTTGTCGAAGTGGCCCGTCTATTGATATCCGCTGGAGCCGATGCCAACGCCAAGGACAGTCAGGGTCGAACCGCTGCCGATATCGCCGCTGCAAGGACAAGCCTGAAGCGGATTATTGCGGGGTTGGCATCGGCACGCGATTTAGGCTAAGAGACTTTAAGGTCTTCAGACTCCCGTGTGAAGCAGGGCTCGGAGATTGCACCGCCGAGGCGCGTCCCTCGACAGGCTCGGGACATGGTGAGCCTGTCGAACCACGGAGGGCGCGGAGAAAAGCGTTCTTGATTGAGAAATACTCCGAACTCTGCGAACTCTGCGTCTCTGTGGTGAACGCTTCTTCAGAGGAAACCCAGAATGGCCAGAATTTAAGAAGGCGACAAGCCGACTACGAATCAATCGAAAGGCAACGACTATGGATTATTTTGAAC
>Ga0214473_10005886_pt1 | contig 14671 bp, 14 predicted proteins | sample RVTome_7_FD_203509 | JGI IMG/M metagenome (GOLD analysis project Ga0214473, IMG submission 203509) | Soil microbial communities from uranium-contaminated site in the Upper Colorado River Basin, Wyoming, United States - RVT98D197 | ecosystem: Environmental > Terrestrial > Soil > Contaminated >... | reverse complement strand
GCACGATATCCGCAAGCTCAAGATCGAGTACGAACAATTCTTCGGCGGCGGCAAAGCGCGCCCTCCCAGCGACACCGAATGGCGGATCGAGCAGGTCATTAAGCGCTACGGCGATCGCGGCGCGGAGATGAACTTCGGCCAGCGGTTTCGCTACGGCAATCTCGCGCAGACCTACGCCAAGTACAAGGAGATCTTCCACAAGCGCGTCCGCAAGCGCGAAGAAGGCACCGTGGAACGCCACTTCGGCGCCGCCGCCCGCCAGATCGAGGCCGAGCGCGCGCGCCGGCGCCAGGCGCTGCCGCCGGCGCCCGTCGCCGTTCGTTGCAGCGATCCGGCGCAGGAACCGAAGAAGGTCGAGCAGATTTACCAGGCTTTTCGAGAAGCGCTGGAACGCTCCGGCCAGTCCACCGATCTGCTGTCCCGCAAACAATTCGAGGAATTCCTGCAGCGCAAGGTGGAGCAACTCCGCCGCCAGAAGGGCGGAGTCGATGTCGAAGTCGTCGTCAGCCTCGAAGGCGGCAAGGCCACCCTCAAAGCGCGCGTCAAGACGTAAGTCGCGGCGCTTGACGCGCCTCCCCGGCGGGCGTAGCGTGCAGTCAGCGCGCGCTCGTCCCCCAGAGAAAGCACAACGGAACAAGACGGAGGGAAGATGAAACAGAGCTTGTTAGTCATGGTTTTTTCGTGGCTGATCGTTGCGTTGCTAGTCGCTCCGCTCGTTCGCTCGCAACAGGCGAGAACGTCTGTGCAATCGCCAGTGGCGGCTCAATCTGCGGCATGCGCTGTTCGCACGGTCTGGGAAGGTCCCGGCGGGAACCTCTCGGCATCCCTTTCCCGCGACGGCAAGCTCCTGGCCTTCGTTGATTGGGACACGGGAGACCTCGCGGTGCGAGAAATGGCCACGGGCGATACACGGCGGCTGACAAACAAAGGATCATGGGCCGACTCGCAGGAATTCGCTCTTGCCTCGGCGATTTCGCCCGATCATTCGCGCGTGGCCTATGCCTGGCGGAACAGCCAGCGGCGCTTCGAGCTGCGCGTAATTGGCACCGACGGGTCGCGTCCTGAAACGATCTACACAAGCGATACCGCGGACGTTTTTCCGGTGGACTGGTTGCCGGACAGCACCGAGATTTTATTTGTACTGCTGCGGCCGGACGGCGCGAGAGCCATTGCCCTGATGCGCGTGGCTGACCGCACCGTGCGACTTGTAAAGGACTTCGACTCGCATTTCACAGAAGGCCACAAGCTTTCGCCCGACGGCCGCACGATCGCCTACGACTATCGAGCCCGGCGCGACGCCCCGACAGGAGACGTGCACCTTCTTGCGGTGGACGGAACCAGCGATGTTCCCCTCGTCGAAGGGCCTGCGGACGATGCGGTGGTTGGCTGGTCATCGGACGGGAACAGCGTGCTCTTCGCTCGCGCATCCGGGCGTACGTCGGACTTGTGGGCGGTTGATGTCAAAGCCGAGAGGCGCATTCCACGGCTCGTGAAGCGAGATCTGGGTGAGAAGGAGCCCCTGGGCTTAGTGACCGGCGGCCTTTATTACACTTTCGGGCGCCAGATGCGGAGGGTCAACATCGCGACACTCGATCCCGCTACCGGCCGCGCCTCGGGAGAGCCAGTTGGCATGCAACGAACTGCCGAAGCCGCTTCCTTCGGGCCGGAATGGTCGCCGGACGGCCGCTCGCTGGCCTATTTTTCGGGACGCGGCGGCGACATCGGACCGGGATCGAGAACGATCATCATCCGTTCAATCGAAACGGGAGAAGAGCGCGAGGTGCCCGTCACACTCGACTACCCCACAGGCCACAAGTACCTGATTCGGTGGTCTGGCGACGGCCGCTCGGTGTTTACGGTGGGTAACAACGAAGGTGGCCGCGAGACGGTCTATCGCATTGACATCCGGACAGGGAGGAGGGAAGCCGTGCTCAGCGCGGCGGCCCGTGTTGAGCTGGTGTGGTTCGCCCTGACCCCGCGCACGATTTTTTACGCCGAGCAGGGCGCGGCAAGCGAAGGTTTTCGCGTCGCGCGCCGCGAACTTGGAAGTGCGCAGGAGAAAGAACTGTATCGCCTCGGCTTGCCTCAGGGGGTGGGAGCGACGGTATCTTACTCAGCCGCGCTCTCGCCGGACGGCCGGCGAATTGCGGTCACCACTCCTGGCGCCAGCGCAGATTCGCACGCGATCCTGGTCCTGCCAAGTGAAGGAGGAGAGCCACTGAAGCTCGGGGCCTCTCTGCAAGAGTTCGTGAAGATACAGACGTGGACTGCGGATGGCCGGTGGCTGCTGGTGACCAATCGTCCAGGCCAAGTGGTGACGAGCGAGGTGTGGCGAATCCCTGTCGAGGGCGGCGAGCCGCAGCCGTCCGATATCGCGCTGCAGGCGCTGGGACTGTACGGGTTCAGCCTTCACCCCGATGGGCGCCGCCTCGCGTTCAGCACGGGCCAGATCGCCCGCGATGAGGTGCGGGTCGTCGAGGGTTGCGGTTGGAGCGCGCCTTGAAAAATAGGGTGAGCCGCAGGTCGGAACGCCGCGTCCAGCAGATTGCAGTGGCGAGCAGACGAGCTGGTACGGCAACGCCATCAGGAGCACCTGAAACCGTAAGGAGGGGCGACAATGTTCACGCGTAGGCTCGCAGGCTGCGTGTTTGGACCGTGGAGGTAGCACTGAGTTTTCCCCGAATCAGTCTATGAAAATACTGACCCTTCTCGTTGTCCTGCTTGGTGCAATGGAGACTGCATCCAAACAAGCAGATTTACGTCAGCAGAAAATTCTTTTCGATTCAGACCGGGACGGGAACTCTGAGATTTATGCCATGAATCAGGATGGGTCGAATCAGGAGAGGCTCACGCACAATGAAGCGAGCGATGGTGGGCCCGCGTGGTCACCCGATGGCAAGAAGATCGCCTTCAGTTCTGAGCGAGAGGGACACGTCGAGATCTACGTAATGGACCCGGACGGTTCCAATCCGCAGCGACTCACGCGCACGCTCACAGGCGGCAAGGATAGTGCGGGTCCCAACTGGTCTCCGGATGGCAAGAGAATCGTTTTCGCATCCAATCGGGACCGGGACATTTCAGACCAGGCTGAGAACCGGGAGCTCTACGATATTTACGCGATGGATAGCGACGGGTCGAATGTCACAAGGCTTACGTATAGCGGGGGCTTTGGCAGTGACAATCCGGACTGGTCTCCGGATGGAAATCAGATCGCGATTGATTCCAGGCCGGACCCGAACGCGAACCGCGAAATCTACCTCATGGGTGCAGATGGATCCAATGTCCGGCGACTCACGAACACACGTTTCGAGAGTTCGCATGCGGTGTGGTCACCGGACGGAAAGAGGATCGCCTTTCAGTCCAACCGGGATGGGAACATGGGGATTTATGTAATGGATGCGGATGGGTTCCATGTGCAGCGAATCACCAACACGCCCATTGGGCAGAGCTTGAATCCCGTTTGGTCACCGGATGGCAAGCAGATCGCCTTTGGGAGCACGCGCGACGGGAACATGCAGATTTACGTGGTGAGTTCCGACGGCTCCGACCTGCGACGGCTCACGTCCAACACGGCACGTGACGCGCACCCCGACTGGTGACCTGAAGCGACGCTCACTTCATTACGCGGCGGACAATCGCCTGACGCGAAGCTTCTTGCGGTTTCGTTCGGCGTGCCAGAGGTCGTACTGCACCTGCTGGTTCATCCAACTCTCGGCGGTCGTGCCCCAGGCGAGCGACAGGCGCACCGCCATCTGGGGAGTGATACCCGCGCGTCCGTTCAAGATGCTGGAGAGGGTCTTGCGGCTCACGCCCAGCGCGCGGGCGGCCTGCGTAACTGTCAGGCCGAGGGGCTTCAGGCACAGTTCGCGGAGCACTTCGCCAGGGTGCGGGGGATTATGCATCTTCATTGGCCAACCTCAGTGATAGTCTTCGTAGTCCACCCATTCGGCATCCTTGCCGGCGAAGCGGAAGGTGACACGCCAGTTGCTGCTTACACGGACCGCCCAGATGCCTTCGCGCGTCCCGTGCAGTTCGTGAAGGCCCAGGCCCGGCAAGTTCATATCGCGGGGGCTCGTGGCCGCATTGAGCCAACCGAGTATCAATCGCAGCCGGGAAGCATGCTTGGCCTGGATGCCGCGTTTCGAGCCGGTGGCGAAGAACTGCTGGAGGCCCTTGTGCCGAAATCCCTTGATCGCCACCGGAGGAAGTGTAACGTAATTGGTTACGGATGGCAACTACGGCTGAGCGGGATGCAACCGCCTGCCCAGAAAAGATTCGCAGTTTCCTGCTACAACAGTGCACTGCCTGCGCGGTAGAATAGCGCGCATTTTTGCTGACGACGCGGAGGCTTCCGTGACCATCGAGCGCGCACTGGTGAGCGTATATGACAAGACCGGGATCGTGGAGTTTGCGCGCTCGCTGGCCAAGGCCAAAGTGGAAATCGTCTCCACCGGAGGAACGGCCAAGCTGCTGCGCGACGCGGGCCTGGCGGTGCGCGACATCGCCGACCTGACCGGGTGGCCGGAGATGCTCGGCGGGCGCGTCAAGACTCTGCACCCCAAGGTTCACGGCGGAATCCTGTTCCGCCGCGGCGTGGCCGGGGATCGCGACCAGGTGCGCCAGCAGGAGATCGCTCCCATTGATCTGGTGGTGGTGAATCTCTATCCGTTCGAGGCGACGGCTGCGCGGCCCGATCTCACGGTGGATGAGCTGATCGAGAACATAGATATCGGCGGGCCGGCGATGGTGCGTTCGGCGGCGAAGAATCTGGAGAGCGTCGCGGTGGTCACCGATCCGGCCGACTATGCCGCGGTGGCCGGGGAACTGGCGGAGAGCGGGGGATTCAGCCTGGCCACGCGAGTGGCCCTGGCGCAGAAGGCCTTCGCGGCCACGGCGCGCTACGACGGGATGATCGCCACGGAGCTGGAGCGGCTGGCGGTGTCGGGCCAAGGGCTGACGCTCGCCGAGCGGCCGCTGCTTCCCGCGCGAGTGCATCTGGCGCTGGCGCGGCACGCCGCGTTGCGTTACGGCGAGAATCCCCATCAGCAGGCGGCGCTGTACATTCCGGCGGGCCACGCCGCGTCGGGCTTGGCAGGCGCGCGTCAACTGCAAGGGAAAGAGCTCTCCTACAATAATCTGGTGGACCTGGATGCGGCCTGGAACCTGGCGCAGGAATTTGCGCGGCCCGCCGCCGTCATCATCAAGCACAATAATCCCTGCGGCACTGCCGAGCAGGCCACGCTAGCCGAGGCCTACCGCCAGGCGCTGGCTTGCGATCCCGTTTCGGCGTTTGGCGGCGTGCTGGCATTTAACCGGCCGCTGGACGCCGCAGCCGCCGGCGAGGTGGCCAAGCTGTTTGTGGAGTGCATTGTGGCGCCGGGCTACGACCCGGGCGCACAGGAAGCGCTGGCCGGGAAGAAGAGCCTGCGGCTGATTGAGATTGGGGCGGACGGGCCGCCGCAAGCTCAGGGCGAGTCGGCGGCGCTTCGCTGCGAGCTGAAGCGAATCTCGGGCGGCGTGCTGGTGCAGGAGCAGGACCGGCGGCCGCTACTGGAGTCGGAACTACAAGTGGTCACCAAGCGCAAGCCGAGCAAGGAAGAATTGGGCGCCATGCTGTTCGCATGGAAGGTGGCCAAGCACGTCAAGTCCAATGCCATCGTGTTTGCGCGGCCTGGGCGGACCGTCGGAGTGGGCGCCGGGCAGATGAGCCGAGTGGATTCGGTGAAGCTCGCGGTCATGAAGGCGGTCGAGCCGCTGGCAGGCAGCGTGGTGGCCTCGGATGCATTTTTCCCGTTCCCCGATGGAGTGGAGGAGGCGGCGCGAGCCGGGGCCGTGGCGGTAATCCAGCCGGGAGGATCGGTGCGAGATGCCGACGTGATCGCGGCCGCCGACCGGCTGGGGATCAGCATGGTTTTTACAGGCGTTCGGCACTTTCGACACTAGGGAGCGCTGGCGTCTCCCGCGGGCCTGCAATTGAGGGGATCCCGCGGAAAGGTCATGGTTCTTAAGGCCCATGCCCGCGGAAACGCTGCTTTGACCGGCACCGGATTGCATGGGATAATGCGGAGTAAGCCGGGGATGAGAGCCAAATGAGAGCGTGGATTCCTGCGGTTGCGGCGGCGTGGTGGCTAATGGGAGGGGCTTCGGCCTATCCGGCAGCCCAGCGGGGAGACTCGGTCTCACCGGCGCCGCAGACCTCCTCCTCAGACAGCGGCAACGACAGCCGCGCCGAAGCCTACTTCAATTTCATGATGGGGCATGTGTACGAAGGGGAGTACCGGTCGTCCAGCCAGAAAGAGGACGCGGATCGCGCGGTCGAGCACTACAAGAAAGCCTACGCGCTCAATCCCGAAAGCGCGGTGATCGGCGAGCAACTCGCCGAGATGTACTTCATCTCGCAGCAGCTTCGCGAAGCGGTGACCGAGGCGCAATCGGTTCTGCGGCGTGATCCCGCCAATCTGCCGGCGCGGCGCCTGCTGGCGCGGATTTACGTTCGTTCGCTGGGAGATCTCCCGAACCGCACGGAACAGAGCGCCCGGGCGGCCCTGGCCATCGAGCAATTCCGGGAAATCATCCGACTCGATCCCTCCGACACCGATTCCGCGTTGTGGCTGGCGCGGCTGTACCGGCTGAGTAGCCAGGACGGCCCGGCGGAGCAGACGCTGCGGGGCATTCTGGAAAGCGATTCGGAGAATGCCAATGCGGTCGAGCAACTTGCGCAACTACTCCTGGACCACAACAAGCTGACTGAGGCCGTGCCGCTACTGGAGAGGTATCTGTCGCAGACGCCGAACGGGAACCTTTACGATCAGTTGGGCGATGCCTACACCCGGATGAGCGATCTGGCGCGCGCCGAACAGGCCTATCGCCACGCCGTGCAACTGGAGCCGGAACGGGCGCGGCACCTCCGGGGCTTGGCGCAGTCGCTCTTCGACCAGGAACGGTATCAGGAAGCGCTGGGCGAGTATCAGCGCCTGGTGGGGTTGCGGCCCGACGATGCCACCACGTATCTGCGAATGGGCACCATTTATCGCCGGCTGAAGCGTCTGGAAGACGCCGAGCGGCAGATCCTGCTGGCCAAGCAACGCGCCCCCGGCAATCTGGAAGTGATTTATAACGAGGCCACCCTGTACGAAGACCAGGGGCGCTTCGAGGATGCCATCCGTGTGGCCTCGGACGCGGTGGCGGCAGTGAAGGCACAGACCGGGGTCACGCCCGGGCGGCGCCGCAACCTGGCGATTCTCTACCAGCTTGTCGGACGGCTGAATCGCTCGGCGGAAAATTACACGGCCGCCGTCAGCTCGTTCGAGGAGCTGCAGCGGCTGGGACCCGAAGAGGATCTCCGAGCGCGGCTGCTCATCGTTGAAAGCTATCAGGCCGCTCGCAACCTCCCCAGCGCGTTCGCGGAAATGAGCAAGGCGCTGGCGACATATCCGAACGATCGCAGCTTGCGCATCAACCAGGCGCTACTGTACGGCGACAACGGGCAGCCGGACCTGGCCGCGGAGTCGCTGCGGGCTCTGCTGACCCGGTCGCCGGCCGATCTGGAGATCCAGGTCAATGTGGCGCAAGTGTACCTGGAGAATCGCCGGTACGCCGAGGCCGAAGAAGCGATTCGTTTGGCGGAGGGGCTGGCGGCGCAGCCCTCGGCCCGCGAAACGACGGGATTTTTGCGCGGCTCGCTGTATGAGCGGCAAGAGAAGTTCGATCAGGCGGAGCGCGCCTTTCAGGGCGTGCTGGCCGCCAATCCGCGCAACGCGGCGGTGCTGAACTACTACGGGTACATGCTGGCCGAACAAGGCGTGCGGCTGGACGAAGCGGTGGCGTTAATCGGACGCGCACTGGCCGAGGAGCCGGCCAACGCCTCCTATCTCGACAGCATGGGCTGGGCGTATTTCAAGCAAGATCGTCTGGCGGAGGCCGAGGCTTACCTGCGGAAGGCTGTGAACCGCAGCGCGCACAACCCGGAAATTCTCGCGCACCTGGGCGACGTGCTGGCCAAGAGCGGCCGCGAGGACCTGGCGGCGGTGCAATGGGAGCGGGCTCTGGCCGAATGGCGCCGCGCGCTGCCGGCGGAGCAGGAGCCCGAGAAGATTTCCGAACTGGAACAAAAGCTGTCCCGCTTGAAGAATCGTCTGGCGCAGCAGGCGCCACCCGCCGCAGAGCCGCGCTAGCCGCCTGTCATGAAGGAAATCCGAGTTCCCGCCTTTGCCAAGGTCAACTTGCGCCTGGAGATTCTGGGGCGGCGCGCGGACGGCTATCACGAGCTGCGAACCATATTTCAATCGCTCACCTTGCACGATTCTCTGCATCTGGCGTTCACCCGGGTGCAGGGGCGGGGGCGGGAGATCGAACTGCGCGTGGAGGGCGATCCAGGGCTGGCCGCCGATCCTGTGAGGAAAAATCTGGTGTGGCGCGCGCTTTCGATCTTGCGGCGCGAGCTGAAGCTGCGCCAGGGAATTCGGGCGGAGCTGCGCAAGCGAATTCCAGCGGGCCGGGGGCTGGGGGGAGGATCGAGCGACGCGGCGGCGGCGCTGGCGGGCCTGCTGCGCCTCAGCGGGCGGCGCATCGCGCCCGAGCGGTTGATCGAAATCGCTTCCGGCCTGGGGGCCGACGTGCCGTATTTCCTATTCGGCGGGCGAGCGCTGGGCGTCTCACGGGGCGATGAGATCTATCCGCTGCCTGAACTGCCGCGACAGACGATATTGATCGTCTCGCCGCCGGACCTGGGAGTGAGCACGCGCGAGGCCTACGCGTGGCTGGGCCGCGGATTGACAACGCGAGCCGCCACGCCTAAACTGTGGAGTTTCTGTGCTCTCTGTTGGGGCGCGTCGGGAAGCGGCCTGCGGAATGATTTCGAGGCGGCGGTTTTCCGGCGGCATCCGCGCTTGGCTGGAATCAAGCGGGAGCTGCTCGAGCAAGGAGCCGCAGATGCCTCGCTGGCGGGCAGCGGTTCGGCGGTGTTTGGAGTGTTCCCCAACCCAGCGCAGGCGCGCCGAGCTGCCCGGAAGTTTCCGGAAGACAGGGTCTTCCTTTGCGCGACGCTTTCACGAAAGGCCTACAGCCGCGCCCTGTGGGGTGCGGCCGGGCCGGTGTGGCAGTCTCGAACCGAATTGTGAATCGAGCAGAGAAACTGTGATTGACGAGCGATTCAAGATTTTCACCGGCACGGCGGCGCCGCAGCTCGCGGAGAAAATTTGCAGCTATCTGGGCGTGCACATGGGAAACGCCCAACTGGGCCGGTTCAGCGACGGCGAGATCCATTTCCAGATACTCGAGAACGTTCGCGGCGCCGACGTATTCGTGGTGCAGCCGTGTTCGGATCCGGTGGATCGCCACCTGCTGGAACTGCTGCTGATGATAGACGCCTTCAAGCGCGCCTCGGCTTGGCGCGTGACCGCGGTCATTCCCTATTACGCCTACGCGCGGCAGGACCGCAAGGACAAGCCGCGCGTACCCATCTCCGCGAAGCTGGTGGCGGACCTGCTGGAGACGGCCGGAGCCACGCGCGCGTTGACGCTGGACCTGCACGCGCCGCAGATTCAGGGATATTTCAACGTGCCGGTGGATCATCTGTATGCTTCGCCGGTGCTGGTCGAGTATTTCCGGCAGAGGAAGCTGAAGAATGTGACGGTGGTATCTCCGGACGCGGGCGGCGTGGAGCGGGCCCGGGCATTTGCCAAGAGGATGCACGCGCCGCTGGCCATCGTGGACAAGCGCCGGGTAGACGTGGACGTGAGCGAGGTCATGCACCTGATCGGCGAGGTGCGCGGCGCACCGGCCCTGGTCGTGGACGACATCATTGACACCGCAGGAACGCTGGTGAAGACGGCGGAGGCGCTGCTGGAGAAAGGCGCGACGGAGGTGTACGCCGCGTGCACCCATGCGGTGCTGTCGGGGCCGGCGGTGGAGCGCATCTGCCACTCTCCGATCCGCGAGGTGGTGGTGACGGATTCGGTGCCGCTTTCGGAGGCGGCCCGAGGCGTTTCCAAGATCAAAGTGCTCAGCGTTTCGGAGCTGCTGGCGCGCGGCATTCGTTCCATTCACGAAGAGACTTCGATCAGCGAGCTGTTTATTTAGCGCGCCCGGCGCGCCATGGATGCATAGGGAGCCAGAGTCATGGAACAGATTATCGTAGAAGGAAAGCCGCGCGCGGAACGCGGCAAGAACGCGGCTCGGCGGATGCGCCAGAGCGGCGAGGTCCCCGCGGTGCTGTACGGCGGCCAGGGCGGCCCGGTGGCGCTGGCGGTGAATACCAAACAGTTCAGCGCGCTGCTGCGATCGGAGTCGGGCCAGAACACGGTGTTCCAGGTGAGATTGCCGAGCGGCGATCAGCCGGCCATGGTGAAAGACTGGCAAGTGGACCCGGTGAAGGGCGGACTGCTCCACGTGGACATGCTGCGGGTGGCCATGGACGTGCGCATTCGCGTGCGCGTGCCGGTGCACACCTTTGGCGAGGCGCAGGGAGTGAAGCTACAGGGCGGGATTTTTGAGACGGTCACGCGCGAAGTCGAGATCGAGTGCTTGCCGTCGGAAATTCCCGGCGAGTTTCGCGTGGATGTGACCGAATTCATGATCGGGAAACAGCTTCGCGCCGGTGATTTGCCGCTGGATGCGCAGAAGATGCGCCTGGTGACCGACCCGCAGCGCGTGATCGCGCACGTGGTGGCCCTGCGCGTCGAAGAGGAGAAACCCGCCGAGGTTGTTGCCGCCGAAGCCGCCGCTCCCGCCGAGCCCGAAGTGATCAAGAAGGGCAAGAAGGAAGAAGAGGGCGAAGAAGTCGCCGAGGCCGAGGAGAAGGCGGAGAAGCCGAAGAAGTAACCGGCGCCGGGGGCATGGGATGGCTCGCGCGTTGCGCAGGGTGGCGGGGCAGGCGCGCCCATGCGCGTGATCGTGGGGCTGGGCAACGCGGGCCTGCAATACGCTTGGACGCCGCACAACCTGGGTTTCCTGGCCGTGGACCGGATCGCCGAGCGCGCCGGGATGCGCGTCGAACGGCCGGAGGCCAGATCGCTGGTCGGATTCGGGAAATACGCGGGGCAGGAAGTGGTCCTGGCCAAGCCGCAAATGATGATGAACCTGAGCGGGCTGGCGGTGCGGGACCTGTTGGAGCGCCTGGAATGCGCGCCCGAGGATATGATCGTGTTGTACGACGACGTGGCGCTGCCGTGGGGGATGTTGCGCATTCGGGAACGAGGCACGGCCGGTGGGCACAACGGGCTGAAATCGGTCATCGGCGCCGTGGGGACGACTGAGTTTCCGCGCGTGCGCATGGGCGTACAGCCGGATCATCCGGTGGGCGATCTTGCAACGTACGTGCTCCACCCGATGAGCAAGGCCGATCTGGAGATCGCCGCGGAAATGACCGAGCAAGCGGCCGACGCGGTGGAGCTGATTTTGACGCAGGGGACGGCGCAGGCCATGAACCGGTTCAACCGGCGCGTGTCGCCGCCCGGAGAAGAGCCGTAGGGTCGCAGGATTTCGCCGGGAGACCGGCGCGGGAATCGCAGTACGGGAATCGAGGAACCATGGAAGAACGCTTGTACGATCTGATCTTTATCTGTATGCCGACCACGCCGGAAGAGGATATTGCCAAGATTGTCGCCACGCTGGAGCAGGCGGCAGCCGAGCGCGGCGGCAAGGTGGAAAAACTCGAGAAGTGGGGCACGCGCAAGCTGGCCTATCGCGTGTCCAAGCAGCGGGAGGGCTATTTCGTTTATATGGCGCTGCGCGCCACCCAGGGCGAGCTGATCAAGGAGCTGGAACGCCGTCTCAAGGTCACCGACGCCGTGATCAAGTACATGACTATTCGCCTGGACGAAGAGATCAAGCGACAGCAAAAGCTGGTGGCGCGGCGCGAGCAGCGCACCAGGCGGCGGCCGCGGCGGCCCGCGGGCCCCAGTTCGGGTCCAAGCCCCAGCCCCACGCCAAGCCCGAGCCCAGCCGAACCGGCGGCCGCGGCCGGTTAGTTTGAGCAAGAGGCCGGCCAAGCGAAAAAGGAAACGTAGAGGAGAGCCATGAGCGAAACAGCATCCCCAGCACCCCGGCCGCATTCCGGCCCGCCCCGCGAAGGCGGGCGGGAAGGAGGCCGTCCGAGCGGCGGGCCCGGCGGCGGTCCCCGCCGGGGCAAGCGCCAGTTTTTCCGCAAGAAGAAGGTCTGCCGATTCTGCGTGGAAAGAGTTGATTTCATCGACTACAAGCGGGTCGAGATGCTGCAGCCGTTCTTGCAGGACCGCGGCAAGGTCTTGCCGCGGCGCATGACCGGCACCTGCTCGAAGCACCAGCGCTGGCTGGGCGTGGCTATCAAGCGGGCGCGGAATATCGCGCTGCTGCCGTTTGCCACGGAGCTGTAGCACGATTCGCGTTCGCGAGGAGCCGAAATGCAAGTGATTCTGCAGGAAAGCGTGGAAAAGCTGGGGGCGCGCGGCGAGGTGGTCACCGTCGCCGCGGGTTATGCGCGCAATTATCTGCTGCCGCGCAAATTGGCGCTCGAGGCTTCCCCGGACAACCTCAAGCGGCTGGAGAAAATCCGCGGCTCGCTGGCCAAGCGCACTGCCACCGAGCGCGAGCAGGCGCAGCAGCAGGCCGCGCTGCTGGCGGCCGTCACGGTGACGCTGGCGCGCAAGGCCGGCGAGAACGATCAGCTCTTCGGCTCCGTCACCGCGGCGGACCTGGCCGAAGCGCTGGCCCGGCAAGGATTTGAAGTGGACAAGCGGCGCATTCAGCTTGACGAGCCAATCAAGATCGTCGGCGAGTATACCGTCACGGTCAAGCTGGTCCACGACGTCACCGCGGATTTCAAGGCCATCGTCGCCCGCGAGCCCTAGCGACGCATTGTTCTGAGCGGGCTCCAAGTAGAGCCCGCACCCGCGCGCGGGGAGCTGCGAGGAACATCGTGGCCAACCTTCCGGGAAATTTCGAGTGAACCGCAGAGCCGTCGCCGGCTGGTGCCTGTACGACTTTGCCAACTCCATCTACGTAGCCGTCATCCCCGCCACCATTTGGTCGGCCTATTACGCCAATCGCATCGTGGGCAACGAAACCGGCCAGGGCGATCTGTGGTGGGGCCGCGCGGTGTCCGTCTCCATGCTGCTGGTGGCGTTTACGTCGCCGCCCATGGGCGCGCTGGGCGATTTCGCAGGCGTGCGCAAGAAGCTGCTGATCGTTTACACCATGGCGTCGGCCGTCGCCACCGTGCTGCTGGCGGGCGTCGCGCCGGGAATGGTGCTGTGGGGATTTGCGCTTTCGGTGATCGCCACGGTCGGACTCGAAGGCTCGATGGTCTTTTACAACGCCTACCTGCCGGAGATCGCTCCGCGCGACCACCAGGGGCGCGTCTCCGGATGGGGTTTTGCCGTGGGCTATGCCGGATCGCTGCTGGGTTTGCTGGCGGTGTTGCCGCTGGTGCGGAGAGACAACTTCGCGGCGGCGTTTGCGCTCACGGGAGTGGGTTTTCTCATTTTGTCGCTGCCGGCGTTTGCGTATTTGCCGCGGGACCAGCCCGCGCGCCTGGGCGCGCGCGCAGCCATGGCCGGCGGCGTGCGCGAGAGCTGGAATACATTTCGCGACATTCTGCGCCGGCGCGAACTTCGCCGCTTTCTGCTGGCCTACTTGATCTATGAGGACGGCGTGAACACGGTCATCTACTTCAGCTCGATTTTCGCCGCGAAGACGCTGGGCTTTCCGATGACCGACCTGCTGCTGCTCTACGCGGCGGTGCAGATCTCGGCGCTGGCCGGCTCGCTGGCGTGGGCCAAGCCAACCGACCGGCTGGGGCCGAAATTCGTGGTGCAGGTGATGCTGGTGCAGTGGGCGCTGGTCGTCGGCGGAACGTACTTTGTGCAGACGCGCACGCAGTTCTTTGTGGTGGCAATGCTGGCGGGGACGGGACTCGGCGCCATTCAGGCCGCCAGCCGCGCCTTCATGGCCACGCTGGTTCCCGCGGGACGCGAAGGCGAGCTTTTCGGCTTCTACAATCTTTGCGGCAAATCGGCCGCGGTGCTGGGCCCGCTGGTATTCGGAGCAGTCTCAGCCGCCACGGCCGGCAACCAGCGCCTGGCAATTCTCTCGGTGCTGGCGTTCTACGTGGTCGGCGGCGTGGTCCTGCGCGGCGTTCGAGCCGGCGGCCCCACGCATATCCCCGCATCTGCGCTGACTTCCTAAGTTGGCAGGCCCGACGAGAGTTATCAGCGGGGACTCACTCCAGAACTGCTCCCGCCCACAACATTCCGGGCCCCACGGCGGCAACGAAGATGGGTCCTCGCTCATGGCGCGGTTTCGTCGCATGGGCGTCCAAAGCCATGGTCAGTGCAACTCCACAGGTCGAGGAGCCCAGGTTGCCGCGAGTTTTCGCAACGATAGGAACTTTGTCAGGCGGCAACTTCGCCTGTCGGATGAGCACATCCACCAAGCGCGGATTCGGCTGGTGAATTGCAAAGGCGCTGGCCTGTTCGCGGCTCTTGCCGCTGCTTATTTCGAGGTCGCCGATAATTCCCTCCAAGCGATCGACGGCCGCCAGCGCCAGAGCTTGTCCATCGAATGTGAGCGAGAGCGAGCCATCCGCGAGCGGCCGAATCTGCAAAGCAGAGGAGAAGGCGCCTGCACAACCTCCGATACTCGTGAGGATCGAGTAGGGTGTGGCGTCGGTTGTTCCAACTGAACGCCGCAGAAC
>Ga0214473_10005885_pt1 | contig 14672 bp, 9 predicted proteins | sample RVTome_7_FD_203509 | JGI IMG/M metagenome (GOLD analysis project Ga0214473, IMG submission 203509) | Soil microbial communities from uranium-contaminated site in the Upper Colorado River Basin, Wyoming, United States - RVT98D197 | ecosystem: Environmental > Terrestrial > Soil > Contaminated >... | reverse complement strand
GTTTTTAGACGGGGGGAACCGCCGGGACTGGTTCCGGGGGGCCGTGGGTAATTCCCGCGCCGAGCCCGAAATTCCGTCTATATTCTATCGGCAATTTTGGGTCGGCCTCAATTTGACATCTCGGAAAGGCGGTGATATATCTTCTCAATTATATTTCGCATGAAACGTCTATCCTATCCGCTCAGAGTCCAGTATCAAGGAGAAACCCGATGATATCCCGCCGCCATTTTCTGAAAATTGGGGGTTTGTCCCTGTCTCTCTCCGGTTTTGCGAAAAGCCTTTTTTCGCAATCGAATCCTCAGGCGCCGCTGAAACCCGAGAACTTGCTCAAAGGAGTCCCGCCGCTGGGTGCGGAAGATTATGAAGCCCGGCTCGAAAAAGCTCGACGGCTGATGACGGATCATAAGCTCGACGCCGTCCTTCTCACCGGAGGGATCAACCTCGTCTATTTCACGAAGGTCAGTTGGGGAACGAGCGAGCGGACCTTTGCCGCCCTGCTCAATAAGAAAGGCCATCCGGTTTGGGTCTGCCCGGCCTTCGAGCTCGAGCGGGCCAAGGAGCTCATCCCCGACGGCCAGGACGTCCGGGTCTGGCAGGAACACGAGAGCCCCTATAAACTCATCGGTCAGATCATGAACGACCTGGGAGTCCGCGCCGGACGGCTCGGGATCGGTCCCTCGGCCAGCGGCTTCCAGATTTTCGGCCTCAAGACCGATGTCCCCCAGCTCGAGCTCGCGGACGGGGCGGTCGTGACCGAAGGCTGCCGCGGGACGAAGACTTCCAAGGAAATCGGCTATATGGACCTCGCCAATAAAATCACGAAGTTGGCTTATCGCGAAGGATTCAAACAAATCCGGGCGGGAATGGGCCAGCGCGATCTTTCCGGAGCCATCAGCGCCGCCCATTCCCAAATGGGCGCGAGCGGAAGCGGCGGGCCGCAGTTCGGCTTGAGCACGGCTTTCCCCCATGGCTCGCGCGTGCCGAGGACGATTGCGGAGGGTGATGTGATCATGGTTGACGGCGGCTGCGGCGTGGAAGGCTATCGCTCGGACGTCACCCGGACCATCGTCTTCGGTAAGCCCACGGAAAAACAGATGAAGGTCTGGGAGATCGTCAAGAAAGCGCAGACCGCGGCCCTGAAAGCGGCTCACCCCGGGGCCAAGTGCGAAGACGTGGACGCGGCGGCGCGCAAGGTCGTCGAGGACGCCGGCTACGGACCCGGCTATAAATATTTCGCCCATCGGGTCGGCCACGGCATCGGGATGGAAGGCCATGAATATCCCTACCTGGTCAAGGGCAACGCACTCAAGCTCGAACCGGGCATGACGTTTTCCAACGAACCCGGCATTTATGTCTACGGCGAATTCGGGATCCGGACCGAAGATTGCATGGTCGTTACCGAAGACGGCGCCCGTTATCTCGGCGGGATGGAAGCCCTTTCCATCGACCGGCCTTTCGCCGCCGAGTAATGCCTGGGAATATATTTATGAGAGATTCGAGAAACACGGACCGCATTATATAATCCGGGGGACACGTACCGTACGTGTCCCCGATTTAAAAAAAGGAGGAATTCATGAAAATCCGAAAACTCTTGATTCTCGCCGCGGCGCTGGCCGTCATCGGTGGAATCGCGGCGGCCCAGTATACCCCTTGGCTTTACTGGACGATTCTGCCCAAAGGACAGATGGACTTGATCATCGGCGAATCGTCGGGCGACGCGGCTTTGAGGACGATCATGGACCTCAACGCTTACAACCGGGATCGCCAACGCGAGGAATTCGCCGCCAATTTCTGGGAGACGCAGGTCATCATGAACGGCCTGAAGCGCTTCGGCATTTCGAATGCCCAGGTTGTGCCCTATCCCGGCGGCGAAGCCTGGGACGGCATCAAGGGCGAGCTCTGGGAGGTGAAGCCCCGGCTTCAAAAGCTGGCCTCGATGACCGACATGCCAGGGATGCTTGCCGCGGGCAGCGCTCCGACGGACATCACGGCCGAGCTCGTCTGGGTCGGCCGCGGGACGCCGTCCGAGATCGAGGCGGCCAAGGTCGAGGGCAAGATCGTTCTGACCGAAGGCTCGTTAAATCAGGTTTACAACCTGGCTTGTAATCAAAAGGGAGCTTTGGGCGTGGTATCCATCCCCATGTCCCGGCCCTACTTCGATCCTCTCCAGATGCCATGGTCGAGCATCGGCGGAATGCGCGGCATGGGCGGTCCGGGGCAGCGCCAGGGCCAGCCGCCGGCCGCTCAAACTCCGCCTCCGCCACCCCCGCCGCCGAAGTTCGCTTTCCAGATTCCGGTGCGCGAGGGAGACTACTTAAAACAGCGGCTGATGGCCAACGAGAAGATCTCGGTCCGGGCTCAAGTCGAATCCAAACAGGAAAAATACGAAAACACGAACATCGTCGCCTTCATCCCCGGCACGGACCCGAACGCCGGAGAAGTCATTTTCAGCGCCCATCTTTTCGAGGGGATGGTCAAGCAGGGCGCGAACGACAACAACTCCGGAAGCGCCTCCATCCTCGAGGTCGCCCGCGTCCTGAATACCCTCATCGGCGACGGCCGTCTGCCGAGACCGAAGAGAACGATCCGCTTCCTGTGGGGCCCTGAGATCTCCGGGACGGGACTCTGGGTCAGAAACAACAAGACGATCATGAACAAGACGCTGTGCAACATCAACATGGATATGGTCGGCGAGTATTTGAGCAAGAACCAGGCTTTCTTTTGTCTGATGCGGACGACCTTCGGCAATCCGCACTACATCAACGATGTGATGGAAAATTATTACCGGTACATCGGCGAGGGCAACCGCGAACGCATTCAAAACCGGAGCGATTTCTACAAGGTCCCGGTGCGCGTCGTGGCGCCGTTCGGGGCCGATGAGCCATTCTGGTATTCGATCGAGACGCACTACGGCGCCTCGGACCACGAGGTCTTCAACGACTGGGGCGTGGGCGTTCCCGGAATCATGATGATCGCCTGGCCCGACAAGTGGTATCACACCACGGGAGACATCGCCGATAAATCCGACGCGACGCAATTGAAACGGGTCGCGGCCATCGGGGCGGCGGGCGCTTACACGGTCGCCTGCGCCGATGATGACATGGCGATCAAGATCGCCGGCGAGACGACAAGCAACGCCGCCCGGCGTCTGGGTCACTATCTCGTGGCCGGGCTCGAAACGTTGAACAAGGCCGAGGGGAAAACGCTCGAGGACTCCTACCAGAGCGCGCGGGCATACATCGAGGCCGGGATCATCAATGAAAAAGAAACGCTCGACTCGATCCTCCAGCTCGCCGGAGACGAGGTCAAGGTCGGCAATTACATCGCCCAGATGAAAAAAACAGTCGAGACCGTAGGCGCCGCGGAGCTGGCGACGCTCCAGGCTCACATGGACGCGACGGCCAAGAGGCTCGGGGTAAAACCGGTCGTGCTCGTGATGTCGGATCTCGAGAAGAAAGCGATGAAGATCATCCCGAAGCGGACAGCCAAGGTCAAGGAAGGCGGATATCAGGGCTACCGGCAATACATCGATAAGATTCCGCAGGCTGAGCGGGCGAAATTCCCGTATGCCGCTGAAGTCTCAAGCGCGGCTGAGCTCCAGCTCCTGATCAACGGCAAGCATACCGTTCTGGACATCAAGAAGCTGCTCGATGCCCAGTCGACCCGGAAGTCCTCTGTTCAGGGAGTCATGAATTATCTGGAAATCCTGAAGATGGCCGGCCTGGTCGAGTTTTAATCGATCCGTTTTTCGGGGATTTTTCGGAGACACGTTTTCTCGGGCACATGTTCCGAATTCTCTTGAATTCGGTACGCGTCCCCCTTTCTCCGTGTCCCCCCTTTTCTTATTCGATTTCGACCGAGACGATTTTTTCCGGCGAGCCTTTCTCCCTGAACCAGAAGCAGAATTCCTTGGCCAGGTCGATATGGATCTCGGCGGATCCCGGATTCCGGACGGCCGGGATGTCCAGGGGGACGTTGACCGACTCTCCGGGCTTGACGTCTCCGGGCAGATAATACCGGGCGGGTTCGCCTCCGAGATTGTTCCCGTCGGTCCCCGTCATCCAGACACCGATCCGGACCTGATGGCTCAAGGACGAATTCCGGTACCAGGCCGCGTTACCCGCGTTCGTGATATTCAGGGTCAGCGGAATTTTCTGATGGCGATTCACGCAAGCGGGAGCCGCGAGCACCTCAATCCCGGCCTTGTAAACGAACGGCTCGGCCGGCATTTCGACCTCATCGCCGCTCAGTGCGTTTTTTCCTATCTCGGGAGACTCCGCTTTTTTCAGAAAGAGCGAGAGCGAGGTGTAGATCGTGTTGAAGTTCCTGAGGATGACGTGCGGGGTTCGGTAAAGCTCAATGGGCAGGGCTAAGGGGGGATTGGCGTATTCGTCCTCGACCCGCAGATCGAGCGGCTCGTCGAGAATGAATCCGGATTCCCGGATGATCCCGTTAAGGATCTCGAGCCGGAAATAATCGCGCCTGCGTCCCAGCCGGTTCAGAATGAGCTCGGTCGTCAGGACGGCCACGCCTCCCGGTTTCAGGACGCGATGCATTTCCTTCAAGGCGGCCAACTGCTCTTTCCGTTTTCCGAAATGCTCGAGCGAAGACAGGGAGAAGAGGAAATCGAACGCGCCGTCCTCGAAATCCAATCTTCTCGCGTCCATCCTCAGGATGTTGAGACGGTCCTCGCGGTAGCGGAACGGAGCGTATTTGTCGGGGTGGGCAAGGACGTCCGCGGCGCTTTCCCCGCCGAGATAAGCGCCCTCGTAGAGGTCCGTGGCATAGACGACCTTGACCCGATTCGCCAGAAAATACATCAGCTCCTCATGTCCGCAGCCGATACCGAGGACGACGGCCTCGGGGGAAAGCCGCTTGAGTTTCCGCAGGCCGTAGATCGTTTGGCAGAACTCCCAGACTTTCCGGTGAAAGATATTTTCGCCGGGGGGGAAGAGAAGGTCGGTGAAACCTTTCCGCCAATGAGGATTTCGGCTGTCCGTCAGGCGGCAGAGCTTATTGAGGGGAATGTCTTCGACCGAGAATTCCTCCGCCGGCTTGACCTCGACCGTGTACCGGTCCAGGGGCCTCATCAGGAGATGATAGAACCGGTTTCCCCAGATGAGTTTTATGAAAAAATCCTTCGGCGTCACATTTCCGCTCCGGCGTGGAATGAAGGGGCGAGGCCGTCCGGCCTCAAAGCCGTTCCAGAATCTATCATTCGCCGCGAGAATGTGTCAAATAGAGCTCGGGGTATGCCCCGCGGAACCACGCGGATTTTCCCCAGCGAGGAAAATCCGCTCGCCCTCGTTCTCGAGCTCTCGGAAAAACTCCGTTTTTCCGAACCGTGCCCGCTCTCGCCCTCGGATGGGTTCCTTCGGGGCATACCCCTCGCTCAGGGGAAAACAAGTTGCCGCTGTTTGACACTCCTTGTCGGTTTCTGCCATCATACGTTGACCGACGGAGCCGGACCGTGATGCGGCTTCGTGGCGAGGAGAATATGCTGCCGACCATCGAATGGCGCGGAGACCGGATCGTGCTGATCGACCAGCGGCGCTTGCCGCTCGAGGAGATCTTTGTCGAATGCCTCACTTACGAAGACGTCGCCCTTGCGATCGAAACGATGGCCATCCGCGGCGCACCGGCGATCGGAGTGGCGGCGGCATTCGGCGTCGCCCTGGGTTTTTCGGCCGTAAAAGACGGGCAAAACGCCGATGAGGAATTCGCCCGTATCTCGGAGCGGCTCCGCAGGACGCGCCCCACGGCGCGGAATCTCTTCTGGGCGCTGGAGCGCATGCAGGCCGTTTTTAACGATAGCCGAGCTCTTCCCCTCGAGGAGCTGAAAGAGAAGCTCGTTCTCGAAGCGCTCAATGTCGAGAGAGAAGACATCGAAATCAACAAAAAAATCAGCGAATTCGGCGCGACGTTAATCAAGGACGGCGACGCGATTCTCACCCATTGCAACGCCGGCGGGCTGGCCACGGCCGGATACGGAACCGCGGTCGGGGTCATCCGCGTCGCCTGGGAGCAGGGGAAAAAAATCCAGGTTTTTGTCGATGAAACGCGGCCCTTTCTCCAGGGCGCCCGGCTTACGGCTTTCGAGCTCGAAAAACTCGGCATTCCCTACTATGTCATCACCGACAGCATGGCCGGTTGGATGATGCACCGGGGTGAGTCCAATCTCGCCGTGGTCGGCGCGGACCGGATCGCCCGAAACGGCGACACGGCCAACAAGATCGGGACGTATTCCGCCGCCGTTCTGGCCAGGGAGAACGGCGTTCCGTTCTATATCGCCGCGCCGTTCAGCACGTTTGATTTTTCGCTCGAAACGGGCGACGGGATTCCGATCGAAGAGAGACCGGCTCAGGAAGTCCGTGAAATCAACGGCCGTCCGATAACGCCGCCGGGCGCCCGCGTCCGAAATCCGGCTTTCGACGTAACGCCGGCGCGCTACATATCGGCGTTTATTACCGAGAACGGAATCTTCCGCCCTCCCTACGGGAATTGGTAACGCGGTCCTCAGGTTATAGCGGCGGGCCATGTTTGTCTTAGCCATCGAGACCTCCTGCGATGAGACCGCGGCCGCCGTCCTTCGCGACGGCCCTGAAGTCCTGAGCAATATCGTTCTCTCGCAGGACGAAGTCCACGCGCCCTATGGCGGCGTCGTTCCCGAGCTTGCTTCGCGTCAGCACCTGAAATCCATCGACTACATCGTCCGCGAAAGCCTGGACGTCGCCGGCGTCCGCCTCGATCATATCGATTATTTCGCCGTCACCCAGGGACCGGGCCTCATCGGCTCTCTCCTTGTCGGTCTCTCATTCGCCAAAGGACTGGCCTATTATTTTCAAAAACCCCTTCTCGGGATCGACCATATCCAGGCTCATATCGAAGCCGCGTTTCTCGAGAACCGGGAGATCGTCTTTCCGGTTCTCGCCCTGGTCGTTTCCGGCGGGCATACCTCTCTCTTTTATTTGAAAAAGAAATTGGATTATGAGCTTCTTGGCCGGACGCGGGACGATGCCGCGGGCGAGGCGCTCGACAAGATCGCGAAGTTCCTCGACCTGGGCTATCCCGGAGGTCCCGTCATCCAGAGGCTAGCCGAACCGGGCGATCCCGGCCGGTACGAATTTACCCTGCCCCGGATGACCGACCGCAGCCTCGATTTTTCGTTCAGCGGGCTGAAGACGGCCGCCCTGAGGATCATCCGCGAAGCGAAAATTTCCAGGGACAGCGCCAAGCTGGCCGATTTTCTGGCCGGCTTCGAGAGCGCTATCGTTCGGGCGCTGCTCGATAATATGTTTCGCGCGGCCGACCGACTCGAACCGAAGTCGCTTCTCATCTGCGGCGGGGTGGCCCGGAACAAGCGCCTCAGGTCGGAGTTCGAGAAGCAGGCGAGATCCCTTGGCGCGAATTTTTACATCCCTTCCCCTAAACTGTGCACGGACAACGCGGCCATGGTCGGTGCCCTCGCCCTGGCGAAGATCGAGCGGGAAAAAATCGGCCCGAAGGCGGATGGGTCATCGCTCGATCTGGACGCCTACCCCAGGCAGCCCTAGCGGACCGCAAGAAGAAACGCTTTCCTTTTCGAACGCTCGAGCCCTCTTCCGTTCTTTGCCGTCGTTATTTCAGCGGAGCGATCTGAAGAAGAAAAGGGTCGGGCTTCGGCTTTTTCCGGGACAACGTCGCCAAATTGACGTCGATTTCGTAGAGGTGAAGCCGGCGGAACGGCACGGAAGTCTGTGGTTCGAAGACAAATTCGGTTTTTTCCGTCTTGTTCCCCGTGGTCTCGCCCGAAAATAGGGGAAGGTCGAAAAAGCGGATGTCAATCTTATGCCGGCCGACATCCGCGCCGAACTGGAGCTTGATCTGTTTGAGTTTGAGCTTGGATCCAAAAACAAATTTATAGCTTTTATCCTCGTGCAGATAGAACCGGCCTTCCTCTTTGGCGATGACGCCGCCGCCCATAGGGAAGCCATAGAACCCGAGCGTTTGTTTTGTCGGATAGGCGAAGGTTTGCGATGGATAGAGGACGGTCCGGGGATAATAAGCCTGTAGGACGAAGATCCCGGTCAGGAGGACGAGCGCCATCCCAAGATGAAATTGCCTTTTAAGCTCCCGGTCCCCTCTCTTTTTCAAGACCACGTAGAAAACGATGAACAAGGCCGCGGCCGCGATCCAGATATAGTTTGGTCCGTAATCGATGTTCCGGACTTTGATGAAAGACGGCAGGAAGGACGGAAGGAAGAGCCGGATGTTGCTCAGATAGACGAAGAATTGCCCGGCGCGCTCGGTAAATTCATGGGTTGTCGGCTGATAGAGGAATGGCGGGTGAAAAAGAAGAATCCCGGCGGCGACAATTCCGTAAACGGCGGCCAACCCAAATAATAACGAGAATATTTTGTTCCGGTTGTAAGCAAGGAAATATCCGATGAGCAGCGCGCCGGCCCAGGAAAGCGGCGCGAGGACCCGGCCTTGAGGGCAATGTCCCTGGCGATGGGTGAAAAAGGCATAGTTCAGGATGAACGGCAGGACGATGATCATCAGGGCGAGGAGTTCTTTTTTGGATTTTTTAAGGGCGTGGATAAGGCCGAGGAACATGAAAAGATAGAGGGGCGAATAGAGGAGAAGGCCGTCGCGCTGGTCGAGGAAATAATCGAAGAAGGTTTCAATCCGCTGGATGAGAGGCAGAGCCAACCAGGCTTGTTTGAGCGCCTGGGACTGTTCCGGGGTCAGCAGGCCTTCATAGACCGCGAAGGGAGAGATCGTGCCGTACATAGCGTAAACGGCAGCGTAAAAGACGACGACGCCGATGACCGGGAAAAAAAGGAAAAGCCCGATTTTTGTCCGAACCCGATGCTGTTTCAAAAGATAATATGCAGAAACGAGGAGCAAGGGCCAGAAGATGAGATTGTACTTCAGCCCGAACCAAAAGAATGTTCCGAGGAGAAAGCCCATGAACACAAGCTCGAACGATGACGGCCGCTGGGCGGACGTCACCTTGCGGAAAATATAAACGGAGAAAAGGGCGATCGGAATTTCCGGATAGAGATGGATCGCGTAAAACAAGACGGGCGCGCTGAAGGAATAAACGAGCCAGAGCCCGAAGGCCAATTTATCCCTCTGGAAACGTTCCCGGATGAGAAGAAAAATCTGGAGGCCGAGAAACGCCGCCCAGACGGACAAGCTGCCTTTAAGAACGAACGTCAGCCATTTTCCCTGGAGAAGCTGGCTTAATCCATACCAGGGAAGCATCATGACCGAGATCCCCGGCAGATTGACCGGGTAGGCGGTGCCCGGACCTTTCTTGCCGGTCTGGGCGAAGATGCCCAGGTTCAGGTTAGGAAACTTCTCCCGGGAGAGAAAATGGAAATAGTCCTTGTCGGCGTAATTGTTGGCGACATTGATATCGCGGTCGTAGAGGAGGCTGTCGCTCGTCAGGAGATAGTAAGGTTCGTCGCCGGAGAACGTCACGCCTTGCGAAACGAGGGCGAACGTGCAGAGGTTATAAACAAAAAACGCCGCGAAGAAAAGCAAAACCAACTTTTTTCGGAGGGAAAGAGCCCGGAGACGAACCCGCCATCGTTCTTGAAAGCGCGACCGCTCTTTCAGCCGCGGCCACAGGCCGGAAAGCCCGAGATAGAGAACCGCCATGACGACGGACAGGCCTAGGATCGCGAGCCGTTTTTGAAAGTCGTCGCGGGTCATGTAATTGGCAAGGAGCGTCGGGGCGAGAAGAAGGAAAAGAAAAGGAAGGCAGTCGAGAGTTCCGTCTTTGAGCCGGCCTTCGAAATCAACGTCGAGCGATCTGGATTCGAACCGCGCCAACCATCGAGCTCCCAGGAAAAGTGCGAAGAAAAAGAAGGCCCACAGGCCGAGGAAGCCGAGGAGCGGCTGTCCGGAGAGCTTGAATCCGTGTTCAAGGATAGTGAAGGACCGGGATTGAATGGCGATGCTCGTGAATACCGCCAGCCCGGCCGACGCGCCGCAATGGAGAAGAAAGCGGACGGTTCGTCCCCGGGATGTCATGGCCTGAGGTATAGTGAAATTCCGGGGGTCTGTCAAGAACGATTGACAATCATCAATCAATATGATAGACATATATCAATCGTATGCTTTGAAAGGAAACGGAAAATGCGATTTGTCACTGTCCGGGACCTCAACACGAAGCCGAAAGAAGTCTGGGACAAAGTCAAAGAGGACGACGTCGTCGTGACATCAAACGGCAAGCCGATCGCCGTCCTTTCAGGGGTGAGTGAAGCGTCCCTCGAGCGTCAACTTCGGGCTCTTCGGCGGAGCCGGGCTCTCCTCGCTCTCGAAGAGATGCAGAAGGCAGCGCTGCGGAAGGGCCTCGATCGTTGGTCCGACAAGCGGATCGAAGCCGAAATCAAAGACGTCCGTAAATCCCGGAAAAAATGATCGTCGTCCTCGATACAAACGTTCTCGTATCAGGCGTTCTCAGCCCGTTCGGGCCTGCGGGCGCCATGATACGCCTCGTCGCCTCCGGGATGATCTCTTTGGCTCTCGATGCGCGGATTTTGACCGAATACCGCGAGGTCTTGATGCGTCCCGCTTTCGGCTTTTCCGTTGATGTGATTGCGGCCCTTCTTGATCAAATCGAAAAAGAAGGTCAACTGGTGGTCGCTCAGCCTCTCCGGTTTCGCTTGCCGGATGCTTGTGATGAGCCGTTTTTAGAAGTCGCTCTGGCTGCAAAAGCGAGCGTCTTCGTGACCGGAAATAAAAGGCACTTTCCTAAAAGGGATGTCGGTGTCAGGATCCTTTCGCCCGCGGAGTTTTTAAGGGAATACGGCCTTGAACAAAAGCCATAGGCAGACGACTCATCGCTATTTAATTTCCTTAATGAGGGTCTTGATTCGCTCCTGGTTGGGATTAATCTCGAGGGATTTTTTCAGCGTTTTGACCGCCTGCTCTTTGTCGCCAAGCTCAAGATAACATTCCCCTAAATTGTTCAGCGCTTCGACGACATTTCCCCGAAACGACAAAGCCTTTCCGAACCACGTCACGGCTTCTTTGAGATCGCCCGTCTCCCTCGCGGCCCTTCCCAAGGTATTATAGAATTCGAAGCTTGCGCCTTTCGCATCGACGAATGGAAACAGGATCTCGCGCGCTTTCCCGGCCTCTTTCTTGAGCAGGAGCGCTCCGGCATACCCGACGGCATAATCGACCGAGTCACGCTTTCCGTTATACGCTTTGGCCAGCTCTTCAAGAGCCGCATCGATATCCCCACGGTAGAAATGCTGCATCCCGAGGATATGGGCGTATGAGGAATCGCCGGGCGGAGGATTGGTTTGGGCGACAACCCAGAGACCGGGCAGGGATTCCTTTCTCACCTCGATCTCTGTTGTGGCGGCGGAGACCACTCTGCCGCTTGCATCCCGTAAGTTAACCCTTACGGCATATTTTCCGGCAATGAGCTTCTCCGCGGGGAGCTCCTCGAGGATAATCCGCGGGTTTTCATATTCGCGGACGTTCTTGCGCATCGTCCAAATCGCCGCGCCTTCCCGCGACAAGGAATATTCGAGACCGGCCTGATCTCCGACCGCCGGCGAAAAACCCAGGAGCTGGAAGAAAAGATAGATCCGATCCTTTTCCTGGAAAACATTGTTCACCGATGGATAGATCTGAAGAGGGCCGAACTGATACGCACGGGACAGGGCTCCCGGCTCCGCGGCCTTGAAGAATTTCCGGGAGAGGACAAGGGGACTCATCTGAAGCTTTCCGGGCTCGGGCACGGTGATCGTTTTTTCGACCGTGGTGAACTCTTTAGAGGCCGTGTTTTCCAGAAGAAGCGAAAGCGTCCATGTCCCGGGGATGACGGGGACGGAGTCGTAGAGCTGGAAGGAGCTGTCCCTCATGACCTTCAATTCTTCTTTTCGGAGCTCGATCGGAATGGATTTTTCCTGTTGGAAAAGCGTTTTTCCCTGCTCATCCGCAATCCGGAGCGTCGTCCGCAAATCGGCAAAGTATTTATCTTCAAATCGGTCGAGCGAAATCGTTTCCGGGACGATGACATAGTTCAGGAATAAGATGCCCGACGGGTCCTCGAGCACGGCCATGGCCGAGCGGTTTCCCATGAAACGGACCGAATAGCTGACTTCAACGGTCGGCCGATGCTCCAGGATTGCCACGGCGTAGTCGTCATTGACCTTCTTCTGAGGGTATTTCTGTACCTCGGCGAGGAGGATCGAGGAAGGAATCCGGAGCAAAGGACTATTGTTCCCCGGGATTAACGAAAAAACGGAATCGGCGACAGATTGCGGCAGGCGTTGCCGAATCACCTGGTAGGCTCCGGCGTCCCACTCATCCCAGTCATCAGGATCCCCCGGGCGCCTTTTTATTAATTGGGCATTGCCGACAAGATCTTTAGGAGAATTCCCGACTGGGTTATAAAGCGAATAATCTCCGCCGCCTCCTTTCTGGAAAAAGAGCAGGCGGAAGAACGGAGCCTGGCCGAAGGCCGGGTTTCCCTGGTAATACCAGATTTCCATCGGGTAGGCTTCGGCAGATACGATTTTTTCGACATCCATCGGCGCGCCCAGGATGATATAGATGCGGCCGCGCTCCGTCCGCCAGCCCTTGAACGGCGCTCCCCGTCCGAAGGTTGCGTTGGCGAATTCGATCCTCCGGAAATGCTCGTCGCGAAACTCGTTGCGCGGCGTATCCGGCGTCGGGTCGCGCTGGTTCCAGAACTCCTCCATGAAGCGGTCCCGGTCCTCATCCGCCTCGAGTTTTTGGAAGATTTCCCGTTCTTTAACCGTAATAATGTAGACGACTTCTTCCTGAAGCCAGGTTTTATATTTTGGGGCGAGAGGAGCTTTCTGACCTTCAAGCCAAATGGAGGATACGACCACCATGGCTATTACAATAGATAGAATGATTATTTTTCTCATTATTCAATGATCAATATCGTTTGGGCGTAGGAAGAAGCTTTTAAAGCGGTATCCTCTGCGAATATATAAAAGATATATTCTCCCGGCGCTACCTTGTTTAGGGAGAATTCCAAGAAGGATGTCTCCACGTCCCCCTTTCGGTCCTTTCCCAACACGGAAACCGGCAGGAATGTCTTTTCTCCTAAAGCCCTATTTATGAGAGAGGCCGTATAGGTGATATTCGGCTTGCCGATCCCCGCCACAAGGCAGGGCGCAACGGCATAAAATTGAGATGTTCCCCGCTGCAGCCCTCCCATTAAGGGCGAATACCGAGCCCGGTCATAGGGATAGATTCCTTTCCAGGCCGCGGTGTCCTTTTTCTTCGCCGCCCCTTCCAGATAGGCGAAGTTGCTTCCCTGAATCAGGAGAAATGGGGACCAGAGGCTTATCGCCTTGGCCGACTTCGCGGGGATGCTCGCCCGCCCATACGCGACAGCGGCGATTCCCGTGTCGAGGTCGCGAATGACGAGACGGCACCTGTAAGCCCCGGATTTGAGCGTGATTTCGGAAGAGGTGAAGACATCCATGCCCCGATATCTCGTCAGCTCGCTTTCCCATCTCTGGAGGCCCGCCAGGTTCTCCTCCTCGTCGAACACCAGCGAGAACAACTCGACTTTCTTCCCCGAGAACTTCTCGACCGCCTCCGCCGGAATCTTCGACAACATCAGCAGATGGGATTCATCCTTATCCGAGAAAACCAAAGTCCTTAAAGGAAACGCCAGGGGAGTCTGAAACATCGGCTTTTCGGACAGGGCCAGGTCGAAAAGATGCAACTTCTTTTCCAGGTCCGAATATTCCCGGAACGGTTTGGGATTGAAATATCCGGCTTGGGCATGGACATCGTAGCCTTTTTTCTTCACCTCGACATTGATTTTGTGATACTGCCCGTCCCACTGCTCGTTGATGTAGTAGCCGAGGACGTAATACGTCCCGGTCAGATTCCGGAGCTCAGCAAAATCCTCTTTGTATTCGTTGATGTTCCCGAAGAATTTTCCCCCGGTCGCCTTGGAGATCTCTCTCAGAGTGCCGACGCCGGTGAGTACTATCGGCTTATAAGGAGTGGGAGCGTTTGTCATGCTCGCATCGCTTTCAGCGGAAGCCCTGAGTTCATCGAATCTTGTATTAAAGGCGAAAATCGTGCAGTTGGCTGAATTCATCGCCTTGTGCATCTCGGTATTGGCTTTCAGAAGGACGGGATCTCCCATGGCAACAGTTCGACGCGTCGCGGAGTTCATTCCTTGCATGAGCGATGTCGGAATTCCCGAGGAAAAAAGGATGATCTGCTTCTGCCCGGGGACGAAACCGATTGCTTTGGCCAGGGCTGTCAGCCTTTCAATATAATTCAAAGCCAAATTCTTTGATTCTTGTCGAATTCCATCCGACTTGATCCATGGCGCGTCCCAGAGATCTTTTCCAGGCGTGGCGCTTTCTATGGCCCGCAAAGCTTCTTCCTCGAAATCCGATGCCAGCCCGACAATATCTCTGATATCAATCGCCTCTACGGTCTTCCGGACCTTCTTGTGGTCGGACGACAGAAATTCATTGACTCTGAGTCCCTTGAGCGCCGAATAGGATAAGACGCCGACTTCGTCGGTCGGCACGAGCCCAGTATTGAAAAAATGGAGTGCGGCTTCTTTCGCCTTTCGTATTCCCCTCTGGGTATTGTAGGCGAAGTCGAAAAAAAGGAAGAATTTCCGGCCCATTCTTTCGGCGGGGAGGGATGTCGAC
>Ga0214473_10005884_pt1 | contig 14672 bp, 12 predicted proteins | sample RVTome_7_FD_203509 | JGI IMG/M metagenome (GOLD analysis project Ga0214473, IMG submission 203509) | Soil microbial communities from uranium-contaminated site in the Upper Colorado River Basin, Wyoming, United States - RVT98D197 | ecosystem: Environmental > Terrestrial > Soil > Contaminated >... | reverse complement strand
GTACACGCCGGGTGTGGCGGCTCCTTGCCAGGCCATCCACCGAGAGCCCGAGCTCGTTTACGAGTACACGAACAAGGCCAACACCATCGCCATTGTCACCGATGGCACGCGCGTTCTCGGCCTGGGTGACATCGGTCCGGAGGCGGGGCTTCCGGTCATGGAAGGCAAGGCGCTTCTGTTCAAGTATCTAGGAGGCGTGGATGCCGTTCCCATTTGCCTGAAAACGCGCGATGCGGAAGAGATCGTCCGCGTGGTGAAGGTCCTCGAGCCGTCTTTCGGGGGGATCAACTTGGAGGACATCGAGCAGCCGAAGTGCTTTCGGATCCTGGACACGCTGAGGGCCGAGATGTCCATCCCGGTATGGCACGATGACCAGCAAGGCTCCGCCACTGTTTTGGTCGCGGGTCTCCTGAACGCCATGCGGGTGGTCGGCAAGGCGCCTGGAAGCATTCGGATCGGCATGGTCGGCATGGGTGCGGCCAACGTGGCGACCTATCGCCTTCTCAAGGCGGTCGGTATCGACCCGCAGCTGGTCATCGCCTGCGATCGCAAGGGCACGCTTCACCGCCGGCGAGCGGACATCGAGCGATCACAAGACATGTTCGGAGACAAGTGGCGGGTGTGTACGGAGACCAATCCCCGAGCGATCGAAGGCGGCATCGCGGAAGCTCTGGAGGGCGCCGATGTGTGTATCGCTTTTTCCGAGCCGGGCCCCGGCATCATCCAGCCGCAATGGGTGAACAAGATGGCGAAGGATGCGGTCGTCTTCGCCTGTGCCAACCCGATTCCCGAGATCTGGCCCTGGGAAGCCCGGGAGGCGGGGGCCAGGATCGTGGCCACCGGAAGAAGTGATTTTCCGAACCAGGTGAACAACTCTCTTGGGTTTCCGGGTATTTTTCGCGGCGTCCTGGACGTGCGGGCACGTACCATAACGGACGAGATGGCCCTTGCCGCCGCCCGGGAGCTGGCGGGCTTCGCCGAAGAGCACGGAATGAGCGAGGAGAAGCTCCTCCCCGGTATGGACGAGTGGGAGGTCTACCCTCGACTGGCGGTGGCGACCGCGCAGAAAGCGCAAGAACAGGGAGTGGCTCGCTCCTCGGCGACCGCCGAAGAGCTCCACCATACGGCGTGGCGCACAATCTCCTCCGCCAGAAAGGCAACCGAGCTCCTGATGGAAGGAGGCGTCATTCTTCCTCCACCGGAGGTTCCCGCTGCGCCCTAGGAGAAAGAAGAGATTGGCCGGCGAGTCTCTCTGAACCCATGGCTTCTTCATCCAAGAAAGTCATCGTGGCGGCACTGGTGGGGAACAGCCTCATCGCCGTCACCAAGTTCGTCGCCGCGGCGATCACCGGTAGCTCCGCGATGCTTTCCGAGGGCATCCATTCCGTCGTCGACACCGGGAACCAGGTGCTGCTGCTCCACGGCCTGGCGCGTTCCCGGAAGCCGCCCGACGAGGACTACCCCTTTGGCCACGGAAAGGAGATCTACTTCTGGAGCTTTGTGGTGGCGATTCTCATTTTCGCGGTGGGGGCGGGCGTCTCTCTCTATGAAGGCGTGCAGCATCTGATTTCGCCGCATCCCCTGGAGCGACCGGAGGTGAGCTACATCGTTCTCGGCATCGCGATGATCTTCGAAGGGGGAGCCTGGTTCTTCGCGTTCAGGGAGTTCAAACAGGTGAAGGGGGGACGGGGTTACCTGGAGGCCGTCCATAGGGGCAAGGATCCCTCCATGTTCGTTGTGCTCTTCGAGGACTCGGCGGCCATGTTGGGTCTGGCCGCCGCCTTTTTCGGGATCTTTCTCGGGCAGCTCACGGGAGACCCGCGTTTCGATGGTGCGGCGTCTATCGTCATCGGCTGCATCCTGGGTGGGACGGCGATCTGGCTCGCCTACGAGACAAAGGGTCTCCTCATCGGCGAATCCGCCAATCGAGAAGTGGTGAGGACAATCCGAGAGCTGGCCGAGCGCCGGGACTCCGTGGAGCACGTCAATGAAGTGCTCACCATGCACATGGGGCCGGATTTCATACTGGTCAATCTGAGCGTGGAGTTCCGAGACTCCATCACCGCGGCCGATCTGGAAACGGAGATCGCCGCAATCGATCGATCTATCAAGGAGGCCGTTCCCCGCGTGAAACGGGTTTTCGTGGAGGCGGAGGCGCGGCGTAACCCGACGCGCGCCGACGTGGCCGACCGCGGTCAGTGACGAAGCGGAGGCAAACCGTGAAACCGGTGGTGCTCTACCACGCCAACTGCTCCGATGGATTCGGTGCCGCGTGGTCGGCGTGGAAGCGTTTTCGTGAAACCGGCACCTACTTGCCCGTCGACTACGGAACGAGACCGCCGCAACTGGACCCTGACAGCCAGGTGTACATTCTCGACTTCTCGTTCTCCAGGAAAGTCATCGAGAAAATGCAGGCTCTCTACGGGAAGCTCGTGGTCATCGAGCATCATCAAACCGCGGCGGAAGAGCTCGAGGGCCTGCCGTATGTGATACTCGACAGTGCGAAGAGTGCAGCGGTTCTCTCCTGGGAGTACTTCCACCCCGGTACCACCGTTCCCGAGCTTCTCCAGTATGTGATGGATCGCGATCTCTGGCGCTTTCGGTTGCCCAAGAGCCGCGAGGTCTTCGCCGCACTCAGCTCCTATCCGATGGACTTCCTGGTCTGGGATCGCCTGGAGGCTTCGAAGCTGGCGGCGGAGGGTGAGTCGATTCTTCGTTACCAGCGAGAAGTGGCCAGAACCGTTTGCGACCAGGCCAGGTTGGTGACCATCGCCGGGTACCGCGTGCCGGTAGTCAATACGGCGATTCTGGTGTCCGAAGTCGGAGAGGAGCTCTTGAAGCGATTCCCCGAATCGCCGTTCGCGGCATCGTACTTCGACCGATCGGACGGCCAGCGTCAGTGGTCGCTGCGTTCCCGAGAGGGCTTCGACGTGTCCGAGATCGCCAAGTCTTTCGGGAACGGTGGGCACGCTCGGGCGGCGGGTTTCGAGACGCCTCTCTCCGAGGAAGACTATGTCCCCAAGCGGCGCTCCCTGCCGCCGACCGCCTTCGACCCTAATCCGGAACCCTGAGCGCCTCGAGCTCCTCCAGATGCTCCTGCTCGTCCCGGAGTATCTCCTGCACCGTCTGGAAGAGAATCACGTTCGCCGGCGAAAGACTCTCCAAGATCTCGGTATAGTGTCGGATGGCGTCTTTTTCTTCTTCCACGTTGACGTCGATGATCTCGGCCAGAGTGGAAGCCGGCTTGAGGTCCTCTTTCCTCACGTCCATGGTAGGAATGCCACCGAGCCCGACGATGCGATCGCGCAATTTCTCGGCATGGAGCTGCTCGTCGGTCGCGATCTCCTTGAGCCGTGTCGCTACCGCTTCCGCCCAGGGTCCACTCACCACCGCGGCGTGCGTGGCGTAGCGAATGGCACAGGCGTGCTCCTGAGCCAACATTCTATTGAGTGAGTCGATGGTTTTTTTATCGGACATGAAACCTCCCTTCAACGGTCGCTCCAGGACGCCAGCCACAGAGTCATCCCTGGAACGTAGGTAATCAAGAGTACCGCAGCGAGCACGAACAGCATATACGGTACCGTGTAGCGATAGATTCGCGCCAGAGGCCGATCGAAGCGATAGGCGGACAGGAACAAGTTCTCTCCCATGGGGGGCATCAAGTAGCCGAGCTCCATGTTGGCGAGAAAGATGATCCCGAGATGCACGGGATCGATCCCGTAGGCCACACCCATGGGGGCGATGAGGGGCACGATCACCAGAATCGCCGAATAGATGTCCATCAAGGCCCCTACCAGGATCAGCAGAACGTTGAGCGCCAGTAGAAACACGAGGGGAGACTGGATGTGGGACTGCACCCAAGCCAGGGCCTGCATGGGAATCTCCGCGATGACCAGATAGCTGGTGAATCCCAATGCCACTCCCAAGATGATCATGAAGCCTCCCACCAGCGTCGCGCTTTCCACCACCACCCGAGGCAGGTCGCGGGTCACCTTCAGATCGTCGAACACCACGCACTCCACCAGGAAGGCGCACAGCGCGGTCAGTGCGGCGGCCTCGACCAGGGTCGCGATGCCGCCGAAGATGGCGGATAGAACGATGACCGGTACTACGAGCTCCCACTTCGCTTCCCACAAGGCCGCCGCCGCTTCACCGGCGAAGAAGGGCGCCTGTTGGGCTCCGCTACGCCATCCCCGGTAGGCGCCCCACCCGGCCACCACCGCCACCAGCAATGCTCCGGGAAGAAGCCCGCCCAGGAACAGTCGGTCGATGGTGAGCTCGGCGTAGTAGGCGTAGAGGATGACCGGGAGGCTGGGTGGAAACAGCAATCCGATGGATCCCGAAACTGTGACCAGACCGATCGCCGTGCCCTCCGGATAGCGTGCCTTTGACAGCACCGGAAACAGCAGGCCGCCCAGGGAGAGAATGGTGATTCCGGATGCTCCGGTGAGCGGCGTGAAAAAGGCCAGAACGACGGTAGTCGCGATCGCCAGCCCTCCCGGCATCCAACCCACCAGAGCGGAAAAGAGCCGCACCAGCCGACGACTCGATCCGCCTTCCGCCAGGATGAAGCCGGCCAATGTGAACAAAGGTATGGCGGGGAGCATGGGGTCGGTGGTCAAGCGATAGGTCTCACCGGGCACCGCCGAGATGGGGGTCCCCTCGTCCCAGAAGAGCAGAAGGGCCGCCCCCCCGATGGCGGTGAAGATGGGCATCCCGAGCGCGGTTCCTAGAACAATCACCAGCCCTACCGGAAGTACCAGGTTGACGTCGGGTAGTGAGGGAGCGAGTCCGAAGACCGCCGGAATGAGAAGGCCGATGGCCGCCAACATCCGTCCTGCCAGGCGGTCGGAAGCATGCGCGATCATCCTTCCGGTGACGACGGCGAAGCCCACCGGCATGATCGCCGAGAAGAGCCACAGAGGAATGCCCCAGGCGACCGTCTCAGCGTACTGGAAGTCGACCCGGACCAGCTCACAGCTCGCCAGGAACAGGGTGGCGGATACGCCGCTCGCCAGGCCCGCGGTCAGGATACGAACCCGGCCACGCCATCTCTCGGGGAGGAAGCTCGCGGTGGAAAGAGCGAGCAGCCGGTCGGAACGGGCGGCGAGTGCGGCGCCGACGAATGTGATCCAGAGCGTCAAGTGCTGCACCAGCGGGATGGAGCCCGGGATGCCCCCACCCAAGAAAGTGCGGACGAGGATCTCGAGAAGCGGCAGCACGGACATGGCCGCCAGAACGGTCAAGGCGAAGGCGTCCTCCACCCGTTTCATGGCGCTCTGCTGCTGGCCTCCGGGTGAGCTAGCGCGAGGACCGCGCACTGCGGAGCTCGTCGCGCAGGCGGAAGACTTCGTCGAAAAGATCGGCGGGAGCGAGAGTTCCTCGCAGCTTGGGGTATGCCGCCTCGACCTCGGCGCGCCACAGGGCCCGCGTGGCGTCGTCCAGCTCGATCACCTTCAAGCCCCGCGCCACCATCTCTCCCACCGCGTTCTCTCCCGCCTGGCGGATCTCGTCTCGCAATTGCTCACCGGCACTGCGGGCGGCCTTCAACAGAGCCGGCCGGTAGCTCTCCGGGATCTTTTCCCATGAGGGCGTGCTGATGACGGTGGCGGCATTCAAGGCTGCCCACTTGAGGTCGATCATGTGATTGGCCACCAGATAAGTTCGATCCAGAAGCGCGAAGAGGGGTGGCACGTCGATGGCGTCGATCAAGCCGGTCTGCAAAGAGGTCAGCATGTCGGTCGCCGCCAGGGGAACCACCTGAAATCCGACATCCTTGAATAGCTTCTCCGTCTCTGGATCCCCGGCCGACGTCCAGAGCCTCATCTTCCTCAGGTCGTCCGGGGTGCGAGCGGGGTCTCTGGTGAAAAAGTAGACCCATCCGGCGTCGCTCCAGTTCAGGACCTTGAACTGCCTCTGCTCGATCCTTCGTTCCAGCTCGGGAGCGACGCGATCCCTCACGTAATCGAGCTCCTGGTAAGTGTCGAAGAGCATGGGAATATTCAGGCAGTCGGCGCTATCGTCGATGTGAGGCAGGCCCGCACCGGAGAGAGCGACCGCGTCCAGGCCTCGCCTCCGCACTTTTCGCACCATCTCGGCTTCGCCGCCCAGGACGCCGCCCGGGTAGATCCGCAGCTCCACCTCACCGTTCGAGATATCGCGCCAGTCCTGCCGGATGCGGAGCAGCACGTCGTGCCAGGTGGAGCCCTGGGGGGCCACCGTTCCCAGCTTGATGACGACGCGCTGCGCTTCACTGGGAGAGCACAGCAACCACGTTCCCAGCAACACGACCGCGGTGCTGAGGGTGGTTCTGGACTTCATGGTCTCACTCCTTGCGGGGGAGACGACGGCTCGTCTCCCAGGAACAGGTCATCGATGCGACCCAACAACCACTCCGCCCGGCGCTGCGTCAATAGGTTCATCAATCGATTGTTCGGCTCCGCGTCGGGGTCGACTTCCAAGGCCTTTTCCACCAGAGAGCGAAACTCGCTGCGGTTCTGGGTGGGAACGGAGTGGGACTCCGCATAGGCGAGGTAGACGCTCGCTCTCTGGCCTCGCGAGAGCTCGAGCGCGCGGCGGTAGTGCCTCTCCATCGCCTCGGCATCCATCCCGCCGGGTTGGGAGGCGGCGAGAGTCACTCGAAACTCGTGAAGCGCACCGCGGTTCCAGGTCTCGTCCAGCTCCAAGGCGCGATCGAGGATCGCCTCGACTTCCGGCAGTCTGGCCAACATCGCCGCATCGTTCTTGGCGACCGAGATGGCCAGCCCCAAAGATGCGCCGGTCCAATAGAGCAAAGGCAACATCCGCGCCTTGTCCTTCTCGGCGATGACGCTCACTGCCTCTCTCGGGCTCCGGGTCAGAAGGTTTCCGAACTCGGGGTACGACTGTTCCAAAGCGCGGAGACCATAGCCCAGCCCGCGCAGGTACAACTTGCGGGCCCGTTCTCTCATGGCTCGCGCGCTATCCAGGTCGTCATCGGCTAAGACTTCCCCCGGGTAGTCGACGTAGGCATAGGAGTAGAGAACGAACCCGCGACTGGCCGTCAGCAGCAGGCCGCGGTGATCGGGCGATTCTTGCAAGAGGCTCTCCACCAACTTCAAGCTGAACGGCAGGGCCTCGCCCACCAGCGTGATGTCTTCTTCCGTTTCATAGATCGAGTCGCCGGACGAGAGTATGTCGCCGATCTGGTTGATGGCGTATTTCTTGACAGAACAGCCAGTACCCCAAGCAAGGGTCAGGCAGGCGGCCAAGGCCATCTCTCGTGTCACCGACATAGGATTCCCACCTCGCAACCCGGTGTTGCCAAGGGCGTGCCAGAAGGCGCCATGGTGGGCAAACCGCACGACTCTAAGAGATATCGCGCCGGGAGGTACCGGGGCAAGTGGGGAATATGACGCCTCACTCCTCCATCTCGGTGGTCTTGACCCGGCGCAGCAACTGGTCAAGAATGCCCGCATTATGCGCGAAAAGATTCTCGCTTTCCTCGTGGTCTCTGCTTGCACCGGCCCCGCTTTCTCCGAAGTCACCCGAATCGAAGTGACGCACCGCGAGGACGTTTTGTCCGGACGCGAGTTCGGCCTGGCGGGTTCTTACCAGAAAGTCTCGGGGAAGGTCTACTTTGTTGTCGACCCGGCGAATCCGGCCAACCGGATTATTACCGACATCGACAAGGCTCCCCGCAACGCGCAGGGCAAGGTCGAGTGGTCGGCCGACTTCTATCTGCTCAAGCCGAAAGACGTCCGGCGCGGCAACGGGGCGGTTCTCCTGGAAGTGGGAAACCGGGGCAGCAAGGGCCTGCTGTCGTTTTTCGATCTCGCGGAAGCAAGCTCGGAGCCGGAGAACGAGGCCCAGTTCGGCGACGGCTTCTTACTGCGGGAAGGATACACGCTGGTTTGGCTCGGCTGGCAGTGGGACGTCGCCACCGACCAGGACCTGATGCGGATGTATCCTCCCATCGCCACCGATAGCGGCAAACCCCTCCGGGGCCTGGTGCGGAGCGATTTCGTCGTCAGCAGTCGAGTGCACGATCACCGTCTGGCGGATCGAGTCGGCATGCCTGCCTATCCGGTGGCCGATCCGGCCGCTCGGGAGAACGTCTTGACCGTCCGCGACGGCGTCGAGGCACCCCGAAGGGAAATCCCTCGCGCTCAGTGGCGATTCGCCCGGCTGGCGGACGGGAAGCCCGTTGACGATCCGACCTGGGTCTATCTGGAAGATGGGTACGAGCCGTTCAAGATCTACGAGGTCGTCTACGTATCGGAAGAGCCGCGGGTGGTGGGTCTGGGGCCGGCGGGGATTCGGGACATCCTTTCCTACCTGAAGTATGGTTCGCCACAAGCTCTCGATATTCCGGAAGGGACGATAGAGCGCAGCCTGGCCTTCGGCATTTCGCAGAGCGGCCGCTTCCTCAGAACCTTTCTCTACTACGGGTTCAACGAAGACGAGGGACACCGGCGGGTTCTGGACGGCGTTCTGGCTCATGTCGCGGGGGGAGGACGGGGCAGCTTCAATCATCGCTTCGCGCAGGCTTCGCGCGACGCTCATCCCTATATCAACTTTTTTCATCCCACCGACATCTTTCCGTTTACCGACGTGACGCAAACCGATCCGGAAACCGGTTTGAGCGAGGGATTGCTCGACCACATCCCACCGGAGTTTCTCCCCAAGATCTTCTACACGAACTCGTCTTACGAGTACTGGGGCCGGGCTGGATCGCTTATCCATACCACCATCGACGGAGGGCAAGACGCGCCGCTGATGGACAACGTGCGCATCTACCACATCGCCGGCGCGCAGCACGGGTCGGGGAGTTTCCCTCCCCAGAAGTCGGCGGGGCAACAGCCGAGCAACCCCACGGACCATCGCCGGGCAGTGAGAGCCCTGCTGACGGCCTTAAATCGTTGGGTCGCTGACGGGACGGCGCCCCCACCGAGCCGCTATGGCCGCATTGCGGACGGGACTCTGGTGGCTCCCGAGAATCTGAAGTTCCCCGAACTGCCCGGCGTCAACGTTGATTTCTCTGGCATTCACAAGGCCTATCGCGTCGACTATGGTCCCCGGTTCAGAACGGAGGGGATCGTCACCCAAGAGCCGCCGCGGATCGGCTCGGCCTTTCCCATGATGGTCCCGGCGGTCGACGAGGACGGCAACGAAGTGGCCGGCATCCGGCTTCCGGAGATTGCCGTGCCTCTCGGCACCTACACCGGTTGGAACCTCTTCAACACCGCATCGGGGCCGACCCAGATGCTCGCCACGTTCACCGGATCGTTCATCCTCTTTCCTCGCACGCGGGCGGAAAAAGAGTCGAGCCGCGACCCCCGCTTGTCGATCGAGGAACGCTATCGGAGTCGCGTGGAGTACCTGGGCAAAGTGGCCTTGGCAGCCGTCGAGCTCATCGACCAAGGGTATCTCTTGGCTGTGGACCTCCCGGCGATCGTACGCGAGGCCGGCGAGCACTGGGATTATCTGGTCGAGGGTAAGTCGCGGCCGGCCAGCTCACCCTAGCCGGGGACTGCCGAGCGTGATCCGGATGATGACGATCTGGGGGAGAATCGCACGTGCCTGGTCTTGATGGATACGGCCTTCCGGCGTGAAGGGCACACCATAGGCCTTGGCGTCCATCCGCCGGTTCTCGAGAAACGTCACAAGCGCCGGCAGATCCGCTTCGTCTCCGATGCCGACGTGGGCGCGGCCCCGGAGCGTACGTCCCTTGAGGCGGAGCTCCACTTGGGGCTCCTCCAGGAAGTTGCGCCACCAGGTGCGAAATTTCTTGCTGAGGACGATGACCGTGTCGCCCTCTCGGCAGTAGGTCACCGGCGTGCTGTAGGACTTGCCGCTCCTGCGCCCGGTAAAGGTGATGAGCGCGATGCTCTTGCCGATCCAATTCTGAAGTCCCGGCGTACGGAGCAGGACTTTCATCATCCCGTTGAGCCACTTCGGTGGCGTCCAGGTCGGGACGGTGAGAGTTTCCGTGGTCATCGTTTCCCCGCTCTTGTCTGCACCAGCCCAGGGAAGAAGCGAGCGAAGGTCAGCAGAGCGCGCAACCGCCTGGGCTCGATCGCCTCTCGGGCGTCTTTCTCGACTCCCGCCACGATGAAATCGGCCGCCTGCTCGCTCTTCAGTACGGGAATCATCGACTGTCCCTGCGCAACTTTCCCGTAACAGTGGCAAGCAATTCTCAGGCCACGCCACCACCGCGCTCCTGAGAGGAGCACAGGGACGACGCGGCAGAAGGGGGGGAGTGAACACACCCAGTTACCCGCGCCCTTTCCCGCAATTCTAGAAGCACTCCCTCCCTCCGCATCCTCTCCCTGCGGGGTCACCCAGCGTCTCCTCGCGAAGCCTCTTGCAGTCGCCAGGTTAGGGGGTGACCGCCGCACGGACGTGGGTTCTTTCATCCGATGGTGAACCCTATTCTGTGGCACGAGGCTTGCAGCCCTCTGAGTGTCTGTTGTGAGGAAGCGCCCTCAGGCAGAGCGTCGAAGAACTTTCAGCATTCCTCGCGCCTCGATACGTTACCGCCGACGTTCTCGCTCTCCGGGCGGACTTCCCCAAAGATCGAACCTCTGACGCGGGTACGTTCTAGGAGAGTGATACCGTGAGCACCCACAAACCGGCCACAGCATTCATAGGCGTTCTCGTCCTGGCGGCGGTCACTCTACGGAGTGATGGCCAGGAGGCCAGTCGAGTTCCCATGGCGGAGCACGGAGCGGCCAGCATGGACTATCAGCTTGCCGAGCTCGAAAAACTTCTACCCCAGGTGGATGTGACGGCGGCGCCCGCCGGTCTCGACCCGGTGGTATGGGAGGCCTTCATTCCCGAGGGCAACGAGATGACGGCAGAACGGGTGGAGCTCGGAAAGAAGCTTTATTTCGACAAGCGTCTGTCCAAAGACAGTACGGTTTCCTGCGCCACTTGTCACGATGTGACTCGTGCCTTCACCGATCAGCGGAGAGTCTCGGAAGGGATCGCGGGGCAGTTGGGGCGCCGTAACGCGCCCACCACCATGAACGTGGCTCTCTTACAGACTCTCTTCCTCGATGGTCGCGCCCCGACGCTCGACCACCAGGCGCGACTGCCCATCGTCAACCCCATCGAGATGGGCTTTCCGGATGGAAGGGCCGCCGTTCAAGCCATTGCCGGGGACTCGGAGTACCAACGATTGTTCCAGGCGGCCTACGGTCGCGACGTGAACTACGATGACGTGGGTCGAGCCATCGGTGCCTTCGAGCGCACGCTCGTCTTCCTCGATTCGCCGTTTCTCCGCTTCCTCTCAGGTGAAGCCGATGCCGTCTCTACCGACGCCCAGGAGGGATGGCGGCTCTTCAACGAGAAGGCCCGCTGTGTCACCTGCCATCCCATGAACCTGTCCAACCCCCTGGGCACCGACAATCGATTTCACAACATTGGCGTCTCGGCTCGCCATCAGGACTTCGAGGCGCTGGCCCGGGCGGGGTTGAAGGCTTTGCAAGAGGATCCGAGCGAGCGCAGGCTCGAGGAGCTCGCCCTGGGTACCGACATGAGCGAGCTGGGCCGCTTCATGGTGACAAAGAATCGCTCCGCCAGCGGTGCCTTCCGCACCTCTTTGCTTTTGAACATCGGCATCACGCCTCCCTACATGCACGACGGGACCCTGGAGACTCTATGGGACGTGATGGATCACTACAACAAGGGAGGGGAGCCCAATCCGTTCCTCGACGGGGGCATGGAGCCGCTGGCACTCATCGACGAAGAGATCGATCAAATCGTGGCTTTTCTCTTCACTTTGACCGACGACCGGTTCTCGGAGGAGAACCAGCGCCAGATGAGCGAGCAAGAGGCCAAGGCCGCGAAAAGCAGACCCTTCCGCGACGACGATTTGGCCTTCCGCCAAACCATCGCCTTCGAGGAGCGCATCAAACAATAGAGGCAGTAAAGGCAGTGAAAAGGAGCGAGCTCATGAAGCCGAGACACAAGAGCGTCGAAACGAAATACCTGGAAGAGCGTGAAGAGTTCTTCCGCTCCCTGCGCAGGCTCGATCGCCGTTCCTTCATCAAGTTGTCGACGGCGGCGCTGGGGGCGGTGGCGGTTCAAGGTCTCGTTCCCCCGAACTCGTTTCAGCCCGTCACGCTGGCCACCGGCCCAACGACGCAGGGGGCGGGGAACGCCTTCCGCATCGCCTACATTTCCGATTCCCATCTCTACGAGAAGGATGTCAACGATCGCTTCGTCCGCGCCCTCATGCGGGCGGTGGACGATGTGAATGCTCTCGACCCCCAACCCGACTTTGTCTTCTATGGAGGCGATCTGGCTCAGCTCGGACAGCCCAAGGAGCTCGAGCTCGGCGCCGGGATTCTCAAGAATCTCAAGGCGCCCCTCAAGATCATGGTGGGAGAGCACGATTGGTACTTCGACATGGGTGAGAAGTGGCGAGCGCTTTTCGGCGAGCCGACCTACTCCTGGGACCACAAGGGCATTCATTTCGTCACGCTGCTGAGCGTGGTGGAGACGGACTTCTGGACGGCGCGGGGTATGACTCCTATGGAGAGGATGAAGACGGTGGCGGGATTGGACAACTCGGTGCAGAGCCCGTTCTCGGTCGGAGAGGCGCAAAGGGAGTGGCTGAGGAACGACCTGGCGAAGTATCCCGATGACACGCCCGTCGTGGTTTTCTCTCACTCGCCCCTCTACAAGCTCTATCGGCCGTGGAACTTCTGGACCGATGACGCGGAGGAAGTGCAGGCGCTTCTGAAGCGGTTCCAGAACGTGGTCGTCTTGCACGGCCATACCCATCAGATGCTCACCAACCGCATCGGAAACATCCACTTTCACGGGTTCCTGGCCACCGCCTGGCCGTGGCCCTACGCACCCCAGGGACTGCCGGAGCTGACCATCGAGATGGCAAGGCCGGATCCCTTCAATCCTCAAGACGGTTGTGGCGACGGCGATGCGCTGGTCCACCCCGACGGTCTGGTGGACAAGGTCTACAACTTCTGGAACCGCAATCCCGTGACGGTGGCCAGGAACTATACGGCGAGCTGGGGCAAGGAAGGGATACCGCCCCAACCGAACCGTCCCAGCTATTGAGATGAAGACTTAAAGGAGGACTCCGGTGAGCTCTAATAAAAGAAAAGCGGTCATCGTCCTTGCTGGCGCGGTACTGGTCGGGCTTGTCTTCGTCACGATCGATCGAACCCCGGCCGGCGAGGTCCAGGCGGTGACCCGTCAGGAGACGGAGAAGGAAGAAGGTCAAGCCCTGGCGGATTCCCTCATGGCGCAGTGGAAGTTGAAGAATCCCGATCGAATGGACGATTGGGTCGCAGAGGAAAAGGAGCGCCATACCATCCAGCCTCCCGCCGACAACACCGACGTGTTGAAGGGCGGACAAGGCGAAGGGCACTCCTACGGCCAGTACACCGAGCGTGACCTCCTACTGTGGGCACGCGAGACGGAAAAACTGGTGGTGGAAGGCTCGCGCATCTTTCATGATGCCGCGGCCCTGCAAGGAACGGTGGGCGTCTCGTGCGACATGTGTCACCCGCATGCCGCCAACACCCATCCAGAGACCTATCCGAAGTTCCAGGTTCAGATGGGCCGGGTGGCTCTGCTCCGGGACATGATTAACTGGTGCATCGAGCAACCGGTTCGGGGCGAGCGCCTGGCTCCCGATGACTCGCGCCTGCGGGCGTTGGAGGCCTATATCTACGCGCAGCGGAAAGGCACCGAGCTGAGCTACGGCAAGCATTGACGGGATAGGAGCATCCCGCGCGGGAGCAAGATGAAGCTGGTCATCTTGGAGGCCCTCTCGGTCGAGGCCATCCAAGATCGTCCGTTCGAGCTCGTCGAGCGCAAGGGCCTCGGGCATCCCGATTCGATCTGTGACGCCATCGCCGACGAAGCGGCGCGCGTCCTCAGTCGCGCTTACCTGGACATTTTCGGTTCCATCCAGCATTTCAATCTCGACAAGGGTCTCTTGGCGGCGGGAAGCACATCCCCCCGGTTCGGTGGAGGTACGGTGGAAGTGCCCATGCGGCTCGTCTTAGGCGATCGAGCGATCTACCAGCACCAAGGCCGGACCGTCCCGGTGGCCGATATTCTGGAGTCCGCCGCGCGTCGTTGGTTCGCGGAGAACCTGCGCTTCGTGGACTCCGAACGTCACCTGGTGATCCAAAACGAAGTGAGGCCGGGATCGCCGGAGCTCACCGGGCTCTTCGATCTCGCCGAGCCCTCCGCCAACGACACCTCGGCGGCGGTCGGCTTCGCTCCCGCCACGGAGACGGAGACCCTGGTCCTGGAAGCCGAGAGATTCCTCAACGACCGCTCGTTCAAGCATCGCTTTCCCGAGTCGGGCGAGGACGTCAAGGTCCTGGGTGTTCGGCGAAGGGGCGAGTTGGATGTCACGGTGGCCATGGCTTTCGTGGGTCGGTTCGTACCGGGTGAAACGGAATACTTCGCCCGCAAGGAGGAGATGCGCCAGGCTCTGCAAGAGCACCTGCGCGGGAAGGCAAAACGCTTGGATCGATTGGACGTGCATCTCAACACTCTCGACCGGCGGGGACGCGGAGCACGGGGTGTGTATCTCACCGTGTGCGGGACCTCGGCGGAGGGAGCCGACAGTGGACAAGTCGGGCGAGGAAATCAGCTCTGCGGTTGGTTCTCTCCCGGCCGGCCCAACAGCAACGAGGCGGCGGCAG
>Ga0214473_10005883_pt1 | contig 14675 bp, 7 predicted proteins | sample RVTome_7_FD_203509 | JGI IMG/M metagenome (GOLD analysis project Ga0214473, IMG submission 203509) | Soil microbial communities from uranium-contaminated site in the Upper Colorado River Basin, Wyoming, United States - RVT98D197 | ecosystem: Environmental > Terrestrial > Soil > Contaminated >... | reverse complement strand
ACCGGAAACGTCGTATGCGCGGTATGCGGTCCGCCGTCATCGTCGATCATCTTCTCGGAATTGCCATGATCGGCGGTAACCAGGGCCACCCCCCCCGCATTCAACACCGATTCGACGACCCTCCCCATGCACAGATCCACCGTTTCCACGGCTTTTCTGGCGGCCTCGAATACTCCGGTATGTCCGACCATATCGCAATTTGCAAAATTGAGTATGATAACGTCGTATATTTTCTCCTCGATTTTGCCGACCGCCAGGTCGGTCAACTCAAAAGCCGACATTTCCGGCTTGAGATCGTATGTTGCCACCTTCGGTGAGGCGATCATGATCCGGTCTTCCCCGTCATACGATTGCTCGACTCCTCCGTTGAAAAAGAAAGTCACGTGCGGGTATTTTTCCGTCTCGGCCGTTCTCAATTGCCGCAAACCGTTCAAGCTGACGATCTCTCCGAGGATATTTTTCAGCCGGGTCGGCTGGAAAGCTGCTTCCGCCTTAAGGTTGATGTCATAAAATGTCATGCTGACCAACGGTATCACCGGACCCCCGTCGCGATCAAAAAAATCAAACGTTTTTTCTGTCAAGGCGTAGGACAACTGCCTGGCACGATCAGCCCTGAAATTGAAAAATATCGCGCTGTCGTCCGGACGCATGCTATGCTCAAAACCGACGATACTGATCGGCTCCATGAATTCGTCCGTAATATTCCGGGAGTAATATTCTTTTATGGATCGCACCGGATCCCTCGATTCCTGCCCGATCCCCGCCACTATGAGGTCGTAGGCTCTTTTTACCCTCGGCCAACGTTTATCTCTATCCATGGCGAAATACCGCCCGATGATCGTGGCCAGTTTCCCGACGCCGATTTGTTCGCATCTGGCCAGAATATCCGCCACATACCTTGTTCCTGCGCTGGGCGACGTATCTCGACCGTCAAGAAATGCGTGAATGACAACGTTGTCCAATTCCATTTCCTTGCATAAACGCAACAGCGCGTAGAGATGATTGAGCGACGAATGCACCAGACCGTCCGAGGCTAATCCCATTAAATGAAGCCCGGCGCCGCGTTCTTTAGCCGCCCTGATCAACTCGATGAAAACCCGATTCTTGAAAAAAGTCCCATCGGAAATAGCCCTGTCGATTCGGCTGACTTCCTGGTAAACTATCCGTCCGGCGCCAAAATTAAGATGCCCCACTTCGGAATTGCCCATCTGCCCGTCTGGCAGACCGACGTCCGAACCGGACGAACCGATTGGCGCAAATGGGTACGTCGAAATCAATCTCTCATAATTCGGTTTGCGGGCGGCGGCGATAGCATTTCCCTTTGTGTCGGGATTAAGCCCGAAACCATCCATTATAATTAATGCCAGCGGACGAGATTTATTTGTCAAAACTTCAATTTCACCTTTCCGGTACCTTCGGTGATCACTCCGGCCGGCACTACTTCGCAGTTAGGATTTTTCAACGCTTTCCGGAGAGCCGGAATGTCTTTCTCGGCCGCCACGGCGATCATCCCTATACCCATATTGAACACCCGATACATTTCCTCGGTATCAACATCGGCCAGCCTCTGTATCGCTTTGAATATTCCCGGCGGGAACCAGAATGTCGTATCGACCACGGCGTCCACGTTGGACGGTATAATCCGGGAGACGTTTCCTACGAAACCTCCGCCTGTTATATGCGCCAGACCTTTGATCAGTTTCTTTCTTATGAGGGGATAAATGGTCGAAAGGTAGGAACGATGAATGGAGAGAAGTTCATCTCCGAGCTTATTGCCGGTCTCCGGCAGGACATCGTCCGGCGACATTTTTCCGATTTCAAAGAAAACTTTCCTGACCAGGGAGTAACCGTTGGTGTGAAGGCCGCTCGAGGAAAATCCGACCAACCTGTCGCCCGGCTTGATCTTCTTCTTATCGGTCATTGTTATCTTGTCGGCTATTCCCACCATGAAGCCTGCCAGATCATAGTCCTCGCCGGCATACAGGCCGGGCATCTCGGCGGTTTCCCCCCCCAAAAGGGCGCAGCCGTTTTCTATACATCCGTTGGCAAATCCCTGGACAATAGCCACAACCTTATCCTCGTCCATTTTCCCCAGGCCGATATAATCGAGAAAGAACAAAGGCTTTGCCCCCATGCAAAGAATATCATTGGTCAGATGATTGACCAGATCGTGCCCGACCGTGTCATGACGCCCCGTCATAACCGCCACTTTCAATTTGGTGCCGACGCCGTCAACTGATGATACCAGGTATTTCCCTTCGCCTCCAAGTCCTTTCAAAGCAAAGGCGCCTCCGAAATTGCCGAAATCTCCCGCCCGGTCTCCGGTAATTGTGCTTTTTACCAGCTCCGCAAGACGCGCTTTTGCCCGGTCGGAGGAGTCTATATCGACACCGGAATCGGCGTATTTACCGGCCCTTTTCATAGTTTGAATTATAGCGATTCCAGGGCCGATTTAACAAGGCAAATTTCAATTGAGCCGCCCGGCGAATCAGAATCGATAAAAAACGTTATAATGCGAATTAGAGCGACAACAAACCGTTTATCCTAAATAAAACTCACGGGATCGACATCTACCCTGACGGAAAATCCCCTGGCGTCCCGGGCAATATGATTTATGGTCTCGATAATCCCGCCGAACTCCCCGTCCGACGGAATCTTGAGCATGATTTGATATCTATAGTTTTTTCCCCGTTTGAAAACCGGCGATCTGGCCGGACCCAGGATTTCCAGCGAAGTATCGGTATGGATTGCAGCTATTTCATTTTTGATCCGAACCGCGCCGCCCGCCGCTTTCGATGATAGCGGCGACGAAACCTCAATAAGAATCAAGCGGCAGTAGGGCGGATAATTCAACGTTTTCCTGCTTAGCATCTCATCTTGCAGAAAACCGACATAGTCGTCCTTCTGCAGATATTCGAATAAAGGCGTCTTTGGCGCAAATGTCTGGACCATGACAAGACCGGGATCGGATTTTCGTGACGATCGGCCGGCCCGCCCCGCGGCTTGTGTCAGCAGTTGCAGGACTCTCTCCGACGCCCGGAAATCAGGCAACGATAAGCCGACGTCCGCGCCTATAACCCCGACGAAACCGACTGCCGGGAAATGATGCCCCTTGGCAACCATCTGGGTCCCCAGCAAAATATCTATCTTCCCTTTTCCGAATTCATCGAGAATATCCCTGGATTCCCATTTTCCGCCCACCGCGTCGGAGTCCAGGCGCCTGGTTTTTGCCCCGGGAAATAGATCTTTCAGGGTTTCCTCCAACCTCTCCGTGCCGGCTCCCCTGAAGCTCAGCCTGGCCGAACCGCATTGCGGACAGATGGACAATCCCGCTTTCTCATTGCCGCAGTAATGACAGACCATCATATTTCTGGTTTTATGATAGGCCCATCCCACCTCGCAATCCGGGCATTTGCCCAGCCAGCCGCATTGAAAACAGACCACCGACGACGAATAACCTCGGCGGTTCAATAGAATTATGACCTGTTCTTTGTTTTTCATCCTGATTGATAATTCCGTAAAAAGCTTCTGACTGACAGGCCAGAATCCCGGCGGAAATACCGGTTTTGATTTTGCCTCATCGGGTTTCGGGACCGCCGTAGAAATAATTTCAATTTTCGGCGGCCTTTTGCCGGCAACCCGCTGGGGAAGAGAGTGCAGCTCCAGCTTCCCTTCCATGGCTGCGTGATACGATTCCGCGGACGGTGTCGCCGAACCCATGAGCACGGTCGCTCCGACCAGGCGTCCCCGTTCAAGCGCCAGGTCCCTGGCATTGTACCTGGGAGCGGGATCGACCTGTTTGTATGATCCGTCCTGTTCTTCGTCAACTATGATCAACCCCAGATTTTTTAACGGACTGAAAATCGAAGACCTGGCGCCGATTATCAATCTGATTTCGCCGCGCCTGGCCTGCTTGAAAACGATCGCCCTTTCTGAAGGCGTAAGCCGCGAGTGCCAGACCAGAGGAGAGATTCCCAGCGCGCGTTCGAATCTGACCACTATCTGCGGCGTAAGGGATATCTCCGGCGCCATCACAAGGACTGATTTCCCCTTCGATATGGCGTGACGGGCCGCCTCGAGATAAACCTGGGTTTTGCCGGATGAGGTTACGCCGTAAAGGAGAAAACCTTTAAACCTGTTTTGATCCAGTGAGCTCTCCACGCTTCCCAGGATCGCCCGCTGCCATAAGGTCAATTCGACGACGTTTTCCCGGGGCAATGATTTCATCCCGCCGATATCTCCGATTTCGCGATCTCGAAACTCGAATTCGACAAGTCCTTTGCGCTGCAGAACGCCCGCCGACGAAGCCGAGAAACCGAGATCGGCCAAACCCGCCAGACTCCGACCGCCGCCGGATTCAATCAGCAATTCGAGCAAGGCGCGGGTTCTTGTTCCCTGCCTGAAATTATCCGGAATCCTATCCACGACCGCTTTCACCCATTTTCTCTTCGTTCCGGCTCTCGATTGAATTTTGAAAGGCGACAGCGCCAGAATGCCCGCTTTGATCAGCCGATCCGCCGTATCGCGACTCTTGCCCCTGCTCGACCCCAGATCGTTATAAGACAATCGTCCCGGCGATTTGGCAACGCGCGCCACCAACTCCAAGGCTTCAGGCGGGCTTGAAGGCGGCAAAGGCCGTTTTCCCGGGTAAAGATATAATTTCCGGCGTTGCAGAGAGCCCGGGGGCAGCGCCGATTTCAAAACCATTCCGGGAGTGGTCGCGTAACGTCGCGCCGTTAATTTCACCAATTCCAGAAGATCAGCCGGGATCGAAAGATCGGGATCGATGATGGAGCTTATTTCTTTGATGCCGGCCCCGGGAATATCGGGCGATTCGACAATTTCCAGGATTACGCCGGCTGCGGGTTTATTGCCCAGAGGAGCCGTTATTATCATCCCGGGCTCCGCAAGCTGATCCAGCTCGGGCGGTATCCGGTAGGTAAAAAATTCGTCGTATGGTATCGGAAACGCTACCCGGGCATACATGCGCCATAATCTCCAAATAAATACGGGCAGTCCGCCCGCGAATAGAAGAAACGAGTAAACTGCCCAATAACGATTTCCTAAAAGCTACTTACCGCTTTTCTGACACTCTTTGAACTTATCCTCGGCCTGCAGAGCCTTGCTTTTCATCCCCTTGCGCAGCAGGGCCTGGCTGTAGAGGTCCCAGCCCACGCATTCAGCGGGGAAATCCTGCGTGAAGATTTCGAGCCTCTCCGCGGCTTCATCGAATCGCTCGAGATAAATCAAAACCACATTCAGATTTATATGGGCGTTCGCGTCTTCCGGGCAATATTCGATAGCCTTGGCAAACGCGGTCAAAGCTTCCTCGCTGTTTTTGAGCCTCTGGAAATATAGAACGCCGAGATTAAACCAGAGAGCGCAATTCTCCTTCTCCAGCTCAAGAGCCGAGAGATAGAGATTTTTCGCTGTTTCAAAATCCTCGTTTATTTCCGCGATCGATCCTATTCCGACCATGGCGTCGACGTTCTTGGGATCTTTCTCCAGAATCCTCTTGTAGATGCTATCGGCTAAAGCGTATTTCCCGATACCGAAACTGAAACTGGCCAGGTTCTCCATTACTTTGATATTTTCCGGATCGATCCTGTAGGCTTCCGAGAAATAGAAAAACGCCGAATCGCTGTTTCCCATGAGTTGCCAGGCATAACCGGCATTCGTATAGGCGGCGTGATTATCGGGAATCATAAATGCGGCCAGCTCAAACTCGTCTTTGGCTTTCTCGTTTTCGTTGTTTTTTATATTGTTATTGCCCGATTCGAAAAGCTCCTTCCAGGCGCTCTCCCGCAAATCCTTGATTTTGCTTCCGGCTTTTTCGTACAGGGTATCGGCGGCCTGAAGATGCGGTAGCATGGCTTTATACTCACCCTTGTCCTTATATATGGCCGCCAGAAGATAATGGACCTCCCCATCATTGGGCGTCTGTTCCAGGGCTCTTTGAAAATCGCTGATGGCCTTATCCCAGTTTTTCGACCCCATGGCTATTTTGCCCGACGTTTTCCACTTGTTGGCACATCCCGCGATCGCCGCCGCCATTACCAGCAATAACACCAACCTTGCCAGTCTTCCATTCCTCATCTTTCCTCCAGATCAATACTCTATTGTATACGCAAACTTGCTTTCACCGCCGGAGACTACTGAAACCTCGAATTCCACTCTGTCGGCGCTTATCTTCTTATATGCCAGGCTCGAGTCTTTGATCACCCATTCACGCCAGCCCGGCGTCATCTCCACGACCGTCACGACTATATTCTCGTCTTTATGGTTTCTCAAGGTGATTTCGTATGTCTCGCGCTTGTGATCGTTCCCAAGATCGACAACGTTGGTCTTCTTTCGCTCGCATACTATATCGAACGCCTCGCCCAACAGCACCCTGACTTTTTCATCCTTGGGAGTGTGATCGATCCTATCCTCGCCGATAAATTGCAGCGCGCCCTGGGAATCCGCCTTGTATACACGTAATTTCCCTTTCGGTAACGGCATCCCGAGGCCTTGATCCTTCGAATTTCTAAATTCGAGGTTCACCCTGACTTTAGGCTTTTCATCCATTTCCCGTCCCCGGTACTGTCTCGATTCAACTGCATACACCTTCGACACGGGAGTTCCGGTTTCGGGGAAAAGAGCCACCTGCTTTATCTCGTTATCCGCTACCGTAGCCGGGCGAGTCAGGGTATAAAGATGATACTCGAAAAACGATTCTTCCTCGAATTGCGGCGCCATGTCCGCCTTGGCTCCTCGCATTGTCATACGGGAGGTAATAATATCTTCTTCGGCCCGGTGGACTGTCCCCGCCACCAGCTTCAACGACGCGTCTTTATAAGTCGCTCCGCTTCTATTTTCGATGGATACCCATCCGGATAAGTCGATATTCTTATCATCCTGATCAACTACGGCCACATACTCGGCGTGCCAGCTTATCCCGCCGGTCATGTAGCTGACCTCGCATTCGGATTGTTTCTTGTCGTCTGACTCAGTCAACCATACCAATGTGGGTTTTAAGATCAGACCCTCCGGAAGCGATCCGAAACGATAATCCACGATTTCGTCGGCGTTGCTTATAGTGATCTCCCCCGATTCATTTTTCAGAATAACGAACTTGCCGTCAAACGATAACAACGACCCTCTGTGGATTTCTCCGCCTTTGGTCACTACTCCAATCTCAAGACCCAGGTATCGTTGCATCATCTTCTGTGTACTGACCAGGTCATATTGAAAATTCTGTTCCAGTATGGCAATCCCCGATTCTTTCAGATTAATATGCACTGACGTGGGATCAATCAGAGCGGCTACGTCGTCGAACTTGACCACGCCTGAACCCCTGGCAAAATCCACGGTTCTCATCTGGCGAACCAGCCCGAAATTATCGTTATAGACAGTCAAGGCGACACGGTCTGCTCCCCAGCAGGCCGCCGTCCCGATAAGCATCGCAACCAAAGAAAAATATCGATTCATCATCACCTCCCGATTAAAACGTTTATTATAATTACGTCTTAACCGTCAATCCTATTCCAACATATCTCAAATGATTATGCCCGGCAAGTATTTTTTTCGGGTAACTCGAAATATATCGGTCTATTACCGGCATGGACAGACACTTACAGCTTACCAGCCTGATAACATCTCGAGGTTCTTGTTCAATTTGGATATGCTGTCCTCGGCCTGCGACTGTTTGGTTTTTTCGGTATCAATAACGTCGGCGGGCGCCCGATCCAGGAAATCCTTATTGGCCAGTTTCTTTTTGATCCGATCGAGGAAAACCTTTTGCTTTTCCAGTTCTTTTTCAAGCCGGGATCTTTCATTATCCAGGTCAATCAACCCTTCGAGCGGTATGAAAATCTCGCCGTCGGGGATCACGCCCGATGCCGACAGGGGCGGCTTTTTGAGATCGCTTCCGATCGTCAGCTTATCCACTCGACCGAGATTGACAACTTGCGCCTCGAGTTGTTTGAGGATCGCGGCCGATTTTGGATCGGAGGTCTTGATCAGAACGTCAGCCCGTTTGCCCGGAGGGATATCCATCTCGGACCTTATGGTGCGGATGACGCCGATCACGGTCTGTACCAGCTCGAAATCCTTCTCCAATTTATCATCGATAAATTTCAAAGCGGGCTCGGGCCAGCCTATATCGTTTAGAAATCGGGAATCGTCGACATCAGGCAAGAGATGATAAATCTCCTCGGTCAGAAACGGCATGAAAGGCTGCAATAAACGCAATATTTGAATCAGGACGTAACCGGAAATCATTCGGGCCAGTTCCTTGACGTTTTCCGGAGCCTCTTTGGCCAGCCGAGGCTTGATCATCTCCAGGTACCAATCGCAGAAATCCTTCCAGATAAAATCATAAGTCACCTTGGCCGCAGTGTTAAACCTGAATCCGGAAAGATAATTGTTGACCTGCCCTATTGTTTTTGCCAGCCTCGAGAGTATCCAGATATCCGGCAAATCCAGTTCTTTAGCCTCTATATCGATCTCGTATCTCGGCTCGAATCCGTGGAAATTGGTAATAACCAGCCGCGAAGCGTTCCAGATCTTGTTGGCGAAATTGCGGCCCAGCTCAAAACTCTTTTCGGATATGTACGGGTCCTGCCCTTCCGGCGTGGCCAGAATCAGCGATATCCGCAGGGCGTCGGCCCCGAACTTGTCGATTATCTCGATGGGATCGATCCCGTTTCCTTTGGATTTGGACATCTTCTCGCCGAAAGAGTCCCGCACCGTACCGTGAATATAAACATCGGAAAAAGGAATTTTGCCGGTAAACTCATAGGATGCCATTACCATCCTGGCAACCCAGAGGTATATAATTTCCGAGGCCGTGAAAAGCGATTTGGTGGGGAAAAATTTCTCCAGTTCCGGAGTCTTGTCAGGCCACCCGAACGTAGAGAAAGGCCAGAGCCAGGACGAGAACCAGGTATCCAGAACATCCGGGTCCTGCTCTATTTTGTCCGATCCGCAGCCGGGACAGGCGCGCGGTTTCTCACGGGCGACCGTAATTTCCCCGCACCCCTTGCATTCGTATGCCGGAATCCTGTGCCCCCACCATAATTGACGTGAGATGCACCAATCGCGGATATTCTCAAGCCAGTAAAGATATGTTTTGGACCAGTGATCCGGATGAAATTTGAGTTGGCCTGTTTTCAACGCTTCGATAGCCGGAGCGGCCAACGGTTTCATCTTAACGAACCATTGAACCGAAAGATACGGTTCGATCACCGTATCGCAGCGATAACACGTGGATACAGACAGCTTATGCTCCTCCGTCTTTTCCAGGCAGCCTCGCTGCTTCAACTCTTCAAGCAGTTTTTTGCGGGCGTCAAATCGATCGAGCCCCGCGAATTTGCCGGCGTTTTTGTTAAGTGTACCGTCGTTATTGAGGATATTGAGTTTTTCCAGCTCATGTCTTTCCGCGATCTCGAAATCGTTGGAATCGTGAGCCGGCGTGATCTTGACCGCGCCCGTGCCGAAATCCATATCCACGTAATCGTCGGCGATGATTGGCAGCTCCCTGTCGAGAATCGGCAGAATGGCCGATTTGCCGGCGAGCTTTTTATATCGTTTGTCGCGGGGATTTACAGCAACCGCGGTATCCCCCAGCATAGTTTCCGGACGAGTCGTAGCCACGGTCAGAAATTCATCCGAACCTTTTATCTTATACTTGATGTACCACAGATGCGAATCGATCTCTTCTCGCACAAGCTCATCATCGGAAAGCGACGTCAGGCATCTCGGGCACCAGTTTACCAGCCGGTTTCCGCGATAGATCAAACCCTTTTCATAGAGATGGACAAAAACCTCGAGCACCGCCCTGGAAAGACCCTCGTCCATGGTGAAACGAGTTCGCTCCCAATCGCAGCTGCAGCCTATGCGGCGAAGCTGGTTGATTATGCGGTCGAATTTCTCTTCCTTCCAGGCCCAGACTTTCTTGATAAACTTATCGCGTCCCAGCTGCTGGCGGGTGATGCCTTCCTTAGCGAGGTTTTTTTCCACTACGACCTGCGTGGCGATGCCGGCGTGATCCACGCCGGGCATCCATTCGGCTTCGTATTTCATCGCCCGACGCCAGCGGATCAGGATATCCTGCAGCGTGTTGTTCAGGGCATGACCCAGATGCAGGATATCGGTAACGTTGGGGGGAGGAATTACGAGAGAATATGGCTTATTCCCGGAGTCGACCCGGCCGTGGAACATCCCGGAGTCAACCCAGCGCTGATACCAGATCTCCTCCGCCTTTTTGGGCTCATAGGCTTTTGGAATCTCTTTTTGCATACCGCCTTAACCTGCTCTTCCCATCTCTTATTCTAAAAAGAAAAACGGGATCAGTCCCGTTGACGTAATATAGTCTATCGGAATCAATATCGCCACCTTAATTCGTTATTTCCCTGAAATTTAGGAAGTTAATTGAGCCAATCCCATAAACCATCCCGTGTCCAGAATCACCAATTTAGAGGTGCAGAACCCGAATACAAGACCTTTTTTCAAATCGCGAGATGTTTTTCCTCTTCCGGCCCGCTTCTCAGATGGCGGTAAGAACCGTTCGCGTATTGCATCCGAAAAAGTCGGACGAAATTCATAGGCTGTTGCAAATAGCTGTTTTTTGTGGCATATTTGCTTTTCGGAGGCGCTCATGAACGACGATGTCATCCGGCGACGAGACTTTATCAGACTTACAGGCAAAGCCGCTATCCTTTCCGCGGTAACCGGAGCCGGCGGATATCTGCTTTCCCAAAACGAATATTCGCCTTCCGCTATTAAGGTTATTCCCTATAACGGCGACCGAAGTACGGCCGCTAATAACGCTTTCCCGGATCTCGCAGTTGTTAAGGGAAAAGACCACTCGGCGGCGGCCGCGACCGCAATCGCCCTGTTGGGAGGTATGGAGCGATTTATCTCAAAAGGCGACGTAGTTACGATCAAACCCAATTTAGGCTGGGACAGGACTTCGGCCCAGGGAGCCAATACCAACCCAGTCCTGGTAAAAACGGTCGCCGAGCTTTGCCTGCAGGCGGGAGCCAAAAAAGTAATGGTGACTGATGTTCCCTGCAACGAGGCTCGCCGGACTTTCGTCAGGTCGGGAATGGAGGACGGTTTGAAGGATACCGGAGCCGATCTGATCCTGCCCGAGGACCGCTATTTCGTGCGGACAGATCTCGGAGGGGAGATCCTCGGCGAATGGCTCGTATTGAGGCAATTTCTCGAAACGGATAAGATCATAAATATGCCGGTGGTAAAACATCACAGCCTTTCCCTGGCGACAATCGGGATGAAGAACTGGTATGGAGTCCTCGGGGGCGCCCGCAACCGGCTGCACCAGATGATAGATATGTCGATCGCCGACCTCTCTGATTATTTCAGGCCCACGTTGATTATTGTCGACGCCACCCGGGTGATGACGCGCAACGGGCCGGTCGGGGGACGGCTTTCCGATGTCGAAATCCGCGATACGGTCATGGCCGCCACCGACCAGATCGCGGCCGACTCTTTTGCCTGCGGTTTTCTGGGGCTCAAACCCTCGGATCTGAAATATTTGGTTTACGGGGAATCGAGAGGATTGGGGAAAATCGCAGGATACACCATGGTCGAACGGGAAATCGCCTGAAATGGCCGCAACCTCGACATTGTTCTTCGGCATCCGGGGAGTCCGTCAGCTTCGACGGTTTTTCCAGGCCTTGTTTCTTATTGCGTTTGTTGTCCTGATATATTTGACCGAATTCTCCTTTACCTCGATAAAAGGCCCTGAAGATACTATTACCCCCTCGCCGTGGCTGAATCTCTTTTTCAATATCGATCCGCTTTCCGGGCTGGCCACCGGTCTGGCTTCCTGGCTGGTTTATGGAAGCCTGCTTTTGGGACTGATCATCCTCTTGGGAACCATATTTTTCGGTCGGTTTTTCTGCGGCTGGATCTGTCCCCTGGGTACCATAAACCAGATGTTTTCGACTTTCAAATCCGAAAGAAAAAGCCGCCTGGGAAAAAATCTCGTCGATTCGAATAAATACCATCGTTACCAGGCTTGGAAATACTACATACTCATCGGTTTAATAGCCCTAAGTTTATTGGGTTCGGCGCAAATGGGATTATTCGATCCCATAACAATCGCCGGTCGATCGTTCGGCCTTGTATTGATCCCCGCGTTGAACTCCGCTCTGACCGGAATCGGCAATCTTTTATCCGAATCGTCAATCGGGATAATCAGCCTTATCGGGAAAGGCATCTTCATGGCGGCGTCGGGCACACTTATCTACTTCAAACAACCATATTTCCAAGGCGTTTTCTGGTTGACCCTGATCTTTGTCGCCATATTGACAGCTAATCGGATCTTTACGAGGTTCTGGTGCCGCGGATTATGCCCTCTTGGAGCTCTTCTCGGAATCATGAGCCGTTACTCGATATTCGGATTAAAAAAAAATCATGATAAATGCACCGATTGCGACCTTTGCCTTTATCATTGCCAGGGGGGCGACGATCCGCACCATAGCGTTCCGCATCGACGATCCGAATGTCACCTCTGTCTGAACTGCCAGGCCGCCTGCCCCGAAAGCGCCCTCTCGTTCGGATTTCAGCCGCAATCGAAACTTTATGAATCCGCGCCCGACCTGACGCGGCGTCGCGCGATTACGGCAGGCATCGCCGGCCTGGCCGCCTTCCCGATTATCAGAAGCGATGATAAATTCGCCAAAAAGCATCCGTTTATCCGACCTCCCGGCTCGCTCGCGGAGGAGGATTTCCTTAAGCGATGTATCCGCTGCGGCCAGTGCATGAAAATCTGTCCCACCAACGCTCTTCAACCGGCGCTGCTGGAATCGGGATGGGAAGGAATTTTCACGCCCGTTCTGGCCGCCCAGATCGGATATTGCGAGCATTACTGCATGCTTTGCGGTCTGGTATGCCCCACCGGGGCAATCGCCAAACTCGATCCGGAATCGAAATTCGGAACAGGCGATAATCCACCGGTCAGAATCGGCGCGGCTTTTTTCGATAAGGGCCGCTGTCTTCCCTGGGCGTTTGGGACAACTTGTATAGTCTGCGAGGAATGGTGTCCGACTTCGCCCAAAGCGATCTGGCTGGAGGAAATCGAAACGATAGACCGTCAGGGGAATATCGCCAAAATCAAACTCCCCCATATCGATCTGAATATGTGCTCCGGATGCGGAGCCTGCGAATACGCCTGCCCGGTGAGCGGAAGCCCTGGAGTCTACGTGACCTCGGCCAACGAGACACGCGATCCCAATAGATCTCTCTTATTGCGCAAGCGAAAATAGCCTATCGAAACACAAAAGCCCCCGCCGAAACGGGGGCTTAACCATACATCAAAACCCAGACACCAAAAAAACACCCACACACCTTGACCGACAGTAGATTGTGATGATATTCACAACCAGCCGTCTGTCATTTTACGCTATCCAATATAATAAACCGACTTTCTGCTGTCAAGAAGAATATGAAAGATAAAAAGTTATATGGATCACGGAACACCATGTTTGACCGTCGATCGTTAGATCATGGCGATACCATAGTTGAATATTACACAATAGCTTGTGAAAAACTCCGCTAAATAGAAAAGGGGCTTCCCCGGATTGAAGCCCCTCCGATAAAAACGCCTCGATTCGGCGCGTCAAAGGCTAATTGCTTTATGGCTCTTCGATAAAGCAGGTGATTCCTTGCTTCTCAAAATCCATTTTGGATTTTTCCGCCTTTTCCCGCCCCTTCACCTCTTTCAATACCACCCAGAATTGCTCTTCGCCGTGTTCAAGCAGCCTGGCGGAAAGACTGAATTTTTTCAACGTCTTTATGTGCTTGGTCGCCGATTCCCTGTCGCCGTATTTGGCCGCGCAGATTAGATATTTGGCCTTTGATCGATCCGGTGTCGGCTCGGGCTGCACCTTGATAGCGGTCTCGTCGGCGGGTTTGACATCGTTGTCATAATTCGCCGAAGCCCGCTGACGCCCGAATCTGAATACAAATGAAATCTGATGCGTGCCGCCGAAAATAGTGTTGACATTGTACGCGTAATCGAGACTATGGGTCGAGAGGTTCAAGCCTCCCCCGAACGATAAGCCGCTTTTGCTGTCGAAATTATCCTCGGAATCATAGCCTGTTCTCAGCGCCAGCATGTTTTGATAGGAATACTCGAGCCCGCCCTTGAACGCAACACTGCCCGATAGCGGCATAATCGCGCCGGCCATCACCATCAAATCACTGTTATACGGTCTGAATGAAATACCGGCGTCAACGGTTGTGGGCAGGGGCGATGACGATGTTTCATACTTGAGTTTCGGCCCGAAATTCATTATGGATAATCCGGTCAGGATATATCCAAAATCATATTGAAGGCCAAAATCACCGGCAATTCCGAAAGCCTGGATATTATCCAGTTTTTCGCCGACGGACTTGAGCCCGAGTCCGATGGACAGCTCGGACGTTATCTTCTGGCCATAGGAAAAACCGGCCGACAGATCATAGGCGCTGACATTGCCGGTAGGCTCGTTGACCGCATTATAACCGTCGAATCCGCCATAGCTCAAATATGAGAATGAAATTCCCAGCCCGCCGTTACGCCCGACCGGCGAGGCAAAACCGAGATACTCGTAGCGCAGGTCCCCCAGCCATTCGGAGTGCATTCCGGCGATCTGCATGTTCTCGGTTCGGGTCAGTCCGGCGGG
>Ga0214473_10005882_pt1 | contig 14676 bp, 9 predicted proteins | sample RVTome_7_FD_203509 | JGI IMG/M metagenome (GOLD analysis project Ga0214473, IMG submission 203509) | Soil microbial communities from uranium-contaminated site in the Upper Colorado River Basin, Wyoming, United States - RVT98D197 | ecosystem: Environmental > Terrestrial > Soil > Contaminated >... | reverse complement strand
CCTGCCATCCGTCTTCGGTGATGTGCTGCTTGAAGTAGCCCTGGGTGTAGAGGAAGCCCATCGCCACCATGGGCATCCCCAGGTCGCTGGCCTCCTTGAGATGATCGCCGGAGAGCACGCCCAGACCGCCGGCGTAGATCGGCAGCGACTCGTGCAGGCCAAACTCGGTGGAAAAGTATCCGATCGGGGTGTTCATACGGTCGGCGTATTGCTTCGGATACCAGGCCTCGTTCCCCGACTGGAGGTAGGCATCGAACGCCCGCACCACCTCATCGTAGTGATTCAGATAGGTCGACTCACGAGTCGAGGCGGTGAAGGCGGAGCGAGAGACCTTGCGCAGGAAGGTGACCGGATTGTGCGACACCGCTTCCCAGGTTTCCGGATCGATGCGGCGGAACACCGATTCGGCGTCGCTGTTCCACGTCCACCACAGGTTGTAGGCGAGATCCGGCAATCGCCGCAGGCGGCGCGGCAGGTTGAATGGCGACGGCGTAAGCGGATCGGGATCGGCCATGGGAAGAAAGGAACCAGGCGGGCGGGCTATCTTACCACGCCGTGCCCGGACAGAATTCCTGGTTCTTAGCCGCTGGTGATCACCCGCGTCGAATATGCGTACGAGCGGTGGCCTCTGGGCCAGTCCCAGTAGGGGCGAAGCACCGTTCGTGCCGCGAAGCCCGGCGGCACGCCGGTGTGAGACGGCATGCTTCGCCCCTACGAATTTCTCCCGGGTTTACGTGTGGCCGAGTACATACAATGTTGTGGGAAGTTGGCGGGAATCGAGGCCTAGGTCAGCGCCTTCGCCGGTTTCTAGCCGGCGACGCCGTCGAACAGATCGCGCTCGTGTAGGTCGGGCGGCGCCGGCGGGTAGCCGCGCATGAAGGTTTCGCCCCCTTCGCTCATCCACATCCAGAATCGGGTGAAGCCACGGATCGGCATTTGCTGGCTGGCGTGACAGGCCGAGGCCAGGCGTTTGCGGGCGGCGACGGTGCGGATGTTGATTTGGGCGTGGACGGGGAAGTCTTCCCCGAGGATCTGGGCCAAATCGATGTCGCGGTTCTTGCCGAAGCGAGTGCCCCGGCCGAGCAGGCGCAGAATGGGCAGGAGGACCCGGAGTGCACGGCGCGAGAAGGTGCTGAAGTAGAGCTTCTCAGCCTGGAAGGGAGGCAGCCCCTCCGCCTGTACCTTTGGATCGGCAGCGTCGGCGAAGGCGCGCACGGTGGCGTGGTGGATGGCGATGTGATCGGGGTGGCGGTAGCCGCCGACCGGGTCGAAGGTGATGACGACCTGGGGCCGCAATCGGCGGATCCACAGGGTGACATCGGACGCCACCTTCTCCAGAGGAGCACGGATCAGAGCCTGGGGGTGATGGTTGTCGGGCGAACCGATCATCCCGGAGTCGCGGTAGTCGAGGAAGTGCAGGCCGGCCAGGCCAAGGTGGATGGAGGCGCAGCGCAGCTCGGTCTCGCGCAGGTCGGCGATGCTGGCATAGCCCTGAAGCATCCCCTCCGGCACCGATCCCGCTTCGCCGCGCGTGGCGCACAGAACATGGACGGCGACGCCGCGGCTGGCGTAAAGCGCCAGCGTGCCGCCGGTCCCGAAGCTCTCGTCGTCGGGATGGGCGAAGACCGCGAGCAACGTGGGGGCCGATGCGTTCATGGATAGCGGGGAGGCACCCAGCGAATCTCGATCGGGTCAGCCGGGCCGCGCCCGGCTTGGCTCGGGGAGCTCCGTCTGCGTGCGGGTGTGGTCTTTCCCGGTCGTCTTGGCCATGTACTGCGCTTCGTCGGCGCGCCCCAGGATGTCGTCGATGGTGGTATCGGATTCGCGCAGCTGCGCGACGCCGGCGCAGAAGGTTAGGGAAGGCAAGGCGGCCCCGAATTGGTGGACGTAGGCCGCCAGGGCCTTGCGCAGCTTGGTAGCGACATTGACCGCCCCGGGCTGGACTGTCTCCGGCAGCAGGACGGCGAACTCATCGCCTCCGATGCGGGCCAGCAAGTCGGCCGCGCGCAGGATGGATTGCATCGAGAGACTGACTCCACGCAGGACATCGTCTCCGAAGAGGTGGCCGAAGCGATCGTTGATCGCCTTGAACCCGTCGAGATCGAGGTAGATCAGCGAGAGGGGGCGATGATGCCGCCGGGCGCGGGCGAATTCGCGCTCGAGCTGATCCATGAAGAAACGTCGGTTGGCCAGGCTGGTCAGGGGGTCGGTGTGGGCCAGGTCCGTCATCTGTTCGGCCTGGCGATGGAGACGGCCGATGGTCTGCCGAATGTGACTCATCAGGGTATGGAGGATTGCCGCGGATCCAATGGCCACCAGCCCCTGCACCAGGATGAAGATCCCACCCGTGGCGGGGTCGAACGGAAAGTAGCCGGGCGGGGCGGCCCCCCGCGCATACAGCCAGCCCGCCAGGTTGGCCAGAATGGAGCCAGCCGCGAAGAGGTAGCCGGCGGCGGGGCCCACGATGGCGCCGGCTACGAGGACGGAGAGCAGAAAGGCCGAGTTGACCAGGTACAGATCGCCCGGGGCGAAGAAGATGTTCAACGCCGGGTAGGCGAAAAAGGCCAACGCCAGCAGATAACCGAGCTCGATCAGGCGATCGCGCCGCAGCCAGCGTCCCGCCAGCACCAACGACAGCAGGAGCAGCGAGAACGCGATCGCGTCATAGGCGAGCGCGTGCCCTTCCCGGATCTGATTACTTAGGAAAATGACGGTTTCAGAGACGAGCCAGATCGCCAGGATGACGAACGATCCCCGGAGGGCCGTTCGCGCAACCTGGCGTCGGAAAGCGCGCTCCTCGGGCTCGAGGCGGGGGACGAAGAGGGAATAAAGGGAGGCCCGCATAGCCGCGCGAAGGTCTCAGGACGATGGCTCGTCGGAGGTGGAGGGAATCCCCAGGATATTGTAGCCGGAGTCGACGAACAGGATCTCACCCGTCGTGGCCGAGGCCATGTCGGAGCACAACCAGGCAGCGGCCGCCCCGACGTCGTCGATGGTGATGTTGCGCCGAAGCGGGGTCAGCTCGGCGTATTCGCCGTACATCCTCTTGAAGCCGGCCACTCCGGCCGCCGCCAGGGTCCGGACGGGGCCGGCCGAGATGGCGTTGACCCGCAACCCGCGCGGCCCAAGGTCAGCCGCCAGGTAACGTGTCGTCGACTCGAGCGCGGCCTTGGCTACCCCCATGATGTTGTAGGAAGGCACGACCCGCTGGCCGGCGTTGTAGGTGAGCGTGAGCATGGAGCCGCCCTCAGGCATGAGTGGAGCGGCGGCACGCGCCAGGGCGATGAACGAGTAGACGCTGATGTCCATCGTGAGGCCGAAACCGGCTCGGCTCGTCTGCAGGAAGTGGCCGGAGAGTTCATCGCGGCCGGCGTAGGCAATGGCATGAACCAGGATGTCGATCTTCCCCAGGTCCCTGGCGGCCTTGGAGAAGAGAGCCTCGATCTGCGAGTCCTGGGTCACATCGCACGGCTCGACAAAGGAAGCCTTCAGGGACTCGGCCAGAGGGCGGACGCGCCGTTCGAGCTTCTCCATGGCGTAGGAGAACGCCAGCCGGGCGCCGTGCTGGTGGAAGGCCTTGGCGATTCCCCAGGCGATGGAATGATCGTTGGCCACGCCGAAGATCAGGGCGGTCTTGCCTTCCAGGAGTTGGGTCATGCTACTGCTCCTTCAGGGGACGCCGGTCGCCACGAGGCGAAAGCGCCACGGCTTGCTCTTCCAGGGCTCCGGCACCGTGTTTAACCCCACGCGGGGGCCGACCGTTACCTTCGCGTGCGCCGGCGCCCGAGCGCGCTCGATGAACAGACGGGACTGCGCCGCGCACAAGTCGTGGCCGTTGAAGCTTCGGTCGACGGCGAGCGCCTGGCAGAGCTTGGCGGGACCATCCGCCAGGTGTCCCTCAGGGGCTCCGCCGCGGCGGCGTCGCATGGCAGGCAGGCCTTCCAGCGGCATAAGACCGCGCAGCAGAACCGCCGCCGGCCGGCCCTCCTGCTCAGTGACGACATTCAGCAACCAGTGCATGCCGTATGTGAAGTAGACGTAGGCATGCCCGGGCGGGCCCCACATGACTTCGTTGCGGGCCGTCCGTCCCACGTGGGCGTGGCAGCCCAAGTCCTCCTGCCCGATGTAGGCCTCCGTCTCGACGATACGTCCGCTCAGGCGCTGGCCGCGTTCGAGACGGACCAGGCGCTGCCCGAGGAGGCCACGGGCGACGTCGAGGGTGGGCCGGGCAAAGAAGGCTCGCGGCAGCCGGGAGGGCGCAGGCGAACGACGATGGACGACCTTCGGAGGCCGGGTCGACGTCATTCGGCGCGGACCCGTTGCAGGCGCGGGTCACGCGCAATCATCCGGGTCAAGCCTTCGGCCAACGGAACGTGCGAGGTGTAGCCGAGCTTACGCCCGGCCAGGCCGATGTCCGCCGTCATGCGCGACGTGCCCGGATCCTGGTTCTCCTGGTAGATCCATTCGGCGCTGGCGCCGCTGACTTCCAGGATTTGCTGGACCAATTCCCGGATGCTGGTGCCCGCGCCTGACCCGACGTTGATGACCAGCCGGTCGATGGCGGGCGCGGTGGCGGCGGCCACCATGGCCTCGACGACGTCGTCGACGAACACGAAGTCCCGGGTCTGCTCGCCTCGGCCGTGAATTACGAGCGTGCCGCTCTTCGCCGCCTGGCGCAGGAAGTGAGGGATCACGGGGGGGTGCGCCGCCGGGAGGGACTGGCCCGGGCCGTAGGCGTTGAAGACGCGCAGCGCGACCGTCTCAATCGACCACAGGGCCCCGATGGTACGCACGTAGTACTCGGCGGCGAGCTTCGAAACCGCATAGGGCGAGCGCGGGTTGGGGATGCTGTCCTCCCGCAACGGCTGCTCCGCCTGATCTCCATAAACGGCGCCGGAGGAGATCAGGACGACGCGCTTGACGCCGACGTCGCGCATCGCTTCCATGATGCTGACCGTGCCGCCGACGTTGACCGCGTTGTATTCTCGTGGATAGAGTACAGATTCGGGCACGGAGACCCGCGCCGCCAGATGGTAGACGCAGTCCACATCCTGCAGCAGGGTCCACAGCTTGGGTCGGTCGACGACGTCCCCGCGCGTGAACAGGACGTCGGCGTCCAGACGCTGGGGGTCGCCGGCGGAGAGGTCGTCGAGACCGCGGACCTGATGGCCTTCGTGGGCGAGGCGATTGGCCAGGGCCGAACCCAGGAACCCAGCCGCGCCGGTGACAAGGAAGTTCATTCTGGTGGGGACATCGCTCGGCGGCCAAGCCGCCGAGGGGCGCGATTATAGCACGCCGCCTTCGGGCGTTGACAGCCAAGCCGCGGGGGGTAAGATGCGCTTGTGGGACAGCGCGTATGGACGGTCCTTCGGCGGGCGCCCGTCCTCTTCTTGTGCTTGGGGCTTCTCGGCGCCTCGACCGCGCCGCGGCGCGGGCCGCAGGCGCCGCTTCACCGTTTCACTGCAGTTCTCGAATTCGATTTCGCCGGTTGGACGGCCGAGGCGGTCCTGGCCAAGGTCGGGCAGGGTGCCCTATCCAGCTCCGGCTACCTGGCCAAGGATGCCCGCCCGGAGCTGGTCCGGGAGTACTTCCGCCTGATCGATGAGGCCGGGCGGATGGAAGCGGAGATCACCGCCGCCTTTGCGCAGGGGAATCAGAGCGCCGACGAAACCGCCGCGACCATAGCCGAACTTGGGGCCGTGCGCCGAGGGATGGAGGGCCTACAACCCGTCGTCGAATCCATCCTGGAAGAGCAGGCGTCGGTGATCCTCTTGGCCGCCGGTCTGGCTCGGGCAGGGCCTCCCTTCCCGCCGGTCTCCTTCCACCTGTCGCAGCTGCCGCTGGCGCTCGTCGTGTCTCCACGGGATGTCATCCGGCAGGACGCCCTCCTCCAGCTGAATCCGGGGCTCCCGCTCGAACGGCAAGCCGCGCTCGAAGGGCAGATCGAGGGCAACCTGGACGTCTCGGCGCTGGTTGTGCCCATCGGAGGCATCGGGACCTACCCGACGATGATCCAAGAAACAGGCGCCTTGTCGTGGGTGGCGGAGGTCGTCCTTCACGAGTGGACCCACAACTGGCTGACGCTGCGCCCTCTCGGTTGGAACTACGAAACCAGCCCTGAGCTGCGGACGATGAACGAGACGACCGCACAGCTTGTTGGGCAGACGCTCGGGCTCGACTTGCTCGAACTGTACTACCCGGATCTGGTGCCGCCGGCTCCCTCTGCGACTCCTCAGAGCGATTCGAGCGAGTTGGGTGCGCCGGCCGTGCCCTCATTCGATTTCGATGCCGAGATGCATGCCACGCGGATGCGCGTCGACGAACTGCTGGCGCAGGGGCTGGTGGCTCAGGCCGAAACGTACATGGAGGCGCAACGCATGATGTTCAACAACCACGGCTACCGCTTGCGCCGGCTGAACCAGGCCTATTTTGCGTTCTATGGTGCGTATGCCGATGTGCCTCAGGGCGCCGCCGGAGAGGATCCGATCGGCGCGGCCGTCCGTGAACTATGGGAGACGGCCGCCTCGCCGGCGGAGTTCCTGCGAACCATGTCCCGCATGGATTCGGCCGTTGACCTCGAGCGCGCCGTAGGCCATCCACTCACCATTCCGTAAGGAGGGCTGCCAGCAAGGCGGCTCGATCCGCCAGGCTGTCGACGATCACGAACTCGTGGTCGGAGTGAGCCCCGTTCCCCAGCGGACCCAACCCGTCGAGCACCGGGATTCCAACGGCGGCCACGAAGTTGGCATCCGATCCGCCGCCGGTTCCGCTCTCCTGCAAGTCGAAACCGAGAGGCTTCCCCAGCGAGCGGGCCCGTTCGAACGTGGCGGCCATGGTCGCCGTGCGCAGCATCGGGGGCCGGTTCCAGCCCCCTTTCACCTCGACCCGCGCCCCGGGCAGGAGCGGGCGCAACTCCTGCAGGTCCCGAGTAAGGCGTTCCGGCTCGCCCGGATCGAGAACGCGGACGTCGATCTTGGCCCGGCACTCGCCGGGAACGACGTTGGTGCGCGTTCCTCCCTCGATCACACCCACGCTGATCGTGGTGCCGAGCTCCGGCCGGGACAATGCCTGCACCTTCAGAATCTGATGCGCCATCTCGACAATGGCGTTGACGCCCGCCTCGGGGCTGTTGCCGGCATGTGAGCTCCGCCCCGTGGTCTTGAGCGTGAAAAGGCCCGTCCCCTTGCGCCACGTTTTCAAAGCGCCATCGGGCATCGCCGGCTCAAGGCAAAACACGGCGCGGTGGGCGCGGGCATACTCTTCGATCAAGGCGCGCGAGGTGCGGCTTCCGGTCTCCTCATCGCTCGTGAAGAGAATGCGGATCGGCCATGCCGGAAGCCGGCCGGCGCCGGCCAAGGCTTCCAGCGCCGCCAGCGCGATCGTCACACCGCCCTTCATGTCGATGGCGCCGGGTCCCGTGGCGCGGCCCCCTTCGACAGACCACGGCATGCGCTCGAGCGTCCCGACGGGATGGACGGTGTCCAGGTGGGCAAGGAGGAGAAGCCCTGCCTCGCCGTCACCCCATTCCGCCAGCCAGTGGTCCCCAACCGACGCCTGCGGGAAAGAGCGCACCTGCCCGCCGGCGGCCGCGCAGCGGTCGGCGACGAATCGGCCCAGCGTGTCCACGTGCGGCTTGTCGGTCGTCGGAGATTCGGACTCGACGAGACGTCGCAACAGGTCGAGGATGCCGGGAAGATCTTTTCGGAATTCGGCGACTGTGAAGGGTGGCATGGGCCCGGGGCTCATTCCTTCAAAGGGCAGAGATCGTCGGCGGAGTAGACCGGATTGTCGTACCCGTAGTACAGGGGGTTGAGGATCTGCGCCTGGTGACCGGCGGCGAACTGCCGCACGGCGGCGCAGATGCCTGGCAGATCGAGCGTGTCCGGCGCCTCGACCAGGAGGCGGGCCATCGTGACATAGTCGTCCGCCTCGGGCACTCCCATGCTGGCTTCGACCATGGCATTGTACGAGGAGCGGGCGGCCGCGGCCCCGTCGCGGGTTAAGGCGAGGAGCACCAGCCGGTAGTGGACATACGCCACCAGACGTGGCGGCGAAGCAGGACTGGCGTCCCAGTCGAGCAGGGCGCGGTCATCGAGGGCGCGCCGGTAGAGATCCGCGGCGAGGTCGTAGTCGGCGGCCACGAAGGAAGCGTCGGCATCGTGCACGACGTGGATGCGGAAGACGGGGTCGGAGAGGACGTCCGGTCCGGGAAGGAATTGCTGAGGCGAAGGACTCCACGACCAAACGCGCGTGCGAGGGCGAGGAGGGCCGGCTCCGACGGATTGGACCCCGCCTGATGTCACCATGACCGATCCGCTCGAGCCGGGGCCGGCCGGATGGACCGAGACGGACGGCGTCGGCAGGTCCTCGCTCGACCCGCTCCATCGATCGATGAAGGTCTCCCCACTCCACTGCAGGACGCCCAACTCCAGAAAGCACGTATGCGCGCCGCAGGAGGGGCGGCCGAAGACGAGCTCTCCCGGGCCGTCGCCGGTGAGGTCGTCAGCCCCGAAGAGAACAGGAGCATCGCGAGCCGATTCGGGCTGGAGGAGTTCCTGGAGCATGTAGCCGCCATCCCGGCAAAGCCAAAGGAGGAGACGGCCGGGCCTTTGAAGGGAATCCCCGGCGTCCTGGGCTCGAAGGGAGAAGGCCATGTCAGCACGGTGGTCGCCGTCGAGGTCCGCGAAGACACCTCTCAGGGCCTGCGGAAAATCCGGAAGCAGCCTCAACTCCTGGGCCAAATCCATGAGGCGTTCGAAGCTCCCGCCCTGGTCAAAGTAGTTGGTGATCCGCTCGGGTTGTAGGAAAAGGTCAGCCGAGGGAGTCGGACGCGGGTCGGGGATAGGGACACAGCCTGTCTCGGCCTCGCCGGCCGATGCGGTGGGCGGGGCGTCGGTGATCGATGGCTGGGTTTCTTGGGGGTGCGAAGTTGCGGCCGAGCAGGAGGCCAGCGTGAATCCCAGCACCAGCAGCGTTGCGCGGGCGGGCGATTGCGGGTGAAGGCGCGAGACCTGCCGGTCCATGAGTTCAAGTCTAAGGGGTCCCGGTCGAGCCGACAAGCCCGGCTGTATACTCGGCCGCGTGGAGCTTGTTTTCTCTCCCGGCACTCCGCCGGCGCGGGCGGGTCCGCTCTCGCGCTTCCTGCCACCTGTGGACATCGGGAGCACCACGCGCGCTCTTGAGGCCATGGACGGCGAAGGGGAATACCTGCTCGATCCCTTCGGTTCGTCGCCGACGTTTCTGCTGGAAGCGGCGCGGCGCCGCGGGGTCATTGTGGCGGCGAACAATCCGGTGACCCGCTTCGTCCTGCGCCGCACGGTCCTCCCCTTTCGGTTGACGGATATGCAAGCGGCGCTGGCTCACCTCGCAGCGGCGGCCATGGATAGAACGCGTCTGGAGCCGTTTATGCTCGACCTGTATCGGTCGGAGTGCAGTCGCTGCGGGCGGCCGGTGGCCGTCGACACCTTTGTCTGGGAACGCGAGCTCGACGTTCCGGTGCTCAAAGTCTACGCCTGCACCCAATGCGGTCACAGCGGCGAAGAGCCGACGACGCCCGGCGATCGCGAGCGCGCCCTGGCCTATCCGCGGCGAGGGCTGCCGTATGCACGGGCCCTCGAGCAGGCAGCGCCGGCGGACGACCCCGACCGTCAGAACGTGGAAGCGGCGCTCAGCGTCTATCCCGGTCGGGCGCTGTATGGGCTGATCACGCTGGTGAACAAGCTGGAGCAGTTGGGCCTGGAGGAGGCCGGGCGCGAGGCGGCCCAGGCCCTCTTCCTGAGTGCGTTCGAATCGGTCAATTCCTTGTGGGGTTATCCGGAGGGACGAACGAGACCGCGACAACTGGTCGCTTCGCCCCGCTTCCGAGAAGACAACCTGTGGCGGTCGCTCGAAAGGGGCCTCGACGACTGGGCGCTGGCCGATCCGCAGCTCGAGTGGATGGAGTGGCCGGCCCCAGGCTTGCCCGGTCCAGGGCAGATGGCCGTCTTTCCGGGGCCCGTCCGCGAGCTGGCCGAGACCCTTCCGTCCGGGGGTCGCCCCCTTGTGGCGACAGTGCTGCCTCGGCCGAACCAGGCGTATTGGACGCTCTCCGCGTTGTGGGCCTCGTGGCTGTGGGGGCGAGAAGCCGCGGCTCCGATCAAGGTCGTCTTGAGGCGAAGGCGATATGACTGGGTCTGGCATGCCGGGGCGCTGAAGAATGCCATCCAGGCATTGGCCCCGGCCCTTCCCGAATCGACCGTTCTGCTGGGGTTGATGCCCGAGGCGGAACCTGGATTTGTCAGCGCGGCCTTGGCCGGCCTCGATTCAGCCGGGTGCCGCCTGACCGGACGCTCCCTTCGGATGACGGACGGCCAGGCACAGTTCGCCTGGGTCGTCGAGCGCCGGCCTCCTCCGGCCGCCGGCAGCCAGCCGATGCGCCGCGCGATCGTCACTTCGGCTGTCTCGTTCCTGCGCGCCTATGGGGAACCGGCGACCTTTGCCACGCTTCACGCTGTCGTCTGGGCCGATCTGGCAGCCGCGCGCCAATCTGCGGCTTGGTGGGACCACGAGTCGGGGCCGCCGCTGCAGGTGATCAACGACGTCCTGGAAGGACTTCTGGCTGAACCCGAAACCTTCGTCAGGCTCGAGGGCAAAGCGGATCCGGAAAGCGGGTTGTACTGGCTCTACGATCCGCGCGGCGCCGCCGGGCCACTTTCGGATCGCGTCGAGGTGGCCGTGCTGGCGGAGGTCCAGCGTGCCGGAGAGGTCGAGGCGCTCGATCTCGAGGCCAGACTCTGTCGGATGTTCCGCGGAGCGCACACGCCGGAGAGGCGGCTGGTGGCCGCCTGCCTCGCTTCGTACGCGTCAGAGGAAGAGCCGGGGCACTGGCGACTGAGGCCTGAGGATGCACTCCCGGCCCGGCAATCCGACCTATCCGACGTGCGGCGGCATGTCGAGGGGCTCGGAGGGCAGCTCGGCTACGAGGTCCGGTCGACGGGTTTCATTCAATGGGTGAAGCCGGATGGCGAGGCGCAGTTCGTGTTCCAGGTCCAGGACACGGCCGCCATTGGGGAGGCCCTGGCGGCAGGGGTGACGCCTCCGCGCATCGTCGTGCTTCCCGGCGGTCGGGCGGCCCTCATCGCCGAGAAGGAGAGGCGTGACCCGCGCTGGCGCGCCTGGCTGGCCGCCGGGGGCCGCGTGGTCAAATTCCGGCACATCCGTCGGCTGGCCGCCGAGAGCACCCTGCAGCCGGCCAACTTCGATTCACGCCTCGGGATCGACCCACCCGAACACGCCGACCCACAATTGCCGCTGCTTTAGAAGAAGCCATCAGCTATCAGCTATCAGCTGTCAGCCGTCAGCCATCGGTCATCGGTCACACCTGGCATTGCACCCCGTCCGGGCCCGCGGCCCGGGCCTCCCGGCCCGAACGGGGTGCAAGTGTTGGCGATCAGCGATCAGCGATGGGCTATCAGCCGCGCATGTCCCTGAGCGGAGCGAAGGCGAAGCCGGAGCGCAGTCGAAGGGTCCTCGACGCGTCGCGTCGGGCGTAGGCCACCGTAGGGGCACGCTACAGCGTGCCTCTACAACAACACATTCGGACTGTTTGATGAAGTCACACACCGCCATCATGTGGGGCCTCGGGGGGGTAGCCCGCGCCCGATGATGCCTTGACCCCGGCGATTACAAGAGTTTCCCTAAGCAGAAGTCGAAGAGCTCAGGGTGTGGGAGACGGAGTGGCGGTGTCGGTTGGCGTAGGAGTGAAAGAAGGAGTCTCACTCGGCGTAGAGGTCAAAGTGGGCGATGGGGTGGGAGTATCGGTCGGCGTTGGCGGAAGGGCGGTAGGGGTGTGAGTCGGCGTGGATGGCGGTGTGGAGGTCGGCAGGGGGAGGTTGAGCAGGAAGTGGACGATCGTGGAGGCCTTCCCCCCCTGTCGGCTTCGGACCGTCAGGCGGAGGGCAATGGGTCCGTTGCGGATGCCGGACAAGTCCCATACAAAGAGATCGGATACTTCCTCGTGCGACGTGTCGTCCTTCTCCAGGTCGGGCCAGTAGCTCGGGTTGTTGTCCAAGCTGTATTCGAGAACCCAATCCTGGAACTCGGCCGAGGCCGCCGTCCGGCCGGTGATCGTGAGGGGGCTGGCGGTGATCACAGCTCCCTCTCCCGGCGAGGTGAGGCGAACGATTGGATGCGGGCTATCCCGAGTGCACGTTTGTTCGGGGATGAAGAACACCGGCTCGTCCTCGAACTCGTGTTCTTTGGCCCATTCTTCTCCCTTCTCATCCTCGGTGAGCCACTTGCGCGCCCAAGGATCGGAGATGCTGAGACCGAGTTTCTGGGTGGCGAAGTCGGGGCAATCAGCGGAGGCCAGCAGGAGCGAGTAGCCGTCGACCCAGGGTTTCTGCCAGAGATCCTTCTCTTTCGGCAGAGGCGGCTGGTCGGCGGCGAAAAACTCGATGCGATGCGAGGGGCACCAATCGGAAGGTTCCGCGCCTGAGATGGCACAGATGACGCGCTCGACGACGGTGTCGGGGCGGGAGAACCCGGAGGCCTCGCCGCCGGTGAGCATCGGAATGGCGGCCTGCATGACCTGATTCCAGATGGGGGCAGCGCCGGCCACGCCCGAGATGTCCTGCATCGGGGTGTAGTCGGCGTTGCCCACCCACACGCCGATGGCGACGTCCGGCGTGAAGCCGAGCGTCCAGTTGTCGCGGAAGTCGTTGGTGGTCCCGGTCTTGGCGGCGACCGGGAAGGGCAGGTGAAGGGCCGAGTTCGGGCCGAAGGCGGGTGTGCGCGCGGCGTTGTCGGCCAGGATGGACGTGATCAGATACGCCTGGTCGCGGTCGATGACTTGCTCACCGGCGGACGGAGAGTACTCGTAGACCGTCTGTCCGGAGAAGTCGACGATGCGGCTGATGGCGATCGGGGGGATTCGAACGCCGCCGTTGGCGAAGGTGGCATAGGCGCCGGTCAACTCGAGCAGCGACACGTCGCCGCCGCCCAAGGTCAGGGACAGCCCGTAATCGTCGCGGTCGAGCGTGGTAATGCCCATGCGGCGGGCGAAAGCAACGAGGCCCTCCTCCTGGGGCGTCGCCGGGTCGTCGTAGATCCCGACGAAGGCCAACGTCTTGACCGCCGGTATGTTGTACGAATTGGCCAGAGCGGCGCGCACGGTGACGGGGCCATGGAACCGGCCGTCGTAGTTCTCGGGTTTGTACGGTGGGCGGGGGTCGCTGGGGTTGCCGGAGGGCGGAAACTCGGACGGGACGTCCCAAATGAGCGTCCCTGGCGTCCAGCCCTTTTCGAACGCGGCGGCGTAGGTGATCGGCTTGATGGACGATCCCGGCTGCCGCGGGGCGACCGCCATGTTGATCTGGCCGGCGATGGCTTCGTTGTAGAAGTCGGCCGAGCCGACCATCGCCAGGATCTCACCCGTCCCCGGGCGGAGGGCGACCAACGCGCCGTCGCTGGCATGACGATCGGCGAGGGAATCGACCTGAGTGCGGACGGTGTCCTGCGCCAGCTGCTGAAGTTCGGGGTCGATCGTAGTGTAGACGGTGAATCCGGAGCGGTAGATCGTCTGCGGATCGTACATACGCTCGAGCTCGCCGCGTACGAACTGGACCCAATGAGGGAAGGTGATCTCGACATCGGGCGGGCGGAAAACGTAGCCGCTCATCTCGGCAGCGGCCGCCCCGGCCTCTTCGGGCGAGACGCACACCGGGGAGGGCGAATTGCTGACGTAGATGCAGTCCTGCTGACTGGAGGTGACGGCCATCAGCCCGAGCACTTGGCGCTGGCGGTCGAGGGTGGCCTCGCGGTTGGTGAAGACATCGTAGACGGAGGGGGCCTGGATCAGTCCGGCCAGAAACGAGGCCTGTGACAGGGTCAGGAGGTCGGCGGTCGTGCCGAAGTACGTCTCTGCGGCGGCTTCGACGCCGTAGGCCAGGCTGCCGAAGTAGACCTGGTTGAGATAGAGCTCGAGGATTTCATCCTTGGTATAGCGCCGGTTGATCTCGGCCGCCAGCAGGATTTCACGGATCTTGCGCAGGGCGCTCCGCTGGGAGGCTTCATCGGGAGTGAACAGGAGGTTGCGGGCCACCTGCTGGGTGATGGTGGAGGCGCCGGAGCGGGTATCCCCCGCCGAGAGGTTTTGGACAATGGCGCGGGAGATGGCCAGAAGGTCGAAGCCGGGGTGGGTGTAGTACTGCGAGTCCTCTGTGGCGACCGTCGCCGCGATCATGAAGGGCGAGATCCGATCCATCGGAAAGAAAGTGCGGCGGCCGGCCTGCGGGTCGAGGATCTCGTACAGCAGGTGGCCGTCGCGGTCGAGGATGCGGGTGGTTTCAAACTGCGCGGCGTGGGCCTTCAGGTCCTCGACCGGAGGCAGCGTGGCCGCCAGCGCGTAGTACTGGTACACCGCCAGTGACACGAGCAGGATGGTGGCGGCGACCAGCGCGAACAGGGTGAGGATGGCCATCCGCAGCAGACAGCCGCCGAAACCGGACGGGAGACGCCGACGACGGCGTCTGGCGGGCGGGGGCACATAGGCCGAGGCCGTGACGCGCGTGCCTTCAAGGTCGCGTTCCGGGACCTGGCGAGGCAAACCGAGGCGGCCCGATGGATCGGGGAACGTCGGCGACTCGTCCTGCGCCGCTGGACGGCGGCGGGATCTTCCTGACTCGTCGGAAGGCCTCG
>Ga0214473_10005881_pt1 | contig 14678 bp, 16 predicted proteins | sample RVTome_7_FD_203509 | JGI IMG/M metagenome (GOLD analysis project Ga0214473, IMG submission 203509) | Soil microbial communities from uranium-contaminated site in the Upper Colorado River Basin, Wyoming, United States - RVT98D197 | ecosystem: Environmental > Terrestrial > Soil > Contaminated >... | reverse complement strand
CGTCATGAGCACGACCGTCGCGAGCGGGATCACTGCCATCGAGGACCTGCTCGGGGGCGAGGCCCGCGCGCTGCTCGAGCACCGTTGCCAGGGGATCCCGAAGGAGTCGCTGCAGCTTCCCGGTCCCGACTTCGTGGACCGGATCCATGGCATCTCCGATCGCCCGGTGCCCGTGCTGCGCAGCCTGCAGCAGATCCTGGGCCACGGTCGCCTCGCAGGAACCGGCTACGTGTCGATCCTGCCGGTCGACCAGGGCATCGAGCACTCGGGGGGCGCTTCGTTCGCCAAGAACCCGGCGCACTTCGACCCCGAGAGCATCGTGAAGCTGGCGCTCGAAGGCGGCTGCAACGCGGTTGCCTCGACGCTCGGCGTGCTCGGGGCGGTGGCGCGCCGCTACGCCCACAAGATCCCGTTCATCGTGAAGGTCAACCACAACGAGTTCCTGAGCTACCCGAACAAGTTCGACCAGATCTTCTTCGCGCGCATCAAGCAGTGCGCCGACATGGGCGCCGCCGCCGTGGGCGCCACGATCTACTTCGGCTCGGCCGAGTCGGCGCGCCAGATCCAGGAAGTGGGCGAGGCGTTCCAGCAGGCCCACGAGCTGGGGATGGCAACGGTGCTCTGGTGCTACCTGCGGAACAACGCGTTCAAGACCAAGGAGAAGGACTACCACGTGGCCGCCGACCTGACCGGCCAGGCCAACCACCTGGGTGTCACGCTGCAGGCCGACATCATCAAGCAGAAGCTGCCCGAGTGCAACGGCGGCTTCACGGCGCTGGGCTTCGGCAAGACCGACAAGCGCGTCTACGAGAAGCTGACGACCGACAACCCGATCGACATGACGCGCTACCAGGTGGCGAACTGCTACATGGGGCGCGCCGGGCTGATCAACTCCGGCGGCGCCTCCGGCGAGAACGACTTCGCCGAGGCGGTCAAGACCGCGCTGATCAACAAGCGCGCCGGCGGCATGGGCCTGATCTCAGGCCGCAAGGCGTTCCAGCGCCCGCAGGCCGAGGGTGTGAAGCTGCTCAACCTGATTCAGGACGTGTACCTCTGCAAGGAGATCACGGTCGCCTGACGCCGCATGGGGTCCCCCAACCCGACGAAGAAACGCTGCAGCGCCAGCGACCGCGTGAGCTCTGGGTGGAAGGTCGCGGCCACGACGTTGCCCTGGCGGACGAGCACCGGCTCCTCTGCGAGCCGCGCGAGGACCTCGACCCGAGGTCCCAACGAGAGGAAGCGCGGGGCTCGAATGAAGACGGCGTCGAGCGCGTTGGGTGGTCCCAGGGCGGGTGCTTCGAGCCGGGTCTCGAACGAGTCGAGTTGGCGCCCGTAGGCGTTCCGCTCAATCGCTGCGTCGATCAGTCCCAGGCTGGGCTGGGGCGGTTTTACCTCACGGGCCAGCAGGATCGCCCCCGCACAAGTGCCAAGCAACGCGCCGCCCCCGGCGTGGAAGCGAGCGAGCGCCTCGAACCACGCCTCGTCCGCCAGCAGGTGGAGCAGCGTCGTGCTCTCGCCGCCGGGCAGCACCAGGCCCGCCAGGTCGGGGAGCTCGCGCGGACGGCGCACCTCGCGCACGGGCAGGCCCAGGCGGCGCAGCGCCGCCGCGTGGACCGCGAAATCCCCCTGCAGCGCGAGCACGCCGAACGTGCTCACCAGCCGCGCTCCTGCAGCCGCTCGCCCTGGGCCAGCTTCGCGATCTCGAGACCCGGCATGGCCTGGCCCAGGCCGCGCGACGCCTCGGCCACGGCCTTCGGGTCGCCGAAGTGCGTGGTCGCTCGAACGATCGCCCGGGCCCGCGTGGCCGGATCGGAGGACTTGAAGATGCCGGAGCCGACGAAGACCGCCTCGGCGCCGAGCTGCAACAGCAAGGCGGCGTCGGCGGGCGTCGCGATCCCGCCTGCGGCGAAGTTCGGCACCGGCAGCCTGCCCTCGCCTGCCACGCGGCGCACCAGCTCATAGGGCGCGCCCAGGGCCTTGGCCTCGGCCATCAGCTCCTCCGGGCGCAGCGTGGTCAGCCGGCGGATGGCGCCGGTCACCGCGCGGATGTGGCGCACGGCCTCCACCACGTTGCCGGTGCCGGCTTCGCCCTTGGTGCGCAGCAGCGCCGCGCCCTCGCCGATGCGGCGCAGCGCCTCGCCCAGCTCGCGGCAGCCGCACACGAAGGGCGCCTTGAAGGCGAACTTGTCGACGTGGTGCTCTTCGTCGGCCGGCGTCAGCACCTCGCTCTCGTCGATGAAGTCGACGCCCAGCGCCTCGAGCACCTGCGCCTCGGCGAAATGGCCGATCCGGCACTTGGCCATCACCGGAATCGAGACGGCCGCCATGATCCGCTCGATCACCGCAGGATCGGCCATGCGCGCGACGCCGCCGTCGCGGCGGATGTCTGCCGGCACGCGCTCCAGCGCCATCACCGCCACGGCGCCGGCGTCCTCCGCGATGCGGGCCTGGCTCTCGTCGATCACGTCCATGATGACCCCGCCCTTCAACATCTCGGCGAGGCCCGTCTTGAGCCTCAGCGTTCCTGTCGGTCGGTCGTCCATGAGTCGCTCCTCATCGGGTCCCCCAGCCGCACAACCGCATGCCCAAACCACCCCCGGAGGGTGGATGTCCGCGGCAGGCGGGAGCACCTATTGTCCCGATTCAATTATCAAGATATTCTTGACTTTCTAGGGTGTCAATCTCTATATTGTCACTGTGACAATTGCCTGGTCACCGGACATCGGGGCGCGCAAGGAGCCGCGCTACCTGGCGATCGCCAACGCACTGGCCGAGGACATCGAGGCCGGACGCCTTCCGCCCGGAGGGCGCCTCCCCACCCACCGGGACCTGGCCGATCAACTCGGCGTGACTGTCGGCACGGTGAGTCGCGCCTACGCCGAGGCAGCCCGACGCGGCCTGCTCTCCGGCGAGGTCGGCCGCGGCACCTTCGTGCGCGCGGGCCCGGCCGAGCCGGGGCGCGGCTCCCGAGACGGGAGCGGCTACATCGACCTCGCGCTCAACCACCCGCCCGTGCTGACCAGCGAGCGACCGAGTCTGGGACTCCGCGCGTCCTTCCAGGCGCTGGCCGCGCGACCCGATCTCGGCGAGCTGCTCGACTACCCCGCCGACGGCGGCAGCCCTGCTCACCGCGCCGGGGGCGCGGAGTGGATCCGACGCGCGGGCGTCGCCGCTGATCCTGCGCACGTGCTCGTCTGCAGCGGCAGCCAGCACGCGCTGACGACCGCGCTCGCCACCCTGTTCCGGCCGGGCGACCTGGTACTCACGGAGTCGCTCACCTACCCGGGCGTGAAGGCCGCCGCCACGCTGCTGAGCCTGCGGCTGCAGGGGCTGCCGCTCGACGCCTTTGGCCTGCGCCCCGACGCTTTCGAGGCCGCCTGCGACGCGGGCGGCGTGAAGGGCCTCTACTGCGTGCCGACGATCCAGAACCCGACGACGAGCGTGATGCCCGAGTCCCGGCGCGCCGAGATCGCGGCCATCGCTCGTGCCCACGGAGTGATGATCGTCGAGGACGACCTGCACGCGTTGTTGCCCTCAGAGCGGCCGAAGCCGCTGGCCGCCCACGCACCCGAGCTCGCCTGCTACATCACCAGCACGTCCAAGACGCTGGCGCCCGGCTTGCGCATCGGCTACCTGCTCGGTCCTCCGGCGCTCACCGAGCGCCTCGCCTCGGCGATCCGCGCGACCACCTGGTCCGCGTCGCCGCTAACGGCCGAGATCGTCACCGCCTGGATCCGTGACGGCACGGCCGACGCGATCCTCGAGGAGCGCCGTCAGGAGGCCGCCGCGCGCCAGGAGCTGGCGTCGCAGGTGCTGGCGGGCCTGGAATTCGAAGCGCACCGGGTCGGCCCCCACGTCTGGCTGCACCTGCCGGAGCCCTGGCGGAGTGGCGCGTTCGCGGTACAGGTCCGGCGGCGTGGCGTCAGCGTGACCCCCGCCGAGGCGTTCGCGGTGGGACGCGGCAGCGTCCCGCACGCCGTGCGGCTCTCGCTCGGCGGGCCGCGGAACCGCGCGGAACTCAGGCGTGCGCTGGAGCTGGTAAGGGACACGATCGAGGCGCCGGCCGAGGGCGCATTCGCCGTCGTGTAGGCTCGATCCAGGATCGGGGCGGGTCACGGCGGGGGCGAGCCGGGAGTCGAGCCCGGCCTTGCTTTGACGCGCGTTGGCTGCAGGATACGCTGTCAGAGATGACGACCTTCCGATCGGCGGAGCCGGACGACTGGCCCGCCGTCGAAGCCTTGCTGACCAGGGCGGAGCTGCCGCTGGCCGGGGCACGCGAGCACATCACGGGCTTCCTGCTCGCCTGGGAGGCCGACACGCTCGCCGGTTGCGCCGCGCTCGAGCCCCACGGCGAAGCCGCGCTGCTGCGCTCCGTGGCCGTCACCCCGGAGCGTCGCGGGACCGGCCTGGGTCGGGAACTGGTGGCGCGCGCGATCGAAGCCGCGCGCCGGGAGGGCGTGGGCTCGCTCGTTCTGCTGACGACCACGGCGGCCGGCTTCTTCCCGCGCTTCGGCTTCCGCGTGATCCGGCGCGAGGCGGCGCCGCCTTCGCTGCGCGTCTCCCAGGAGTTCACAAGCGCCTGCCCCGCCTCGGCGGTCTGCATGCGGCTGGAGTTGGGTGGCGCCGGCTTTCCCCCGACGTCGCTCAGCCGGGAGTGAACGCCCGCCGGCTGTCGGCTGGGCCTTCGGCGCGTGACTAGGGGCCGGCGCTGAGCTCGAAGGTTCCCACGACGTTGCGCCCGGCAGGGTCGCTGCTGAAGCGGCCCTTGAGCTTCTCGCCGTCCCAGGCGGCCTGGTAGTACCGGATCCCGCCGCGCACCTCGGCGCTGAAGCGCACGGAGTTCCGCTGGGGCGTTTCCATGCTCAACAGCGGCACGCCGATGCTCACGGCGCCGGTGAACGTGAGCGTCCCGCCGCTGCGTGTGAATCGGACGGCGATGAACCTCTGCACGCCGGCTTCGAGCTCGAAGCCGGCCCAGTTCCCCGGGACCTTCAGCGCCACCACGGCGCGCGGCGCCCCAGGCACCGACGGCGCCGGTCCGGCGAGCGACGCCGGCACGCGCTGGGCGAGCAGCCGCAGCGCCTGGCGTTGGGGGGGCGTGAGCGCCGCGGCCACCGCGCGCGGCACGCCGAAGCGACCCGTCCGCCGCGCAGCCTGGAAAACGTCCCCCAGGATCCGCGCCTCCGCGCCAGCAGCGGCGGCATGCAGCGGCCTCTGGCTGCGGACCAGGATCAGGACCAGGTCCCGTGCCAGGGCGGTCCACCAGAGCGCGAGGCGCTCCGGCGTCACCGGCCCGCCCCGGCCGCCAAGCCGTGTCCAATCCTCGTTGTAGGCGGCCGCGTCCTCGGCCGTCGCCTCGAGCAGCGGCGTGGCCTTGGGCATCAGCTGAACCACGGCGCCGCTCGCGGCGAGATCCGCTTCCAGGGACGCGCGCAGCGGCCCGGCCGCGTCGTTGAGCCGCTTCGCGGCCCCGATCGCGCGCTCCGCCGCCGACCTCCCGCCCGCCGAGGACAGCACGAAAGCGGGTCCCAGCGCCGTGGCGAGGAACGCATGGGCATGGCCGGGCGCGTCAGCGAACGGCTCGGCCGCGAAGCGCCATTCGATCGGATCCGCGGCGGACGCCACGCTGATCAGGCTCTGTCCCACGTGGCTCGACGCCGGGACGCGGACCTCGACTGCCGCCTCCCCGGCCGGGGCCCACGGCACGACGACGCGGAGCTCTAAGGGATTGGAGTCGGCGACGAGGGCTGGCGCGCCCCCCACCTGGACGGCGTTCGTCTGCGGCTCGACCTGGAAACCCCGGCCTTTCAGCGTGACGACGTCCCCCGGCGAAGCCGTGGCTGGCTCGACGCCCTGGAGCAGCGGGAGGCGCCCCAGCATGAACGGCGCTCCGTTCGAGCGGTCTTCGCCCATCGCCACCACGACGGTCACGGACGTGCCTGCCGGCCCTTCGATCACGGGCACTCGCACGCGCAGCGCCGTGTCTGTCGCTTGCACGACCTCGGCTGCCGCCGACCCGAAGCTCACGGCCGCCCCGGGGCCCCAGCCGCTGCCGGCCAACGTCAGCTCGTCACCGGGCAACGCCACGTCGGGCGAGAGACCGTGGATGCGCGGCGACTGATACACGGCGATCTCCACAGGTGCTGTCGCCTGCCCGCCCACTTCGACCGTGACCGGGAACGTCACGTCGCGCCCGGCGCTCGTGGGAAGCTCCGGCACCTCGGCCTGGATCTGCGAGGCCGAGGCCTGCACTACCTTCGCCTGCTGGTCGCCGAAGCGAACTCGGTTGGTGTCCTTGTCGGGCGCGAAGTTCTTCCCCGCGAGCGCGACCAGCTGGCCGACCTTCACTCGCGTGGGGCCCACGGCCGTGAGCCGCGGCGTGTTCAGGAATCGCAGCGCCACGAAGCCGCCACCCAGCGCGAGCAACACGCCGGCGGCGATGCCCGCGTAACGCGCGACGGGTGTCGAACGCGTCGCACGGGCGGCCCCCCGCGCAGGCGGCGACGGCACGGCGCCCGCCGACGGAGCCGAGCGCGGCCGCGCCGCCGGCGCGCGCGGGGGCGCCGCTTCCCTCTTGCGTTCGGCGGGCCTGGGCGGCGCCGCCGCAGGTTTCGCCGCAGCCGCGGCCGGCTGGGGCGAGGCCGGAGCAGCTTCCCTCCGGGCCGCTCCGGATGCCCGAGCGGCTGCAGGCGCTGGACGCGCCGGCACGACCGCGGGGTCAGGCGCGCGTGGCGTCTGCGCGACCGGCCCCGATCCGATCACCGCGGCCGGAGACGTAGCGGGTTGCGCCAGCGCGGGGCGCGCCGGCCGGCTCGCCGGCGCCGGCGGCGCGTCCTCCTCGGCGACGATAAAGAAATCATCCTCGGCTGGCGCGGGCGGGGTCGGGGCCACCGGCTCCGCGGCGTGCACGAAGAACGGGTCTTCGACCGGGGCGACGGTCGGCTGGACGGCTTCGGCCACCTCTGGAGCCAGCAGGAAATCGTCCGGGGGCGGAGCTGGCGCGTCCGCGGTCACAGTAGGATCGGCGATGAAGAACGGCTCCTCCTCCGCGAGGGCCGGGGGTGCCGGTCCGGCAGCGGCCGTCGGAGCGCTGACGCCGGACGCAGCCGCTGGCGTGACGCCGCTCGTCGCTGCCGGCGCGAACGCCGCCACAGGCGTGAGCCGGCACTGGATCATCACGCTCTGCGCGCCGCCGGGGGACCCCAACCAGAGGATGTCGCCGCTGCGGAGGGCGGCGGAGCCGCGCACCGGGTCGTCGTTCACGAAGACCCCGCGCCCGCCGCCTTCGTCGTACACCGCGGTGCCGCCGGCGTCACGGCGCAGCCGCGCGTGGATCGGGCTCACGCCGGGCAGCTCGATGCACAAGTGGCAGCGTGCGTCGGCGCCGATCAATAGCTCGCCCGGGGCGCCCTCGAGCACCAGCTCCTTGCCGTCGAGCGGCCCTCCGAGGATCCTGAGCGACGACCGGGGCGCCATGGCGGTGGCCGGATTCTAGGCTCGGCCCCAGGGAGGGTCAAGGCTCGCGCAAGGCTCGCGCAGCGACGACACCTGAGGCGGCTTTGCTATAATCCCGCTGCGAGAACGGTCCCCTTCCCATGTCACAACGCGGCCTGGCCGAGAGGCGCATATTCACTTATACCGAGGCTGCGGCCCTGCTTCCCGAAGTACGCCTACTCACCGAGCAGGCGTACCGGCGAGTGGAGGAGCTTTCGGCGGGCGGCGCGGGCGCCGCCGCCGAGCTCGAGGCGGTGGTCGACGCCTGGGCGCACGAGATCCTCGCTCGTGGCGCCGAGATCAAGGGCCTCTGGCTCGTCGATTTCGACAACGGCTCCGGCTACTACTGCTGGCGTCATCCCGAGACGGGCTTGATGTACTACCACTCCTACGAGGACGGCTTCCGCGGGCGGGTGCCCATCCAGTAGGCGATAGGAGTCATGACCGAGATCCTGCAGTTCGTGTTCATCGTGGCGATTCCGCTCGTGGTAGCCGGCGGCGCGCTGGTCACGCTGTTCCTGGCCGGCGCCCTGCTCGACGCGCTCGAGCATCCCAAGGACCTGAGCGCACGTGTCGAGGCGGCGTTCCGGCGCCCGCCCAGACCTCCGAGGGCGCCTTCGGACGAGCACTACTACAAGCCGTACTGGCAGGCCCGCTGACGGCGCGGCCGGCGCGAGCCGGCCGCGATCGGCCCCGCTCTCGCGGCTGCTGTCGAGGTGTTGGGCGAGGCCGCTCCGGAGGGGAATGGCAGCGTGACACAGGCAGCGCGCACACACCTCGAGCAGCTACAAATGATGGTCCGGGGCGAGCTGCCCGCCTCGCCGGTCGCAAGGCTGATCGGCCTCGAGCTGATCGAGGCAGAGCAGGGCCGCTGTGTCTTCCGACTGATCGCCGACGAGCGCCATGCGAACCCGATGGGCACGATCCACGGCGGAGTCCTTTGCAACCTCGCGGACGCCGCGCTCGGTGCAGCCATGGGCACGACTCTCGAGGCGGGGCAGTCGTACACGACGCTGGAGCTGTCGATCAACTTCCTGAAGCCAGTCTGGAAAGCGACGCTGACGGCGAGTGGCCGGATCGTCAAGAGGACCCGGCGTATCGGCCTGAGCGAGTGCGACATCACGGATCAGGAAGGCGGCCTGGTGGCGCGGGCCAAGAGCACCTGCCTGGTCCTGCAGGGCGCCGACGCCGAGGGCCGCTAGGGCGAGCCTCGTCTCCGAAACGAGGTGAGAAGCACGTGTTCCACGTGGTGTGGGAGTTCCGACCCGTCGAGGACAAGCTCGCGGAGTTCGAGCGCGTGTACGGTCCGAAGGGCGCCTGGGCTCAGCTCTTCAGCCGCGCCGACGGATACCTACAGAGCATCCTGTTGCGCGACGAAACCGACCCCGGCCGCTACTGGACGATCGACGTCTGGGTCTCCGAGCGGGCACTTGTCGACTTCAAGGCCCGGCATCGCGAGGCCTACGCGGCCCTGGACCTCGAATGCGAAGCGCTTTGCCGCGACGAGCGCATCCTGGGTTGCTTCGTCGCTCGCCAGCCGGAACCGGAGGACGTCGCCCGATGAACCCCTTCGCGCCTGCACGCGTCAAGCCCGTCGTGTCGGCAGACACGGTCAAGGCCCTGGATGTCCGGGTCGGTACCATCTGCCTGGTCGAGGACATTCCCGGATCGGACAGGCTGGTCCGGCTCACCGTGGATTTCGGCGACCATACCCGCAGGATCGTCGCGGGCATCAAGGCCGAGCGGGCCAATCCGGCGGAGATCCAGGGCCGACAGGCCCTGTTCGTCGTGAACCTGGAGCCGAAGCAGATCCGTGGCGAGCTGTCGGAGGGAATGCTCTTCGACATCGGTTTCGCCGACGGCATCGTTCCCGTGCTGGCGGTGCCGGAGCGAGCCGTGCCGAATGGTTCGCAAGCAGGTTGAGTCAACCGTGCGGCCCGCCGGCGCAGGCGTGGCGTCCGCCCGAGAACGCGGGCCACGGCGGTCCGGCGCCGTCCCGGCTGGCGCGGGGCCGATTGAAAGTGAGGCGAGCGTGGAGCTGAACCTGGAGGAAGCGCTCGAGATCCTGGAGCGCACGCCCAACACGCTACAGGCGCTGATGCAGGGGCTCGCGGACCCCTGGCTTCGGGCGACCGAAGGACCTGACAGCTTCAGTCCGCTCGACGTGCTGGGACACCTCGTCTATGGCGAGGAAACCGACTGGGTCCCGCGCCTGCGGATCATCCTCGATCACGGCGAGGCCAGGCCGTTCACGCCGTTCGACCGCCTTGGCTTCCGCGCGAAGTATGCCGATTGGCCGGCGCGGCGACTCCTGGAGTTGTTCGCACGTCTCCGGCAAGAGAATCTCGCCGTCGTCCGGTCGCTGCAGCTAGACCACGCCGCCCTGCAGCGCGGCGGTACTCATCCGGCTCTCGGACGGGTCACTCTCAGGCAGCTACTGGCTTCGTGGGTGGTTCACGACCTTGGGCACATCCGACAGATCGTCCGCGTGATGGCCCGGCGCTACTCCGACGCCGTTGGCCCCTGGCGCGAGTACCTCACCATCCTCGACCGAGCGGGCGAGCGCTGAATCACGTCTCCAGCCACGGGTCCGGCTCGGGCAGCAGCGCCGTCGTGCGGCTCACGGGGTCGTAGCGGCTGAGCCGCGGCAGCTCGCAGGCCAGCGAGCGTCGCATCACTTCCGCCGCTGGCAGCTCGCAGAGCGGGTAGAGCCGGCGCAGCCCGTCGCGGAACGGGCGATCGAACGGCGTGCCGATCCGGTAACGCTTGAGCGCCGTCACCAGCACGACCCCGGCCTGCCACTCGGGCTTCCGGCGCGAGGCGACCAGCACGAGCTCGGCCTCCGGGAATCCCAGGTCCTTGCCGCGCAGCAACACATCGGGTCGGGCCGGGCCTTCGAGCGCTTCGCGCTCCGCGCGAAAGCGCTCCTGGGACCAGCGCGCAGCCAGGCGCCGGATGCCCTGGTCGCCCAGGCTCAGAAGCGGATCGCCGTGCGGCTCGTTCGCCGCGGCGGCAAGCAAGCGCAGCAGACCGCTCGTGACCAGGTAGCTGGCGAGCAGTCCTGTGGGCGTGAAGAACGCGAACGCCGCCAGCGTGAAGATCGAGAGGCCCCAGGCGCCCGCGGGCGCCGTGCTGGGAGCGCGGCCGCGCAGCGTTTCTCGGGAGGCCGCCAGCATCAGGTCGCTCGTGACGTCCCCCACGCGGAGCGCGTATTCGAAGAAGCCCGGGATGCCGATGGCAAAGCCGAGCAGGCAGGTCAGGATCGCAGAGGGGATCGCCATGCGCGCGATCGGCAAGCGGCCTTCCCACTCGGGCCAGAGCCGTCGGGGCAGCACGCCCACGGCGAGCCCGAGGACGCGGCGCAGCGCGCCGCCGGCGACGTCCGCCGCTTCCGATGCAAACCCCATCGCCGCTCTAGGCCGAGAGCACTCCCAGCGCTCGCCCGACCTTGGTGAAGGCTGCGACGGCGCGATCGAGGTGCGCGGGCTCGTGGGCGGCCGAGATCTGGACGCGGATGCGCGACTGGCCGCGCGGGACCACCGGGAAGAAGAACCCCTTGACGTAGATCCCTTCCTCGAGCAGCGCCCGCGCGAAGCGCTGGGCGAGCGGCGCGTCGTCGGGCGTGAAGCGCGAGAACAGGATCGGCACGATCGGGTGCACGCCGGGCCGGATCTCGAAACCAGCGGCGTTGATGCGCTCGCGGAAGCTCAGCGTGCTCGCCTCGAGCCGGTCGCGCAGCTCGGTCGTCCCCGACAGCAGCTCGAGGGCGCGCAGCGTGGCGCCCGCGACCACGGGCGGCAGCGTGTTCGAGAACAGGTACGGCCGGCTGCGCTGGCGCAGCAAGTCCACGATCTCGCGGCGTGCTGCGACGCAGCCGCCGGAGGCCCCGCCCAGCGCCTTGCCGAAGGTCGTGGTCAGGACGTCCACGCGCCCGGACACGCCGCAGTGCTCGGGCGTGCCGCGGCCGGTCCGGCCCACGAAGCCGGTGGCGTGCGAGTCGTCCACCATCACCAGGGCCCGATGCCGGTCGGCCAGCTCGCAGATGTCCGCGAGTGGCGCGATGTCGCCGTCCATCGAGAACACGCCATCGCTGACGATCAAGCGGAAGCGCGCGTTCTGTGCTTCGCGCAGCTTGGCCTCGAGGTCCGTCATGTCGGCGTGCTCGTAGACGAAACGCTGCGCCTTGCACAGCCGCACGCCGTCGATGATCGAAGCGTGGTTGAGCCTGTCGGTGAGGATGGCGTCCTCTGCCGTCAACAGCGGCTCGAACACGCCGCCGTTGGCGTCGAAGCAGGCGGCGTAGAGGATCGCGTCGTCCAGGCCCAGGTACGCGGCCACGCGCTGCTCCAGCTCAAGGTGCAGCTGCTGGGTGCCGCAGATGAACCGGACGCTGGACATGCCGTAGCCCCAGTCGTCGAGCGCACGGTGCGCCGCTGCCTGCAGCTCCGGGTGGCCGGAAAGGCCCAGGTAGTTGTTCGCGCAAAAGTTGAGGACGGCGGCTTCCCGTCCCTCGACGCGGATCTCGGGACCCTGATGGCCCAGGATCGGCCACTCCTCTTTCCAGAGGCCTTGAGCCTGGATCTGTGCAAGCTCGCTCGCAAGGTGGCTGGCGTAGCGTGGGTCCATCGGCGCCTCCCGGCTGAGGATTCTACACGCGCCTTGACGCCAGCCTCGTTGGTGCTAGCTTCTCGAGCATCATCCACCACTGCGCCGGCGGCAGCGTTAGTAGATCCTCACGCCCAGGACGCGGCGCCAGACCGTCATGTGTCGCACTTCGTCCACCAGGATGAAGGCCGCGGAGAGCAGGTAGTCCTTGGTGCGGATCTGGCTGATCAGCGTCGTGTACGCCTCCTGCGCGGCCACCTCGATCAGCAGCGCCTGCCGCAGCAGCTCGTCCCCGTTACGCAGCGGACCGAGCTCGTAACGGGCGAGACGCTCGGGCGGACGGCCGCCACGCTCCTCCACGATCGCGATCTGCGTGTCGCGGTGACCCTGGTGGTCCCCCCGGAACTCCACGGCATAGCCGCGGAGGCCCGCCGGGAACAGGTTCCGCGAGAGGCCAAGGTCGTAGAGGGCGATCGCCTCGTGCTCGAGCGCTAGCGCTCCGCACAGAATCGCCACGTCCGTCGCCTCGCTCCGCGGCAGCGCCTGGACGCTGCCGTCGAGCAGGCCGAGCACGGGCGCCGAGACCCCGGCCATCCGGGCCAGGCGCGCGACGAAGTCGCGGCGTGGCACAGCGGGCCTAGCCACGCTGCTCCTCGGCTTCGATCCAGAGGTCGATCACCGTCAGATGCCGGGCCAACTCGACGATATGGCGCGCCAAGATCCGCACACTCCAGGAATCGTCCAGGGCCGGCAGGCCCTCGGCGTGGGCGTAGACGAGCGCCTCCTGCGCCTTGCGCAGGGACGCGAGGTCGCGCTCGGGGGGCGCAGTCGGCTGCTGCGACGCAGCGGGCGGCAAGCCCAGCCGCCGCCGAACGCGAGCGCGCTCGCCTCGCTGCCGCTCCTGGTCCGCCAGCACGCTCCCGACGAACGGACGCACGGGCGGCAGCTCGTCCGAAAGCGCCCGCAGCCGGACCGCGACGTCCGCCTCGAGCCGATCGACGGCGTCCAACGCCTTCGCGGCGCTCGAGTATTCGGCAGCGCTTGCCTCGCGACGCGGGAACAGGGCCAGAAGCGGCGCCAGACCCGACGCGCGCAGCAACGTCCGGCGCGGGAGCGCGAGCTGCCCAGCTCTACCAGTGAAAGCCAAGCGCGGCGCTCGTGCCGTGGAGCCGGCCATGCGTCCCGCCGGTCGCCGTGAAGCGGTACTCGAGGTTGAGCGAGAAGCCGGTCGCGACGCGAATCTCGAGACCCGCGGCCGCGTGGCCGCCCAGCTCGATGTTGCCCTGGCCTGTGGGATAGCCGCGCGCCTCGAGCTCGGCGGCCAGTGGGAACAGCCTCCCGCCCTCGGCGCCCTCCTGCTCGGTCAGCGCCACCAGCACGTCCGCCCCGGCGCTGAGGTAGGGACGCAGGCGCGCGCCGTCCCAGCGCGTCAGCGCGTACTTGAGCGCGAAGGGAGAAACGTGCAGCAGCCGAAGCCGGGTGCGCACGGACCGCTGCTGCGGTGGCGCTGTCTGCAGCGTGAGCGCGAACGGGTCGCTCGTGGCGAGGCTGAGTCCGAGGAAGATCTCGTAGGAGAGTTTCCCGCCTGGCGCCCGGCGCAGGGGCAGGTTGATGTAGCCGCCCAGCTCGACGCCCTGGCCGACCGAGTAGGGGTTCCAGGACGGGCCCGCAAAGACAGCCACTTCGGCGCCGATCACGCCGATGTCGGGCAGCAGCTCGAGAACTTCGGGCCCTCCGCTGCGCCGCGTTCCAGAGGGCGGCGGCGCACCCGTCGGGTCCTGGGCGCCAGCGGCGGCCGGTACGCACGCGAGCAGGCCGGCGACGAGCAGGGCGGGAAGCGGTCTGGGCGCCATGCGTTGTCTGACCTCCGAGATGGCGGGCGCACACCGTGGCTCTTTGGAAAACCCCGCCGCGCAGATCATACGCCGCAGGCGACGCCGGCGGATTGCTTGATCCTTGACCGCCTATTGCCCCTCCCACTTCTTCCCGCTCGATCTCCCCTGCGGCCACGAGGTCCCGGATCGCCGCCTGGACGCGGTCGAGAAGGTCCGCATCGGCGCGACGCAGGCCGACATGATAGCCGTGGCAATTCAGCGGCTCGCCTACCACGTGGAACTGGGCGTCGCGTGCCACTCCTGCCTCGTACGCGGGCCGGTGCTAACATGCCGGCGGCATGAGGCGCTGGGTCGTCGGCATCTCGGGCTCGACCGGGTCGATCTACGGGATCCGGCTGCTCGAGCGGCTGCGGGCGACGCCCGACGTGGAGATCCACCTGATCGTCAGCGCTCCGGCCAAGCGCACGCTGGTGGCCGAGACCGACTACAGCGTCAAGGACGTCGAGGCGCTGGCCCACGTCGTCTACGACAACAGGGATATCGGCGCCGCGCTCGCGAGCGGGTCGTTCAGCACGGCGGGCATGGTCATCGCGCCGTGCAGCATCAAGACCGTGTCAGCGCTCGCCAACTGCCACGCCGACACGCTGATCGCCCGCGCGGGAGACGTCACGCTCAAGGAGGGCCGTCCGCTGCTGGCGGTCGTGCGCGAGACGCCGCTGCACGCCGGCCACCTGCGCCAGATGC
>Ga0214473_10005880_pt1 | contig 14679 bp, 11 predicted proteins | sample RVTome_7_FD_203509 | JGI IMG/M metagenome (GOLD analysis project Ga0214473, IMG submission 203509) | Soil microbial communities from uranium-contaminated site in the Upper Colorado River Basin, Wyoming, United States - RVT98D197 | ecosystem: Environmental > Terrestrial > Soil > Contaminated >... | reverse complement strand
TTTTTGAACGCGGAATAAGAATTGCTTTTTTTGACTGGAAGGTGTAAAAAAGTAATCCGGGGTCCAAATGGAGTTCCTCAGGCCTTTCCGTAAAAAATACTTATTCTATTTGCTGGGCATCATTGCGCCCCTGTTATTTTTTGTCATTTTTGGGGGGCGGAGCCCGATGCAGATTTACCACTTAAAGGAGGAGCGAGATAAAATCAGGATCGCCAATGCTCGCTTGCGGGAAGAAAACCAGAAGCTCGCCGAACAGATACAGAGAATGAAACATAATAAGAAAGAGGTTGAGAAAATGGCCCGGGAGGAACTGGGACTTGTGAAAAAAGGGGAGGTGATCTACCAGTTCGAAAAATGAGACCGGGGCCAAAATTTCTTGCTCTGCGAATCTCCCAGAATCCCGCCTATCGCCGCCCAGAGAGAGCCTACCCTCCTTTCGGGCCATGAATGTGGAAAAGCTTATGTTCTCCCATTGAAGGTGCTCTTCCCAAGCTTCGTTAGAAAATAACTTTCAAATCCCCCCAACCCTCCTTTACAAAGGGGGGCGAGGGGGGATTTTCATCCATTCGCGGGCGCCATGTTCCCAAGCAGGGCATGGAAAATTTCGCCCAAAAGGCTAATGAGAAAACTGTGTCTAAATTACCACGGGCGTGGAAAAATTGCCACAGAAGAGTTCAGAAGTGCGCAGGGACTACCTGCAAATTCGAACGACAGGGCTTCGGGGGCCCGCATAAAATCATTTTCGTGGGCGAAAAATCATTCCTCTTCGAGGAATCGATAAAATGAAATAAAATTGACCACTTAAATAATCCAACCGGGAATGAATTATATATAATGTAATATAAATTATATATAAAGACTAAAAATATTGGTCATATTCAATTATTATGGAATTATTTTTGCATTCATAAGAAATTAATTTTTTCCTTAAAGTTTTTTTCGAAATATCCCGATTTCAGGTGTTGGTAAACGAAGATGAACTCGCTCAAAAAGTACAGAGAAAGACTTTTAATGAGCAAGGCGGAGCTGGCCCGAAAGGCGGGGATATCCACATTAACGATTGACCGTGTGGAGAGAGGGAAAGATTGCCGCCTGGAAACCAAACGAAAGATTATTCTCGCCCTGGGCCTGGAACTCTCCGATCGAGGAAAAATTTTTGGAAATAGATGAACTCTCGCTTCTTTCGTTACCGTCCGTATCGTTCGAGTCCAAGGAAATGCTTTGGGAATGAGGCTCTGGAAAAGTATAGGGAAGATCGTGAAGGGAGAAAGGGAGAAGGACGAATCATGAGAAAAACGATATGCTGGTCACTGATGGTCCTCCTGGTGATACTATTCGGGTCCTTGATCCTCCCCGGCACATGCCCGGCGGCAGAAGGGGCCCCCCACGGTGGCATGATGACCGAGCAGGAGGTCGCGGCCGAAAAATTCTTTTCGAGCCTAGAAGCCACTCTCGGTGAAAAATTCTTTGATTACCGCAAGCGGCCTACGGTTCGGGTGGCCATCTTCGAATTTACAGACGAGGCCGGAAACGTCGTAAAGTCGGGTCGGGACCTGGCTGATAAACTCGCCAAGCGCCTCTATCTCAAACCCCAATTTGATGTGCTGAGTCAAGAGAAGATCAACCTTTATTTGAAATGGAACGGACTCAATACCCTGGGAAAAGTCGATGCCGAGAGTCTCCAGCGGTTGCAGAGGCGGATCAATACGATGGCCCCGGAGAACCACTTACACGCCTTGATCATGGGGGAGGTAAAAAAAGGAGTGGGGCGAAGCCTTTATGTTTCCGCATCTGTGATAAATTTTCAATTTAAGATTGGCGCCACTGAACTGGAGAAAAATATCATCGATCGGCTCACCCTTACCACAGAGATTCCTTTTCCCACAGAGCAAGCTCTGCAGGAGGCCACCGATGTCCTGGTCCGCAGAGAAACCGGTTTCCTGCAAGAGGGCCGGCTCCTGATACTGGCCAACACCCGGGGGAACGCTCTGTTGCCGACTGAATATGTGAGTCAATCCAGCAAGGACCAACCCTTCCCCTGGGCTACGATCCCCTACGCCTTGATCCTGGGAAAGGAGGAGGTAATCATGCCCGACCAGATCCGGATCGGGTTAGAAAAACTTCTGCTTACTCCCCGGTCGCTGCGGCTGGATGCTGGGAGGCAATTGGAATATTATTTCCTGCATGGAAAGTGTGCCACTAACGAAATTTATTTCGACGAGATCGTTCCAGCTCAGAGCTATCACCTAATCACTAGCTTTCTTGACAGCAAAACCTACGAGTCCTATTCCGAATTAACGGAGGTGCAAGTCTACCCCGGGGCTACGACGATCATGGTCATCACGTTCTATTTGCCCAATGAAAGAGAGCGGATCCGGAACAAGCAGACCCCCCGGATCGATGTATTTATGCTGTTCGGCAAGGGGATAGAGGTTTTGCCGAATTAGGTAGGAAAGAATGAAGCTATTTGCGAAGAAAGAATTGATCGGCTTAGATATTGGTTCGAGTTCCATCAAAGCGGTGGAATTGGATTGGGGCAGGAAAACCCCAAGACTTAAGCATTTCGGGATGATTCCCCTGCCGCCGGAGGCCATCGTGGATGGGGCCTTCATGGATTCGGCCAGCATCGTGGAATCGATCCGCAGCCTAATTGAAGGGTTGAGAATAAAGACCAAAAATGTGGCCGTCTCCATCTCCGGTCATTCCGTGTACATCAAGACGATCAACGTTCCGACCATGTCCGAGGAGCAGCTGGAGGAAAGCATCCGGTGGGAAGCGGAACAACAAATTCCCTTTGATATCGAGGATGTTAACCTGGATTTTCAAATCCTCGATGAACAGGCGACTCCCGACCAGATGGCGGTTCTTTTGGTGGCGGCCAAAAAGGATATGATCAATGATTACACGGCGGTCATCGAGGAAGCCGGTCTGCAACCGACGATCGTGGATGTAGACGTTTTTGCCGTCGAAAACGCCTATAATTTAAATTTCGAATCCTTGGAATATGAGGTCATCGCTCTGGTCAATATCGGGGCCAGCGTGATGAATATTAACATCTTAAAAGGGGGGACCTCGGCATTCACCCGGGATATTTCCATCGGGGGGCGCCAGATCACCGAGGAAATCCAAAAACGCCTGAAGTTAACCTATGAAGAGGCGGAATCCGTGAAGATTAAGGAACGAGATGCGGGCGCCCAGAGTGGGGAGGTGGAAACGCTCATCCAGGGGACGGCAGAACAATTAGCCACCGAAGTTCGACGCTCTCTGGAGTTTTTCGCGGCTTCCTCTTCCGGGGGCGAGATCAAGAAAATTTTCCTCAGCGGGGGATGCGCCAAGATTCCGATGCTTCCGGGGCTGATTGAAGAGCGGATCTCTATGCCGGTGGAGGTTTTCAACCCCTTTACTAAAGTTGACTTCAGCCCGGAAACGTTTGACCCCGAATATATCAGACAGGTTGCTCCCCTCGCCGCGGTCGGCGTGGGGCTAGCCCTGCGGAGAGAGGGCCTAAAATGATTCGCATCAATCTTTTGCCAGTCCGAGCGAAAAAGAAAAAGGAGAGCACCCGGCAAATGTTCTCCGTCCTCCTTCTCTCCATGGGGCTCTTGATTGTTGTTATCTTTTTTTTCCATCTTTCCCAACTTCGGGAGATCAACGGGATGAATGTCCAGATCGCTGGCTATAATGAAGAAATCAAGCGGCTTAGAGTGGAGACCAAAGACGTTAATAAGTTTAAGATGGAGAAGGAAGACCTCCAGCGGCGGTTGAATAAAATCCGTGATCTCCAGCGGGCAAAAACAGGACCCGTTCGGGTACTGGATGAGCTGGCCATGTCGCTTCCGGGAAAACTCTGGCTCACCTCCCTGAAGGAGAAAGATGGGAAAATGGAGCTAAAAGGAATCGCCATGGATAACCCAACAATCGCCCAGTTCATGACCAACCTGGAAAAAACAGGGGTGATCAAGAATGTGGAGCTGGTCGTCTCCCAACAGCTCGAGCGGAAGGACATGAAGCTCAAAGAATTCACTCTGACCTGCCAGGTTCTGTATACGCTTTCGTCGAGTCAACCTGCTTCTTGAGAGGTAAAAGACCGTGGCCATCACTCTGAGTACTTTTGTTAAGTTGCCGAAATCCCAGAAGATCATAATGTTGGTGGTCATTCTGGCCGTCATCGCGGGTCTTTATGTGTATTTGTTCTACCTGCCGGCAGCGGCGGAGATCGAAAAGAAGAAGGTAGACCTGGGCAAACTGGAGACGCAGCTTCGAGAATTGCGGACGGTTGCCGAAAACATGAAGCGTTTCCAGGCCGATTCTGCCAAGCTGCGGGGTGAGGTGGAATTGGCCCTGGCCCAGCTCCCCACCACCAAAGAGATCCCCTCGCTCTTGGCGAATATCTCAAATTTGGGGAAGGAAGCCGGGCTGGAATTCATCCTCTTCCGCCCCACACCCGAAGTAACCCAGGAGTTTCTAGTTTTGATTCCCGTGGAAATCAAAGTGAAGGGGACCTATCCCGATGTGGCCATCTTTTTCGACAAGGTCAGAAAAATGCCCCGTATCGTGAACATCTCCGGGGTCTCGATGGAGGGGGCCAAAGAGGTGTTTGGCCGGTGGGAGATCACGACTTCCTGCACAGCGACCACCTTCAAATTCGTTGAAAAGGTGACCACTGACCTTCCGAAAGATAAGAAAGTTGAGGATAAAAAGGGAGTTCTTCCCGGTAAGAAGTAGGGGACATCTGACTATGAAACGGTTGGGGACCATTTTGTTGCTCGGTACGATTCTGACGCTGGGGAGTTGCGGCGGGGAAGCCCCAAAGGCCACAAAAGTTCCCATGCCTCCGGCTGGGAAGAAAGCACCCGCCCCGGCCTCGGCCCCGACACCGGGACCTATGCCTTCAATGGTGGAGGCAAAGGCCGAGCCAGCGTCAATGGAAAAATACGTCTATGATCCCAAAGGGAAACCCGATCCCTTTATCCCTCTGGTTGTGGAAAAGAAAGAAGCAGCGTCGGGTAAACCAAAGCCATCCTCGATGGAGGCCGCGTTGGAGTCGGCCACCCCCCTGGAAAGGATGGATTTAGCCCAATTAAAGTTGGTGGCCGTGGTCTGGAATATTCCAGCCCCCAAGGGGATGGTGGAGGACTCGGTGGGCAAAGGCTATATCCTTTCCATCGGAACCCCCATCGGTAAAAACAAAGGAAAAGTTACCCAAATCAACTCTTCGGGGATTGTGGTGACCGAAAGATTCGAAGACACCATGGGTAAATTCAAATCTCGGCAGGTTACCCTCAAGTTGTATCCTGATTCTTAAAGAAGGAGGAGACATGGAAGGCATTGTTCTCAAAAAATTGTTTCGCCCCATCCTCGGGGGGGGCTTGATTATTCTGTTTCTTGTTTCTCCCTCCTTCTCTCAACCCCCACCGGAAAAAAATGGGACCTTATCCATCTACAAGGTTGAGGTGACGAAGACCGATAAGGGGTCTCGTGTGGTAATCGAGGGCTCTAGACCGTTCGAGTATTCGGCGACTAAGTTAGAAAATCCCCTGCGGGTAGTTGTGGATTTACCCGAAGCTCAACTGGGAAAGTTGGCGGGGCCGATTCAGGTCCAGGACGGGATCGTAAACGTGATTCGTAACAGCCAGATGGACGGGCCCAATAAAATTGGGGCCCGGGTGGAGGTTGGCCTCGAACAGAACGTAGATTACAACCTTTCGACTGAAGGAAATGTTCTCTACCTAGATCTGGACCGCCCGACGATCGTTTCTACCCCAATCGTGCAGGAGAAAGTGGCTGCCGCTAAGACACCGGTACGAGAAAAAGCGACCCCGGCCGAAAAGCCTACGAAGCGGGCGAAATTTTTAAAAGATGTGGAGATCTCCGCCAAAGCGGATTGGGTGAGAGTGGAAATCAGGGGAGATGGGCTCATCCCGGATTACAAGAGCTTCCAGCTGGCGACACCCCCACGGCTGGTTGTGGATCTTCCCGGGCTGTCGAACGCCTACTCGAAAAAGAGTATCGATGTAGGCAGCAAGCTCCTAAAGGATATACGGATTGGCCAGCATCCCAACCGTTTACGCGTCGTTTTCACATTTCCCGGCCCCCAATCTCCGCCTTCCCAATTAACCAAGGAAGGCCGGAATCTTATTGTTCTTCTGGGTCGGATGCAAGAAGAGATGCCCAAAAAGGAAATCGCCCCAGCCGCCGAGATTCCTCCGCCGACCCGTGTTGCCGAAGGGGAACCTAAAGAGGGAGTCCAGAAGCCCGAAGCTGCAGCTCCAGCCTCGGCGGAAAAGCCTGACTTGGAGCAGAAGGAACCATCGAAGGAGCTGAAACCGACAGAGGAAGCCAAACCAGCAATCGAAGCAAAGCCGGAAGCCGGGCCGAAGCCGCCAGCTGAAGTCAAAGCAGCCGAAGAAGTGAAACCGCCGCCCAAAGTCAAAATAGTGGAAAGACCCGTTGCGACCAGATACAAGGGGCAAAAACTCTCATTGGATTTCAAGGATGCCGACATCCATAACATCTTGCGTTTGATCGGGGAAGTCAGCAACCTGAACATCATTACGAGTGATGATGTAAAAGGAAAGATTACCATCCGCCTTGTGAGTGTGCCCTGGGACCAAGCTTTGGAGGTTATCTTGTCCACCAAGAATTTGATCAAGGTAGAAGAAGGGAATATTATCCGGATTACCACGGTGGACAACGTCAGAAAAGAAATGGACGACAAGCAGAAGGAAGAAGCGACTTTAGTCAAATCCCTCGAGAACCGGGAAAACGCTGAAGAAATGGTTACGGAGATTTTCCGCCTGAATTACGGCAAAGCCACGGATTTGCAAAAGGTTATTACGGGGGCGATGACGGCGGGGGCAGCTGGCGCAGGTCCGCCCAAGCCTCTTTTGAGCACCCGGGGTTCGGTGAGGGCTGATGAGCGGACGAATACCCTGATTATCCGGGATACCCGGGTGCGGATTCAGGAGATCCAGAGTATCCTCAAAAAATTAGACCTCCCCACCCCCCAGGTTCTCATCGAAGCCCGGGTAGTCCAGGCTCAGACATCATTCATCCGGACACTGGGCGTCCAGTGGGGCGGGAGTTATAATCAGACGCCCGGCGGAGAATGGTTTTGGGGGCTGACGGGAAATAACCCCAGTGCCGCGGCGGGATGGGGATTTACCCCGAGCTCGGTAGGAGGGGCTGCGAGCACGCCACTCATCATGCCATCGAATTTTGTCGTGAATTTCCCGGCTTCCTCGAGCAACACACCGGTGGGCGGGATGGGGGTATCCTTCGGAAAACTGACGGGAAGTTTGGTGAACCTGGATTTGAGGCTTTCGCTGGGGGAGACCGATAGTCAGGTCAGAGTGATTGCCCGGCCCAAATTGGCCACTCTGGATAACAAGGAGGCCCTCATTAAACAGGGAGAAAAGATTCCCTATGAAACGACCTCTGCGGCCGGGACGATGGTTCAATTCATCGATGCGGTTCTTTCGCTGAAAGTGGTTCCGCACGTCACCCCGGATGGATCCATCACGATGAGTATCAAGGTCACCAGGGATGCGCGGGGTACTTTCCGCAGCCCGATCAATCAAGTGCCGAGCATCGACAACCGCGAGGCTTCTACAGACGTGTTGGTGAAAGATGGGGAGACCCTGGTCATCGGTGGAATCTACGAATCAACCACCTCCGAGGTGTACCAGGGGATTCCGTGGTTGATGAAAATCCCTGTCCTGGGATGGCTTTTTAAGAATCAAGAATTGCAGACCATAAGGAACGAGCTGCTAATTTTCATTACCCCTACCATCATTCAACATCCCAAAATGGAGTCCTGAAAAAGGATGGCCTGGCTGAGGGAAGGGCACCCGATCGGGTGCCCTTTTTTTGTGGCCCGTAGCCTCCCTGCCGCTTCCGCACGCCAAGATTCTTCTTTGACCTTGCAGCCGCAGAATGATTGTGGTATTTTCTCAACTGGAGGTTTCGGGAGGAAGGAATGAACAGGCGATACGATCCTCAAAGCGTCGAGGTGAAATGGCAAGAATATTGGGAAGGACATAGGCTCTTCCAGAATGCGGAGGATTCCCACCGGGGAAAATATTATGTCTTAGAGATGTTCCCTTATCCCTCGGGGAAAATACATATGGGGCACGTGCGGAATTATTCCATCGGGGATGTAGTGGCTCGCTATAAGCGCATGCGCGGGTTTAACGTAATCCATCCCATGGGTTGGGATGCGTTCGGAATGCCCGCAGAAAACGCGGCGATCCAGCATGGGGTGCATCCGGCGAAATGGACGTACGATAATATTGCGGCCATGAAAGACCAGCTCCAACGGATGGGGTTCAGCTATGACTGGAGTCGGGAGCTGGCCACCTGCGACCCCTCCTATTACCGCTGGGAACAGTGGCTGTTCCTGAAAATGTATGAAAGGGGACTCGCCTATAAAAAGACCTCTTCGGTGAATTGGTGTGAGAAGTGCCAGACCGTTCTGGCCAACGAGCAGGTGGAAGCCGGGCGCTGTTGGCGATGCGGCGAAGAGGTCATTCAAAAAGAAATGAAAGGGTGGTTCTTCAAAATCACTGCGTACACCGAAGAATTGCTGGAGTATAGCAACAAGCTGCCGGGATGGCCCGAGCGGGTGACCACGATGCAAAGGAATTGGATTGGGCAATCCACCGGGGCCACCATTCATTTTCCGTTGTGGGAAAGAAGTGGCTTCATTCCGGTCTTCACCACCCGGCAGGACACCATCTTCGGCGCCACTTTCATGACTTTGGCCCCCGAGCATCCGCTGACGGTGGAGCTTTCCCGCGGAACCCCCCAGGAGAAGGCAGTCAAAGAATTTGTGGAGCGGATCAGAAAACAAGACCGGGCCAAGCGTACGGCGGATGACTATGAAAAGGAAGGTCTTTTTATCGGAGCCTACTCTCGCAATCCTTACACCGGGGAGAAGATCCCCATCTTCGCGGGCAATTTTGTGTTGATGGAGTACGGAACCGGGGCCGTGATGGCCGTCCCGTCCCACGATCAAAGGGATTTTTACTTTGCTAAAAAATTTAGCCTTCCCATCGTGGTGGTGATCCAGCCGGAAGAGGGTCCGCCCCTGACGGCTGACACCATGACGGAAGCGTATACCGGAGAGGGACTTTTGGTCAACTCTGGCCCGTTCAATGGCTTGTCAAGTCTCCAGGCCCGGGAGGCGATCGCCCAGGATTTAGAGGAGAAAGGTCTGGGCAAAAAGGCCATAACGTATCGTCTGCGGGACTGGGGGATTTCCCGGCAACGGTACTGGGGAGCCCCGATTCCGATCATTTACTGCCCAGAATGTGGGACCGTCCCCGTACCGGAAAAGGATCTTCCGGTGGTGTTGCCGCGGGATGTCCAGCTTACGGGAATGGGGACATCTCCCCTGGCCCAGGTTCCGCAGTTTGTGAATACGTCCTGTCCTCGCTGCGGCCGACCGGCCAAGCGGGAGACGGATACGATGGATACCTTTGTGGAGTCCTCCTGGTACTTCGAACGTTTCTGCAGCCCGAAAGAAGATCGGGCGATGTTCGACCGGGACAAAGTGAAATACTGGATGCCCGTGGACCAGTACATTGGGGGGATCGAGCACGCGATCCTCCATCTCCTTTATTCGCGATTTTACACCCGGGTGTTGCGCGACTTCGGTCTGGTAGATTTTTCTGAACCTTTCACCAACCTGCTGACTCAAGGGATGGTGGTCAAGGAAACCCAACATTGCTCCCGGGATGGATTCCTCTTCCCGGAAGAGGTGGCCGAGGGCTTGACCTGCAAAAAGTGCGGCAACCCGGTCCAGGTCGGGCGAACGGAGAAAATGAGCAAGTCGAAAAAAAATGTGGTTGAACCCGATTCCTTAGTGCAGAAATACGGGGCCGACACGGTGCGCCTTTTCTGCCTTTTTGCTTCGCCCCCGGAAAAAGACCTGGAGTGGAGCGAGCAGGGTGTGGATGGATCCTTTCGTTTCTTGAATCGTGTCTGGCGACTGGTGGATGATGTACCGGGTATTTCCCGCAAGGCGGGGAGGCCGAGCAAAGAGTGGGATCTTCCGGAAGACCTCCGTGCCCTGCGGCGTAAGACGCACCTGACCATCAAGAAAGTCACGGAAGATATCGAAAACCGCTTCCATTTCAACACCGCCATCAGCGCCATCATGGAATTGGTAAATCTTCTCTATCAAAATGAAGAAGTAATGAAGAGAGACGACCCGCACAGTTTGGCCGTTTGGCGAGAAGCTCTGGAATCGGTCGTTATTCTCCTCTCACCCATCGTTCCGCATATCTGCGAAGAGCTCTGGGAGATCATGGGGAACACGGAGACTGTGTCCGGCGTCCCTTGGCCGCAGTATGACTCGGAGGCCATAAAGGATGAAGAGGTTCTGATGGTCATTCAGGTAAATGGGAAACTCCGCGGCCGGATTATGGTAGCGGTGCATGCCTCCGAGGAAGAGGTGAAAGCGGCCGTCCTGGCCAACCCGCGGGTTCAGGAGTTCTTAAAGGACCAGACCGTCAAGAAATTTGTCCTGGTCCCGAGAAAATTGGTAAACTTGGTTGTGTAACCCGCGGCCAGATGTTATTTACTCTGGGAAGGATGGGTTCTGAGCTGCGCTCGCGAGACGAAGTGAGAGAGAAAAAAAACGACGGCTGGGTTTATTTTCACCCGAATCTTTTCGGATCAAATTCTTGGGTATTGCTCAAGGGGGAAATCATGGCGAACCGAGGCCGGGCGTTTGGTTCGATCATCGCCGTTTTGCTGGCGGTCATGGCCGGAGGATGTGTTTACACGGAACACACAAAGATCGCGCCGCCCATTACGGCTGGCTTCAAAGGGGAATCAAAGGCGGACCCATACCTCCTTGATCACCAGCCCCAGACGGTAGCCGTGATGCCTTTTCTAAACCGGACCGATAAAAAAGAGGCCTTCGACATCGTTCGCAAATCCTTTTACGGGCACTTCAGCAGGTTGAATTATACCCCCATGCCCCTATTCAAAGTGGACGATTCTCTGCGTAAAGCCGGTCTGGATACACCCGCAAAGGTTGCCGGGACTTCGCCCCAGAAACTTCGAGAAATCCTTCGGGTGGATGCCGTGATCCGGGGAGACGTTACCCATTATGAAAGAATTTACGTGGGGGTTTATTCCCAAGTGGCGGTAGGGGCCGAAGTCCGGATGTTTGACGGAAAATCCGGGAAAGAACTCTGGTGGGCCAAGGATGTTTCCCGCAAGCATGCGGGGGGAATTTCTACCACCCCGGTGGGATTGATTTTAACGGCCGTCAGCACCGCCCTGAACTTGCGGGAGATCGAGCTTCTTCGCTCTTCCGACGATCTTTTCCGGGATATGGTCAAAGCCATCCCTCAACCCACGCTGGCTCAGGCTTTGCGGCCGCCGAACATCACCATCCTGGTCCACGACGGCATGCGGCGTTCGGATCGGTACGCCAACAAGGTGGGGGATGTCATTCGGGTGGCCATGGAAGGAGATCCCAGGACGAGGGCCTCCTTCCGGATCGGCGATTTCAAGAAAGACATTCCCCTTAAGGAAGAAGAGCCCGGGACCTACGCCGGAAGCTATAAGATCATGCCCGGAGACAACATCGAAGATGCACTGATTACGGGCACCTTAACCAATGATGCCGGGAACTCTACCGATTGGGTGGATGTCCTCGGTGCAGTTACCATTGATACCACCGCCCCGGAGACCCCGAAGGGCTTGCGAGCAGTTGGCCGGGATATGAGGGTGGATTTGGCCTGGTTGAAGAATACAGATAAGGACATCGCCCGATACAAAATTTACCGCAGCCGGACTCCCCTGACGGGATACCAGGAGGTGGGGGCCATTGAATTGGATACCTTCCAGGACAAGAACCTGAAGAACGAAGCGAGCTTTTACTATAAAATTTCGGCATTGGATTTGGCCGGCAACGAGAGCAAACTTTCTGACGCGGCCAAAGCGACGACGGTAACCCCCGGACCTACGCCGGTCAAAGGGATGATCTCGGGAGAGGTCATATGGTACGCCGGCGCCAGCCCCTATATCATCGAAGGGGAGGTCATCGTCGATCCAAAAGGAACCTTATCCATCGAACCGGGGACTGTGATTCGCTCGAAGGGGGAGGGGCTAGCCGTTCTCGGCAAACTGGTTGCGCGGGGGGACAACAACAGCCTCATCACTCTGGAGGCGGCAATGACGGAGCAAACTTGGAAGGGGATCGTGTTTCGGGGGACAAAAAATGAGGAAAGCGCGATCGAGTATGTAAAGATCAGTGGGGCGGCTGCGGGTATCACCTGTCTTTCTTCCTCTCCGGTGATCGCCCACAACGATATTTCCCACAATCAGGTGGGCATTCGCGTCAGCGAAGCTTTCTCCAAACCCAGGATTTTCGGGAACAGCATTTCCTCCAATACCGTTGCCGGGGTAGAAATTCTGGCAGCCGCCGCTCCCAACCTGGAGGAAAACGAGATCCGGGATAACCAGATCGATGGAGTTTTGATCCGAGAGGCCGGGCCATTCCTCGCGAAAAATCGCATCCTGAACAATGGGGAAGCCGGAGTTCGCCTCTATTCTTCGCCTGCCCGGTTGGTAAACAATAATATCCAGGACAACGGGAAGTATGAAATTTATAACGCGTTGGAAAAAGGTGTTAACGTAGAGGCGAAGGATAATTGGTGGGGGACGAAAGAAGGAGTGAAAGTTATCGGTAAAATTTTTGGCCGGGTGGATTATCAGCGCGTTCTTGACGCGCCCTACCCCCAGGGGAAGCCGGTGGAGCTTTCGATCCTGAAGGGACCCCTCGGCGGGCAGGTCGGTCGAGACTCCTTCCTTACCCTAATAAACAGTCCTTACATCGTGGAAAAGGAAGTAGTCGTGGAGAAAGGGGCCACTCTTTTCATTGAGCCCGGGGTGACCCTCAAATTTAATCCAGGGACTTCGATCCGGGTGGGAGATGGCGGGGTGGATGCCCGGGGCTCGGCGGACCGGACAATTATTTTTACTTCCAATAGTTCATCGCGTTCGCCGGGAAGTTACCCAGCGGCCGTGAAATTTGTCCAACCCTCGAACTTGGCGAGCTTCTTCCGGTACTGCATTCTGGAATACGCCGAGACCGGCCTGGATATTGCCTACGGCGGCCCCGAGATTGATCACTGCTGGATTGCCAACCATTCGCAAGCGGGGGTGAAGGTGACCAACGAAGCGGGACCCAGAATTTTTTTCAGCACCTTCGTCAAAAATATGGGAACCGGGGCAGTGGTGGCTTTGGGAAATGCCCGGCCCAAGATGAACCGGAATAATTTCATCGATAACCCCTTTGCCGTACAAAGCTTCTCTTCGATTTATATGGATGCCAGGGAGAATTGGTGGGGGTCAAGCCCCCCGAAGGAATCGCTCTTTTTGGGGGAGATCAATTACAAACCTTGGCTGAACACTCCGGAGGCTGGAGCTTTCCAGAGGAGGGAGCCATGAAACGAGAGATGGTGTACCTATTTTTATTGTGGACAGGCCTTTGGCCAGGAATGGTGTGGGCCGGCCAGACCGAAGTTGTCGAGCTGGTGGGGAACGGTGAAATTAACTGGTCCCGGGGGGTGATTCTGGCAAAAGGAAGCGGGGCTCCTCCCAGGGAGGCTAAAAATATTGCTCAGGCGCGGCTGATGGCCGAGCGGGCAGCCTTGTCCGATGCCCGGCGCAATCTTGTGGAGGTTCTCAAAGGGGTGCGAGTCGATTCGGAAACGACGGTGGAAAATTACATGGTCAAGAGCGATCAGATTCGGCTGAGTGCCGAAGGTTTCATCCAGGGCTCGGCCGAACTGAGGGAACAGAGGAAATATCTTTCGGATGGAGCCATTGAAGTAACTGTGGCCATGAATCTGACCGGGGATTTCTTGACTCTGATGCTGAGTCAGGCAAAGGGGGCGAAGGAGTTGAAATCTTCCAAAGTTCCGGTGGCTGGGAAGCGGGCTCCCCAGCCACCCCTGCCTCCCTCCGAAAAGAAGGTGGAACCCTTACCCGAACAGCCGATCGCCCGCGTTGAGGAAAAGCCGGTCTTGGAAGACAAACCAATTCCCGCATTGGCGGACTTACCTAAATTTACCGGATTGGTGATCGATACCCGAGGGCTCAGTATGCGAGCTGCGCTCATCCCCAGGGTCCTGGACGAGAACGGTCAGGAGATATACCGGGGGCAATACGTCCCCCAGGAGAAGGCCGCCCAAAATGGTGTAGCCCTCTACGCCCGGGATTTAACCGCGGCCCAGACAAATCCCCGCGTGGGGAAACGCCCTTTGACCCTAAAGGGGTTGAAGGTGAACTCCGACAACCCATCGGAGATCATTCTGAGTTCTGAAGATGCCAAACGGGTTATCCCCTTTGCCCGCAAAGGAACCTTTCTGGAAGATTGCAAGGTCATGATCGTTTTGGATTGAAGGGAAGGATTTTGCCAAGGGCAGGCAGCTTCTTTTTGCTTGCGGCCCTTCTTTTAACGGGCTGCGGATACCATTTCACGGGCAGTGGTGCCAGACTCCCCGCAGGAGTCCACTCTGTGGCGATTCCGATCTTCGGAAACCGGACCTTGCAGACCGGGATTGAGAGTGACCTTACCGGGGCGATCGTCGATCGCTTTGTCTCTGCCAGACAGTTATCGTTGACCTCGCAAAGTGAAGCCGATGCCGTATTGAG
>Ga0214473_10005879_pt1 | contig 14682 bp, 6 predicted proteins | sample RVTome_7_FD_203509 | JGI IMG/M metagenome (GOLD analysis project Ga0214473, IMG submission 203509) | Soil microbial communities from uranium-contaminated site in the Upper Colorado River Basin, Wyoming, United States - RVT98D197 | ecosystem: Environmental > Terrestrial > Soil > Contaminated >... | reverse complement strand
GACAGAAAGCCGTCGCCGAAACCGTATATACTGGTGATCGCAGCACTTGGGAGCAGCCATCATGACCGACGGCGACTTGATCGGGCAATGCCTGGGCGGGGATCGCTCGGCCTTTGACAAGATCGTGCTCCGATACCAGGACGCGCTCTACCGGCACGTGCTCAGGCTGACGGGCAACCGGGAGGAGGCAGAAGACTTGTGCCAAGAGGCGTTCATCAGGTTCTACCGCGCACTCCCAGGCTTCGATCGCGCCTGCCGGGTGGCGCCGTTTCTGTTCAAGATCGCCACCAACTTGTGGCGGGACGGGAAGCGACCGCAGTTGGTGGTGGTAGAGGAGGCGGGGATCGGCTGGGCCGCGAGGCACGAGCCGGAGCGCGACGCGCTGGAGGCGGTGCTGCGGCAGGACCTCCTGGAGGCCATGGACCGGCTCCGACCTGAGTATCGGGAGGTGCTGTCGCTTCGCTATGACCAGGGCCTGACCTACCGGGAGATCGCCGAGGTGATCGGGACGACCTCGGGCACGGTGGGGACGTGGCTGCGGCGCGCGGTGGAGGCGCTCCGGGAGGCGCTCCAGGTGGCCGAAAAGGAGGTTGCGAGATGATCTGCAGAGAGGCGCTGTCGCTGGTACAGGCCTATGGTGATGGAGAGCTGGGCGGCGAGATGCGAAGCCAGGTGCAGGGCCACCTCCGCTCCTGCGAACGCTGTCGGCGGGAGTACGACCAGCGCCGGCAACTGGTGAACGCGCTGGCCACTGCGTTGCCCAGAGCGGCCGGTGCGCCGGCCGGTCTGGCGGAGGCGGTACGGCGTCGGATAGCTCACCAACTAGCCGCCGGTGGTGGCCGCGTGCAGACCGTGAGGAGAGTGATGACCAGGCGTTCCTCCAAGATCGCCTTCTCGGCCGCGGGGCTGATGGCGGCGGTCCTGACGGTGCTGTGGATGACCTTCGGGCAGGAGCTGGCCTTCGCCAAGGCCATTGACGACGCGCTGAGGCACGTGAAAAGCGCCCATTTCATCGCGATGGAGGGGGACCGAGAGGTGGAGGTATGGGCGACGCAGGAGGCGGAACGCGTCAGCATGGAGGAAGGCTGGATGGTAGCGAAGGACGGCCGCGCCTACCTCTTCCACCCCCGGAAGAAGCATGTCACCATCACCGAAGGCGCGGTGGCGCATTTGGAGCTGCTGCGCGGCCTGAACGTGCTCATGTTGTCCGAACGCTTGCGGGGACAGGCTCTCGGCAAGCCTCGCGTGACGAAGGAGACCGTCGCGCTGCCCAACGGGGGGGAGGCCATCCGTATCTCGGCCTCGGCCGCCGCGCGGCACAATGGCGTGGTGTGCGACTTCTCGGGCGTCATGTTGGTGGACCCTGCAACCAACCTGATCCTGAGCGGCGAGGCCTGGGAGACTGTCCCACCGGCGCCAGCAAGAGAGCGATTGGAGAGAGCGGCGCGGCCGGCCTCACGGCATGTGAGAGTGGACCGGATCGAGTACAACGTGGAATTGCCGGAGGAGGCGTTCAGCATCGCGGTACCCCGGGGCTGGACGGCATCGTTCGCGAAGTGACGAGTTCGGGCGAGCCTGCCTACATGACGCGCGGGGCCCGCCCTTCCCCCAGGGCGGGCCCCGTGGCTTGCGGTGAGGCTCTCGGTTACGGCGTGACGGTGAAGGCGGGTCTGCGCGCGACTTGGCGCATCACACCCGCGTTGTCTTCAATGCTGACTACGAGGACGTAGTCGCCAGGGCCGAGGCCCTCGGGGATATCCCAGTAGACTGCGAAGTACGGGCTCCCGGAGGCAACGGCGGCGTCATGCGCGGCCGCGAGGTCGGCCGCGGGCAGCGCCACCGTGGCGGCGTAGTCGCCCGGGGCGGGGGTGTTGGGGTCACTCGCGAGGCGGAGTTCGAAGACCACCTCGCAAGTCCCGCTCGGCGTCTGCGGATAGACCAGGTCAGTTCCGAGGCGGACTGCGTCGAGTACGAGGTAGCCATACCCCGGATCGGAGGCGGGTCCATTGCTGCGCGAGGCCCAGCCAAAGCCCGGGGCCTCCGCGAGATCCACCGCGGTCACGTCGGGGCCGCCCAGCACCACGGCGGAGCCGACGGGCTGGATGAACCCGCGGTAGACGTAGACCGACATTTGATCTCGGGTGACGGCCACGGACGGCCGGTAGGTTCCGTCACTGTAGCCGGAGACCACACTCCGAGTCCTCGCATACTCGATGTACTTATAGGCCCAGTGAGTGGCGAGCACATCCGGAAACGACGGCGTGACCGGGCCGTCGGGCACGTTCTGGTCGCCGCCAGCCAGGCCGCGCGAGACGTAGACGGCCATCGCGTCCCGGCCCACGAGGTAGGCCGAGCGGTAGGTGCCGTCGTCATAGCCCTTGACGATGTTGGTGCGCACCAGAGCCTCGATGTACAGGACGGCCCAAAAGTCAGACGAGACGTCGGAGAAGCTGCCCTGGTAGGTGGTGAGGTCCAGCTTCAGCGCGCGCGCCATGTAGACGGCCATCGTGGCCCGGTCCACCGGAACAGTCGGTCGGTAGGTGCCGTCGTCATAGCCGCCGACGATGGGTGGCACGCGGCCCGCGCACTCCTCGGTGTAGAACCGCGCCCAGGCGCCGTCGGTCCCAGGCTGGATGTCGGCGAACCGGGTGATGACGACGTCCTGACTCGCCGCGCCCCCGGTGAGTCCGGAAGAGCCACGGGAGAACTGCCAGGCGCAGTCGAGGCCGTCGAGCGCGCCGGGTGTGGTCTGCGTCACTGGCAGCGGGTAGCTGAGGGTGGTGAGCGGAGGCGCCACGATGGTGAAGCTGAAGGAGCACGTGTCTCCGGGAGGGACCGCGGAAGTCAGAGGCACCGAAACCGGGCTCGACCCCGGGTTCCACCGGTCCATCCCGGCCCAGGTACGGAGCTGGTAGCCGTCCGCGGCGCCCCAGGTGAAGGGATCTAGGTTCTGGTAGGCTAGGGATACGCTCCCGCTACCTCCCCACTCCAGTTGTGTGGGGTAGGAGGACCCGGTGAGCAGACAGGTCCCCACGGTAGCAGAGCGGACGGTGAGGAGGACGGAGTCGTCGTCGTGGAGCGGATCGGGACCGTCGCAGGTACCGGTCGCTGTCAGCGTGACGATCAGATCGTCCGGGCTGGTGTTCTCCGGGGCGGTGTAGGTCGGGTTGGGGACCGTGGCCGAGGGCGAAAACGTCCCGCCTGCGCCGTTATCCGTCCACAGCCACGTTACGCTGTGCCCCTGGCTGTCAGTGGCAGAAGCGTCAAGGCTGGTGACGCCGCCGGAATCCACCGCGTCCGGGTCGCAGGAGGCGCTAACGCTGAAGGTATGCGCCACCGACTGCACCGTGAGGGTGGTGGAGCCGCTCCTGGTGAGCGGGCTGGGGCCGTTGCAGGTGGCCGTCACCGCCAAGGTTACCGTGCGGTCGCTGCCGCTGGTGTTCGCGGCGGCGGTGTAGCTCGGGTTCTGGACACTCGCAGAAGGCGAGAAGCTGCCGCCCGCGCCACCATCGGACCAGGACCAGGTAGCGACGCTATGACCGGAGCGCGAATCCGTCGCAGTGGCCGTCAGGCTGGTGGTGCCGCCGGAGGGTACTGTGGACGGCGAGCAAGAGGCGCTCACCGACAGCGAGTGCGCCGCCGGCTGCACCGTGAGCGTGGCCGCATCGCTGTTGCTGACCGGGGACGAACCATTGCAGGTGGCCGTCACCGTCAGCGTGACCGTGCGGTTGCTGTCCGTGGTGTTCGCCGCGGCGGTATAGCTCGGGTTCTGCGCGCTCGCGCTAGGCGAGAAGCTTCCGCCTGCGCCAGCATCCGACCAGGACCAGGTGGCGACACTATGACCGGATCGCGAATCCGTCGCAGTGGCCGTCAGGCTGGTCGTGCCGCCGGAGGGTACCGTGCTCGGCACACAGGACGCGTTCACTGTCAGCGAGTGGTTCGCCGGGTTGACGGTAAGCCCCACCGAATCGCTGTCACTCAGCGGCGACAGACCGTTGCACGTCGCGGTGACAGTGAGCGTCACCGTGACCGGATCATCGGTGGTGTTCGCGGGCGCGGTGTAGCTCGGGTTCTGGACCGAGGCAGAGGGCGAGAAGCTTCCGCCCACCCCGCCGTCGCCCCAGGCCCAGGTAGCGATGCTATGTCCAGGCCGGGAATCAGTGAAGCCGCCCGTCAGGCTGGTCGTCGCGCCGGAGGCAACGGTGCTCGGCAGGCAGGAGGCGCTCGCGGTGAGCGTGTGGGTCACCGGATTCACCGTCAGAGTGGTCGAATCGCTGTCACTCAGCGGACTGGGCCCATCGCAGGTGGCCGTGACCGTCAAGGTGACCGTCAGATCGCTGTCGCCGGTGTTGGCCGGTGCGGTATAGCTCGGATTCTGGACACTCGCGGAAGGCGAGAAGCCGCCCCCGGCCCCGCCATCATCCCAGGACCAGGAGACGAGGCTGTGACCGATACGGCTATCCACGGCCGTGCCGGTGAGGCTGGTGGTTCCGCCGGAGGCGACGGTGGAAGGAACACAGGAGGCTCCCGCCGCGAGCGAGTGTGCGATCGGCGTCACGATCAGGTTGCAAGAATCGCTCTCGGTGAGCGGATCCGGGCCGTCGCAGGTAGCGGTGAGGGTGAGGGTCACCGAGACGTTGTCATCCGTTAGGTTGGCCGGCGCGTTGTACACCGGGTTCTGCACGTCCCCGGAGGGGGCGAAGCTCCCTCCCGCGCCGCCGTCGGACCACGACCAGGTGGCGCTGTGACCAGCACGGCTGTCGGTGGCGGTGGCGGTCAGGTTGGTCGAGCCGCCCGATATCACCGCCGCAGGCGCGGCCGTCGCGGTGACGATCAGGGTGTGGAGCACCGGCTGAACCGTCAGCACCTTCGCGTCGTCGTCGCCCAACGGCGACGGCCCGTCGCACTCGGCGGAGACGGTGAGGGTCACCGGCAGGTCATCATCCGTCAGGTTCTCAGGCGCGGTGTAGCTCGGGTTCTGCACGTCGGTGGAAGGCGAGAACGCGCCCCCCGCGCCGCCGTCATTCCAGGCCCACCAGACCACGCTGTGCCCCGCGCGGGAGTCGATGGCGCCGGCGCTCAAGGTGCTCGTGCCGCCGGAGGCTACCACGGTGGGAGTGGCGTCCGCGCTGACCGAGAACGAATGCGCGATGGGATAGACGATGATCCCCGCCGCCGCACTCTCGGTGAGAGGCGAAGGTCCATCGCACGTGGCGGTGACGGTGAGGGTCACCGGGAGATTGTCATCCGTGAGGTTGGCCGGCGCGGTGTACACCGGGTTTTGCACGTCGTCCGAGGGTGCGAAGCTGCCGCCCGCGCCGCCGTCGGACCACGACCAGGTGGCAATGCTGTGACCGGCACGACTGTCGGTAGCCGTCGCGAACAACGAGGTGGAACCGCCGGACAGCACCGCCCCCGGCGCTGCGCTGGCCGTCACCACGAGCGTATGCAGCACCGGCTGAACGGTGAGAATCTGGGTGTCGTCATCGCTCATCGGCTCCGGCCCGTCGCACTCCGCGAAGACAGTCAGCGCCACCGGCAGGTCATCGTCTGAGAGGTTCTCCGGCGCGGTGTAGCTCGGGCTCTGCACGTCTGCGGAGGGCGAGAACGTGCCGCCCGCGCCGTCGTCGTCCCAGGCCCAGGTGGCAATGCCGTGCCCGATGGAATCCGTATAGCCGCCGGTGAGGTTGGAGGTCCCACCGGAGGCGACGGTGCTTGGCGCGGCGGAAGCCGTGGCGGTAAGGGTGTGCACCGCGAAGTTGGCTATCACACTCTTGTGGTCGTCCATGGTGATAAAGTCGGGATTCGTGCCGCCGCCCATGTCACCCGACCAACCGGTGAATCCATACCCGGAGTCGGGGACAGCTTCCAGCGAGACAACTGAGTCGGCCGCAAATGACTCGGAATGGGGCAGGGCCCGAAGTGTGCCGTTGACTCGCACCTGACCATTGGTGCCGGACAGGCTCAGAACCGGATTAGTTGGCTTGCCCGTGACGACGATGTCGTCAATATAGCCGCGGTCATTCATGCTCGAACCCACGAGGGTGAAGCGCAAGGCGAACGCGGCATTGTTCTGGGCCCCCGCGGGCAGCGCATAAGTGAACAGATGCAGCTGGCTGTCTTCCTCCGGATCACCGTTGTTGATCTGGTGGAGCACGGTCCACGTGGTACCGTCGTACCAGGCGGCATTCACGTACTCCCCGCCCACATTAACCGTGGCGGCCAGGTAGAAGGAGACGTTGATGCTGGTATACCCGACCGTCGAGATGGTCCGCGAGACGGTACCCACTTGCCGGATACGAATTGCATAGTTGCCATTTGCGGGAGGCACTCCGGGGCCGTTCCAGTTCACGTTCCCAGTGGTGGTGTACCCGGAAAAACCGGCCTCGAAGTCGTCGGAGAAGATCGTGGAGGCCTCACAGGCGCTAGGGCCTACGAGGGCTACGCCAAACACTACCAACACGCACGCGGCAAAGACCCACGTGCGGGTACGGTCAACTTGGAACATCCGCATACCAGCCCTCCTGGTGCTGTCTGGGCGGATGCTCCGGCCACTGCCACGGAGAAGCAGGTGATGCTAATGGTCACCCGGCGCAGGCGCATTCGGCCCAGGCTGCGAATCCATTCTTGGAGCCCTCGGGCTCTCTTCGTCCTTGTTCCACAGGGCCTGGGTCTTCTTGATACCGGACTTGGGCGTGCGCCGGGGATGGCAGAGGCGAAGCCCGGCCAAACGCAGCCAGGCCCGCCGAAGCGGGCCTGGCTGATGAAGGCGGTGAGTAGGCCTGACGCCCGGGCTACAGGGCCGCCAGTTGCGCGCGAAGGAAGGTGGCGGCCGTGGCAATGTCGGCCGCGGGATTCTCGCCCACCTCCCGCTCGATGGTCAGAAAGCCGGTGTACCCGATCTCCTGGAGCGCCCTGAGATAGGCGCCCCAGGGCACATCGCCCTCGCCGAGCGGCACTTCACCCCGGTCGGGGCCGGGCCGCTTGCCATCCTTGGCATGGGTGTGGACGATGAAGTCCCGCAGGTCGTAGGCGCCCTGCACCGGCTCGAAACCGTTCATGGTAATGTTCGCGGGGTCGTAGTTCGCCTGGATGGAATGGGTGCGCAGGCTCTTCAGGAACTTCGCCAGATCGGCCCCGGACTCGGGGCCGGTCTCGCTCGCGAACACCACGCCGATGGCGTCCCCATGCGCCCCGACGTCTTCCAAGGCCCCGGCCGCGATCTGCCAGGCCTGGCTGTTGGGGTCATCGGGAATGCGGCCGATGTGGGAGGTGAGCACCTTCACGCCGAGCAGGGCGCACAGGTCCATCATCCGCTTGGTCTTGGCGACATCCTCGGCGATATGGTCGGGCTTCACGAACCCGCGGCCCAGGTCGCCGCACAGCGCGGCAATCTCCAGGTTCAGCCGGGCCAGGGTCGCGAGCAGCTCCTTCCGCTCGGCCGGGGTGGTCTTGTCCGGGTCGAGCTCGCCGACGGGGTGGTGCGGATCATAGTAGGTCAAGTCCGTGGCCCAGATCTGGACGCCCTGCACGCCCAGCGCGGCCGCGGCCTCCAGGCTCTCCTGGAACGGCTTGCGAAACGACGTCGTCATCGCGCCGATCTTCATGGACGGACCTCCCGGTGTGGTAGCGCCTGTGTTCGGAGGAGGGACGAGGTTTCCCTGCCAGCAGACCTCGTGCCGTAACAGCGAGGCGGCAACGCCAAATGCAGACTGGGAGAGCATGTGCGGCAATCGCGACATGGGGGGCACGCGATCGGCAAGCTGCCCTACGCCTGTGGCCAGAACGTGGAATACCTACATGGGGTGGTAATCAGAGGGCATCCTCCCTGAGACTACGCATAGGAGATGCGTGATGGGATACTGGCGATTCCTAGCCGAGATCCGTCTGCCTCGCTCCGGGCGCGCGGATCGAGTTGAGAGGCGCTGTTTTAGTGTAGGACTGGCGCTGCTCTGGGTCGTGCTAGCGTTCGGTCCTTCCTCACTCCTGCTCGCGGCCCCCACCACACGAGTGAGTGTGGCCAGTGATGGGACCGAGGGCGATGAGGGCAGCTATGGCGGCGTAATCAGCGCCGACGGGCGGCATGTCGCTTTCCTGTCGCAAGCCACCAACCTAGTTGCGGATGACACCAACGGCGCAGAAGACATCTTCGTCCGCGATCTAGCCACCGGCCTCACTGTCCGCGCGAGCGTGGCCAGCGACGGGGCGGAAGGGGACGGAGACAGTTGGTCTTGCACCATCGGTGCCGATGGACGGTATGTGGCGTTCAGCTCCTGCGCGACCAATCTGATCGCCGGAGACACGAACGACCTGTCTGACGTATTCGTTCATGACTCTGTTACCGGGCAGACGTGGCGGGTGAGCGTCGCCAGTGACGGCACGGAAGCCGACGGCTGTAGCTTCTCTCCCGCGCTCAGCGCGGATGGTAGGTATGTCGCGTTCATCTCGTGTGCCACCGATCTGGTGGCGGATGATACCAATGATCGGCCGGACGCGTTCCTGCACGACCGCCTCACCGGCGAGACGCAACGCGTCAGCCTGGTCAGTGACGGGGCCGAAGCCGATGGTTGCACACTCTCGGCCGTGATCAGCGCGGAGGGGCGGCAGGTCGCGTTCGTCTCCTGCGCCGCCAATCTGGTGGCGACCGACACCAACGGCGTCCCGGACGTGTTCGTCCATGACCTGGTTACTGGAGAGACAGAAAGGGTCAGCCTGGCTAGCGATGGGACGGAGGCTGACGGGTGCACCGTGAGTGCGGCTGTCACTCCCGACGGCGAGTGCCTAGCTTTCGCCTCGGAGGCTTCCAATCTGGTAGTCGGCGACGCGAACGATCGGTACGACGTCTTCCTACGGGATCGTGTCACCGGGCAGACCGAGCGAGTGAGTGTGTCCACTGGTGAGGTGGAGGGAGATGCCGGCAGTTGGTCTCCCGCTCTCAGCGGCGATGGGCGGTACGTGGCCTTCTCCTCAGACGCCTCCAACCTGGTGGTAGCTGACACCAACGCTCAGTCCGATATCTTCCTGCGCGACCGTCTCGCCGGGCGGACGGAGCGGGTGAGCGTCTCCAGTACCGGGGCTGAGGGTAACCAAGGGAGCTATGCGGCCGCTCTTCCCGCCGATGGGCGCCAAGTAGCCTTCTGGTCATCTGCCTCGAACCTGGTGACGGACGACACCAATACCCAATCCGACATCTTCGTTCGGGAACGGCCGGTCGCTGACTTCTGCGGCAGTTCAACCAGCGGCACCGCGCCGCTGACCGTCGCCTTCACCGACCTCTCGACCGGCGGTGTCACCGGGTGGGCCTGGGATTTCGGCGACGGCCTCACCTCCGCGGACCAAGCTTCCAGCCATGAGTACGGGTTAGCCGGCAGCTACGCCGTGACCCTGACAGTGACGGATGGTGCGGGCTGGGACAGCGAGACCAAGGTCGCATATGTTGTGGTCAGCCCTCCCGCGCCGACGGCCGATTTCCTAGGTGCCCCTACCAGCGGGGTCGCACCCCTGGAGGTGAGCTTCACCGACCTCTCCGCGAACCGCCCTGCCGCGTGGGCCTGGGGCTTCGGAGACGGCGGAACGTCCGCGGACCAACACCCCGGTCACACTTACTACAGCCCGGGTTGCTACGATGTAACCCTGACCGCGAGCAACGACTCCGGTTCGGATAGCGAGACGAAGCAGGGCTACATCACGGTGGCCGCTCCCGCCCCGGCGGCGGCCTTCTCGGCCGCGCCCACCCGCGGGAAGGCCCCGCTTGTCGTCTCTTTCACCAATGAGTCTGCCAATTCACCCACCAGTTGGAACTGGGATTTCGGAGACGGCGGCATCTCCACGCAGCAGCACCCAGTCCACCAGTATGCCGCGGCCGGGATCTACGATGTGAGCCTGACGGTCTCCGGCCTGGGAGGCAGGGATGGCGAGAGCGCGCCCTCGTACATTCGCGTCTCCTTCAGCGACGTCCCCATCGCCCCGGATGATCCTGAGGATTACTGGGCCTTGGACTACATCCTCGCCTGCGTGGAGGCCGGCATCGTGGACGGCTACCCCGACGTGAGCTATCGGCCCGCCCTTCCCGTTGCGCGCGACCAGATGGCCGTGTTCGTGTCGCGCGCGCTGGCCGGAGGGGATGCCTTGGTGCCGACCGGCCCGGCCACGGCTGCTTTCACCGATATCCCGACGGATCATTGGGCCTTCAGGTACGTCGCCTACGCGGTGGACACCGGCGTGACAGGCGGATACTCGGACGGGACCTACCGACCGACCGTGACCGTGGATCGCGGCCAGATGGCCGTGTTCATCGCGCGCGCCATGTGTGGCGGAGACGCCTTCGTGCCGACCGGGCCGGCCACCGCGTTCTTCCCGGACGTGCCCACGGATCACTGGGCCTTCAAGTACGTGGAGTATATCCGCGGCGAGAGCGTGAGCGGCGGCTATCCGGATGGCACCTATCGTCCGTTGGTGGCCTGCACGCGCGATCAGATGGCGGTATACGTGGCGAGGGCGTTCGGGCTGGCGATGTAACCTACCCCACCGTGTGTCCGGCTGTCAGTCACACCAGGGGCCGTCCGCCACCCGCGGCCGGCCCCTATCTGCGTTCCTCCGCGTCCCTCCGCGGCCAATCCGGCCGTTGCCGTTCCCATCTGCGCCATCTGCGGTTCCCGCCGTTCCTCCCGTCTCCACCCGTCACCAACCAACCACCCTCTCTGCTGATCGAAATTCGTCAAAATCAGCCCATTTTGTTCACGGGCAGAATCAAGTAAGTTACTTGCTTTCACTCCTTACCCTCTTGACAGCATATGGTATAATATAGCTGGAAGCGTGTGTAGCCCCCCAATCGGGGACGACACGGCGCCCGTCCCGGCTCCCCGCGCCGCCCCTTCCGCGCCGGCCTCCTGACCCCGCCCGAGACCTTGATCCCGGCCCAGGGTGAGGAATGCCCCTCGTGCCGGAGCTTGCCCTGACCCCCTGCCCTCAGCCTTGGCGCAGGGCAACGGGAAGGGCGTTGGAGTGCCGTTCTGTCTGCGCAATCCGCGAAACCCGCGGTAGTCCAATCCCAAGGAGCGAAACCCACATGACCAACCTAACCCCGTCGGCCTCACCCCACCCGCACCCGCGCCTCCTCCCGGCCGCCCCAAAAGTCTCCAATCGAGAGACCCAGTCTCCGTGGATTTGCCCCGATTCCGGGGGCTCTTGCCCCAGTTTCGCAGACGCCGTCTCCCTCAGTTCCCGTGCCTCACAGGGTATTGGGCCGGCCCCTGATCCCCAGACCCCCCGGCCCCTCCCCTTCCTCGCCCTGCGCAGCCCACGCGAAGCGCCCGCGACGCACGATCGCCTCTCACCTTTCACCTCTCGCCCTGCACCCTCCCCGTCTCCTTTCGGTGGACCCAAACCATCTCCGCGTAGATACCCCCCCCAGGCGGCGCTGGAGGTGACCGTGCGCGATCTGCCACAAGGACGCAAGCCGGTGCAGACGGAATCAGTTACCGGGAGGTGCCTCCATGCACTATCGGGATTTTGGGAAGACGGGGCTGAAGGTGTCGGAAGTGGGGTTGGGGTGCGGGCCGCTGGGCTCGGACCCGAATGCGGACTACCTGTCCTTGCTAGAGCGGGCCCTCGCGTTGGGGGTGAACTTCTACGATACCGCGGACTTCTACGGGGGCTTCCGCAGTGAGGAGTGGTTGGGCAAGGCCTTCGCGAAGCGGCGCGACCAGGTGATCATCGCCACCAAGTTCGGCACGGTACGAACTGCGGAGGGGAGGGGGAAGGATTGGAGCGTCGCGCACATGCGGCGGGCCTTGGAGGACAGCCTGCGCCGACTGCAGACAGATTACATTGATATCTACCAACTGCACAGCCCGCCGCCGTCGGTGTTGGGTAACACCGATCTCCTGGAGGCCCTGCGCGAACTGAAGCAGGAGGGCAAGATCCGCTTCTTCGGCCTTTCGCTGGACGGTGGCCAATACTGCATTGACGCGGTTGCGCAATGGCAGCCCGACGCGATCCAGATCTTGTTCAACATGTTCAACTTCGAGCCGGCCTACTGCTTCCGCTCCTGCAAGGAAGCCGGAGTGGGGCTAATCATCAAGGCCCCGCTGGATTCCGGGATGTTGGGCGGAGATCTCATGGCGGGCCAACCGATGAAAGGCGATGATCCGAGGGAGCGGTGGAGCGCGGAACAGACCGCACGGCGGCAGAAGCTGATGGAGGGGCTGGAGTTCCTCACCGATGGGACGGGCCGCACCTGGTCGCAGGCGGCCCTGCAGTTCGTGCTCTGCTACAAGCCGGTGTCCACGGTGATCCCGGGCACGACCTCGGTCGCGCATCTGGAGGAAAACGCAGCGGCGGCCGGCGGGAGACTCACCCATGAGGAGTTGCGTCGCCTGCACGGCCTGATGGGGGGGGAGTTCGCGGAGTTGAACCTGGGGTGGTGAGAGCGGAAGGGCAAGAGGAGTAGTGATGGGTTTGGTGAGACGGCCGGAAGACAAGGGGTGGAGGCGGCTGGGGCCTGGGGGCGGCGGCTCCATGTTCAACCCCACGGCGAGCCCGCATGATCCCAGGATTGCAATCATCACCTGCGACATGACTGGCCAGTACGTGACACGCGATGCGGGGCATTCCTGGAGCATGTGCCACCTGATGACCTGGGTGGACTGCTTCGCCTTCGACCTCGTGGACCCGTTGCGCATCTACGCCGGCGCCAACGCGCTCTTCGTCACCGATGATCTCGGGCAGAACTGGCGGATGCTCTGGCCAGGGCCGGAGACGGAGCGCGAGACGATCCTCACCGGTGACGAGGCTTCCGCTCTCTACCAGGGCGGGAACTGGCCCGGCCGGCGGGTGAGCGCGTTGGCCATTGACCAGAATAACCAGAACCGAATCCTCGCCGGCGTCTCCGGAGGCCGGCGCGAGCGGGGCGCGAATGCGACGGTGTACCTGAGTGAGGACCGAGGGGGATCTTGGCGTGAGATGGCGTCGCTCGAGGGGTCACGGATTCACCGGCTGGCCATCAACCCTCACGCCCCAAGCGAAGTGTGGGCCATCACTGGCGCACAGGTCTGCCAGAGCGATGACGGTGGTGTGACCTGGGTGGAGGTTCCATTCCCGAGCAGCAATTCCATCTCTGGTGGCGACATCGGGTTCGATGCAGACGGACGGATACGCCTGTACGTCATCACCTCCCCGACCGAGGAGAGTCCCGAGGCCGGACTACACGTCTCCGATGATGGCGGCGCCAATTGGTGGTTCGCGGGCACGGGGGTGGCCACCGGCCCACGGCCGGCGGGATGGCGAGGCGGGCCGGTGAAGGCGGTGGCGGCCTGCCGCGTCCGCCCGGGAATCGCGTATCTCTCGGTCGCCACGACTCGGCCGGAGGGGGACGGCCGGGCAATGCGCAGCATCGGCGTGGCGAAGACCGTCGACGGTGGGAAGACGTGGGAGTGGGCCTTCCGCGCGGGTGAACTCCCCGTCGCGAAGCCGGGCGAAAGCGATTGGGAGGGCCGCCATGACGAGCCGGACAACTATCAGCAGGACTGGCTGACGAAGCGCTATGGCTCGTTCTGGGCAGACATCCCGTTCGGCTTCGGCGTGGCCCCGACCGATCCGGATTACTGCTATGCCACGGACATGGGCCGGGCCTACATGACAGAGGATGGGGGCAAGCAGTGGCGGGGCATGATCAATCGTTTCGACGCGGAGGGCGGAGCGTACACTACCGGCCTGGACGTGACCACCTGCTACGGCGTGCACTTCGACCCGCATCATGCGGAGGTGGCATTCATCAGCTACACCGACATCGGGCTGTTCAAGAGCTTCAACCGCGGCCGGACCTGGCACCATCGCATCAAAGGCACGCCGCGGCCGTGGATCAACACCTGCTACTGGCTGACCTTCGACCCGGAGATCCCGAACAAAGTGTGGTCTGTATGGTCCAGCGGCCATGACTACCCGCGGATCAAGATGTTCCGCCACGAGAGGGCGGACCGGTTCCGGGGCGGGGTGTGCGTGAGCGAGGACAACGGGGAGACGTGGCGCGCGACGATGGAGGGCCTGCCGGAGGTGGGGTGCACACAGATCGTACTCGACCCCATCAGTCCCGCGGGGAATCGCACGCTGTATGTGGTTGGGTTCGGGCGCGGGGTGTACAAGTCCGTGGATGACGGCCGGTCGTGGCGGCGGTGCGACCGCGGCCTGCCGGAGGGCAACCGGAACGCGTGGTGGCTGGCTGGCGACCCGGCCGGGGCGATGTATCTGCTCATCTTCCGGGATTACCAGGAGGGGCAGTCTGTCCCCGGCGGCATCTTCCGCACCGCCGATGGGGCGGAGACGTGGGAGCGACTGGCCATCTCGGAGGAGCTTCCCGCGCCGAACGACCTCTGTGTCGCGCCGGACGATCCGCAAGTTATGTACGTCGGCGCGTGGTCCGTCACTCTGTCCGACCAGCCTGACGGCCGGCGGGCAAGCCGCGTGGTGGAGGGAGGGGTGTTCAAGACCACCGACGCAGGGAAGACCTGGGATCGCTTGCCATACCCAGGGAAGTACGTCTATGGCGTGACCATTGACCCGCGCGACCCGGCGGTAGTGTACGCTACCACCTGGCACCAGGGGGTGTTCCGCAGCGAAGACGGTGGGCGGACGTGGTCACGGCAGGGCGGGGCGAACTTCGGGTGGCCGCATCGGGTGATCCCA
>Ga0214473_10005878_pt1 | contig 14682 bp, 11 predicted proteins | sample RVTome_7_FD_203509 | JGI IMG/M metagenome (GOLD analysis project Ga0214473, IMG submission 203509) | Soil microbial communities from uranium-contaminated site in the Upper Colorado River Basin, Wyoming, United States - RVT98D197 | ecosystem: Environmental > Terrestrial > Soil > Contaminated >... | reverse complement strand
CCGCTATTGACTCTCTGCCGAATATTTAGTAGATTCTTTATAAAATTTCAGGTCCCGAAAATGCCCAGAAAACATCCACTTGGATGGAAGCGAAAGAATTATTGGGCATGGAAATTTCTCCGAAGAGTAAAGAATTCAAGCAGTTTTGCCGAAAAAGGAGTAAACGGCAGACGACCTGAAGGAGAGGACTGTGCAAGCGAAGACAGTAAAGAAACTCGGAGAAATCCTGGTAGATCAAAATTTTATCACAAAGGACCAGCTGGAATTGGGGATCGGGCAACAAAAGCTGGTCAAGAAGAGATTGGGCGAGATTCTCACCGAAATGGGGTTTTTGACGATCGAAAACCTCACCGAAGCCCTCTCTAGTCAAATCCAGAAGCCCCCCGTAGACGGAATCCCAGCCGGTGCAGCTGCCAAAACAAAGAATATCGGCGAAATTCTGTTGGATTATCATCTCATCACCAAAGAACAGCTGGCCAGGGGGGTCGAGGAACAAAAGAAATCCGATAAAAGGCTGGGCGAGGCGCTTACCGACCTGGGGTTTGTTTCGGAAGAAAAGCTCGCCCGGGCCCTTTCCGCCCAACTGGGGATACCCTACACGGACCTGAGTTCTGTCGTTGTGGAACCAGAGGCCATCGATCTCTTCAAGGAAAGGGTCGCGCGCAAGAATCTCGCGATTCCCTTGAATGTGGACAAAAGGTTTATAACCGTGGCCATGGCCGATCCCCTGGATTTTGAGGCCATCCACGATATCAGCTTTGCGACCAATAGAGAGGTGCGGCCCACGGTGGCCCCCCCCAAAGAAATTAAAGCCGCCATCCGGCGCTATTACCACCTCTCGCAGCCCTTGGAAAAAATCATCGGAGAAATTAAAACGGACTCCATAGAGGTCATCACCACCCAGGAGAGCCGCTCCGATGCGGAGGGGATCGAAGAAGCGGCCCGAACCAGTGAATCCCCCCCGATTATCCGGTTAGTCAACAGCATCCTCGTCCATGCGGTCCGGAACAAGGCGAGCGATATTCATTTCGAACCCCGGGAAAAATCGGTCCGGATCCGGGAACGGATTGACGGGATCCTGATCGAAGCCTTCGAATTTCCCAAGTTGGTACAGGGAGCGGTCACCTCGCGGGTAAAGATTATGGCCACGATGGATATCTCGGAGAAGAAGATCCCGCAGGACGGAAGGAGCAAAATCAAGGTGGAAGGCCGGGATCTGGATTTGCGGGTGTCCACCCTGCCCACCAATTTCGGGGAAAAGATCACCATCCGAGTCCTGGACAGCGGGGCCACGCCGTTACAACTGGAAAACATGGGGCCCACGAAGAAAGACTATTCGCGGATCCGAGGCGTCATCGAGAGACCGCAGGGGATCGTTCTGATTACCGGCCCAACCGGGAGCGGGAAAACGACAACCCTTTATTCCATGATCAATCACATCAAAACGGACGCCATCAATATCATCACTCTCGAAGACCCGATTGAATATGAATTGAAAGGGATCAACCAGGTGGGCATAAACGAGAAGACGGGGCTGACCTTCCCTTTTGCTATGCGGGCCGTTTTGCGACAGGACCCGGATGTGATTATGGTGGGGGAGATGAGGGACCTGGAAACCGCCAAGATCGCCATCGAAGCCTCTCTCACGGGGCACCTCGTCTTATCGACCCTGCACACCAATACGGCGGTAGCGGCCATGACGCGCCTGAAAAATTTGGGGATCTCCCCCTACCTCATTGCTTCATCCCTGAATGGTGTCATTGCCCAGAGATTGGTCCGAAAAATCTGCGATCACTGCAAGGAGCCTTACACCCCGACCCCGGAAGAGCTTTTCAAAATGAAAGGAAGGGGGAAGAATTCCTCGGAAATGAAGTTCTATAGGGGGAAAGGGTGCCCCGCCTGCACCGATACCGGGTACAAAGGGAGGATTGGGGTCTTCGAGGTTTTGATCGTTGACTCCCAGGTCCGGGAGCTCGTTACCAATGATGGAACGGAGGACTCGATCCTCAAGGCCGCTGCGGAGAGCGGGATGGGCCAGATGAGCGATGATGGAATCGATAAGATTCATCAGGGGATTACTACGATCGAGGAACTTTTCCGGGTGATTCATTTAAGTGATCAGGGAGCCAGCGCGGTATGTCAAAATTGTGGGGAATCGATCAATCAGGACGTACCCAACTGCCCTCATTGCGGGTTCCTCCTTCTGAATCGGTGCCCGGATTGCGGGGCCAGCCGGGATGGGAAATGGACTTTTTGCCCGTTCTGTGGAAAAGGATTCGTAGCCTTGCCCCGGCCCTTATGAAGCACCCACCCCCCTGCACGGAAAGGGAAACGCATGGTTCCGATCGAGCTGACTGAAGAAATGGCCGGGATGATTCGGGAAGTTGTGGTCAGCCATCTCTCCGAGCTGCGAATGGAAATTGCCTACACGAACCGGAGGGAGTTCCGGGAATATCTAAAAGGTCGGGCGGAATTACTGGAAGAGTTTCTGGTACGCCTCGATAAGAAGCTGGCGGCCGGCGGAAGGGAATTGATCAGCATCGACAAACTGCGAAACGTGGACATCTTCCGAGGGCTCACGGATTGGGAATTGAAAATCGTCTCCCAATTCTTCCAGGAAGAAATTTTGGAAGAAGGGACCCCTCTGTTTCAGGAGGGAGAAAGGGCGGATCGACTCTTTATCCTTGAAGAGGGGGCCGTTTCCCTGACTCTTAGGGAGGAGGAAAAATACAATGTCAGCGATCCCGGGAGAATGATCGGTTGGTCTTTCCTCGTCCCCCCAAATCGTTACACCGCCTCGGCGGTCACCACCGCACCTTCTAAATTACTAATGATCAAAAGCCCTGATTTCTACTACCTGATCCATAAGGAACCGAGGATGGGGGTAAAGGTGATGGAGAACCTGGCTCAGGTCGTAGCCAGCCGTCTATCCCAGATCAGGGGTCGCCTATAGAGAAAGGAAGGGTATCTTCCAGCCCCTACGAAAGACTGAATCCCCACCCCGGAATCTTTCGCCGGAAGATATTCAATTCTCCCCTTGGCCTCATAAAAGAATTCCCTAAAACATGGTATGATGCGGAAAGTATTTTTCTAGATGCTGGATTCCCGCCTGCGCCGGCCCTGTATCGCGCTCCGAGCGGGACTGGTGCAGGGCGCGAATGGCGAATTCTCACGAAATGTTCTGATGTACCCAGAGAAAAGATTTCGCCCGGGAGAGGGAGACGTTAACGGCTCACCGGGCTGCGAGGGTACCGGCAAACGATCAGGGGCTTGCCCATATGACCTTGAGTGGCATCATTCAGTTCCTCATCCAGCATGGTTATGCCGTGATGTTCGCCTGGGTTTTGGTCGAACAGATGGGGTTGCCGCTGCCGGCTACCCCCCTATTGTTCGCCGCCGGGGCGCTGGCGGGCGAAGGCCAGCTGAATCCCGCCGTCGTCTTCGGCGTCGTGGTCATTGCGGCGTTGATCAGCAATGTTCTCTGGTATCAAATCGGGCGCCGGGGGGGCAGTTCAGTCCTGGCCTTTCTTTGCCGCATCTCCCTCAACCGGGACTCCTGCATACGCCGGGCATCGGATATATTTGCCCGGCATGGCGTCCGTTCGCTCCTCCTGGCCAAGTTCATCCCGGGGCTCGCCCAGGTGGCGCCGCCGTTAGCCGGAATCTTCCGCATGCCCTTTTGGCGCTTCTTACTGTTTGATGGGCTGGGGACATGTTTCTGGGTGGTTCTATTTGCGGGACTGGGGTATCTGTTCAGCGACCAGGTCGAGCAGGCCGCCCTTTACATCTCAAGGCTGGGCGGTTCATTGATGATCGTGATCGGAGGAGGGTTAGCAGCCTATATCCTCGGGAAATATGTCCAGCGCCGCCGGTCCTTGCGCCAGCTCGGGTTCGCGCGCATCACTCCGGAAGAACTCAAGCAGAAACTGGATGCGGGGGAAGAGATCACGATTCTGGACGTCCGGCATCCGCTCCAATTCAAGGCCGAGCCCCAGACCCTCCCGGGCGCCATCTACCTGCCCCTGGAACAATTGAGCCAGGCCTCCCGGATATTTCCCAGCGACCGCGAAGTTGTTTTGTATTGCAATTGACCCAACGAAGCCTCAAGCGCCCGGGCGGCGTCATGGTTATACCGGCGGGGAGTCACGCGTCTGCGGCTTCTGGCCGGCGGCCTCAAGGCTTGGCAGGAGCGCGCTTATCCCATCGAGCGGAAAGAACCCCGGGAAGAGACGGGGGCGAGGGGAATTGGGTAGGAACGATTTTGCGGCTGGACGGCTGGTGTCGTCTCTCAGAATTATTAAGGGTCTCATAATTAGATAGACATTACTCAGAAAATCTCCCCTCGCCCCTCTTTTTCAAATCCCGCGAAACGCGGGACTCCCTTTGGCAAAGGGAGGTTAGGAGGGATTTTATAAAGCAATGTTTTCACTATTATGAGACTGTTAATAACTCATGGAGTTCCTCAAGGAGCCAAATAGGGCCGCAATCAGTTTATTTTTACGCAAGATAAGGAGGGGGTATGAAACAGGTGGATCGTAAGATGGTCGGATTTGTGATGGCAGCGTCTTTGATCTTAGCTTTCGGATGGCCGGCGATGGCGGCGGAATACCCCACCAAGCCCATCACATTGGTGATTCAATATCCCCCCGGAGGCTCTACAGACCTCACGGCCCGTGCCCTGGCCAACGCCGCCAGAAAGTATCTGGGCCAGCCGGTCATCTGCGAGAACAAATCCGGGGGGGGCGGTACCGTGGGCGTTGCCCTGGTGGCCGCCAAGCCGGCCGACGGCTATACCATCGGCGTCGTCACCAGCAGTCCCACCATTGCGTATCACATGGGAAAATTGAACTTCAACCCGATCGATGACCTTACGCACATCCTGCGCTGGGGCGGTTACCTCTTCGGTACCGTGGTGCGGGCCGATTCCCCATGGAAGACCCTTCCCGAACTCATTACCCATGTCAAGCAACACCCCAAGACCGTTACCTACGGATCCCCGGGCGTCGGAACCCCTCCGCACCTGGCCATGGAAGAGCTTTCTTCCCTGGCCGGCATGCAACTGCTCCACATGCCCTACAAGGGGATCGCGGAAAATAACGCGGCACTTTTGGGGGGGCACATCGATGTCATCTCGGACTCCTCCGGATGGGCCCCTTTAGTGGATGCCGGGAAATTCAGAATTCTGGCTACCTATGGGTACCAGCGGTCTGCCCGCTATCCACAGGTTCCCACACTCAGGGAATCGGGGTATGACTTGGTCTCCCCCGGCCCCATCGGGCTTATCGCCCCGAAAGGGTTGCCGAAGCCCATGGTTCAAAAACTCCATGATGCTTTCAAGAAGGCCATGGAGGATCCGGAGTTCCTGGCCGTCATGAAGAGTTTTGACATGTCTACCCTTTACCTGAATTCCGAAGACTACGAGAAATTCGTCCGGCAGGATTCCGAAAGGATCCAAAAGCTGGTGCAAAAACTGGGTTTGAACAAACCGTAGAACCATGAAACCAGAGACTTGAGTTGGTGCCCTTCGGCCGGGGAAGAAAAGCCCCGGCCTTTTTTTACCTGACCTTTCATGCCAGGAAGGTCACGCACGAATCTCTCCAGAGCGAAAAAATCTCCCCTCGCCCCCCTGGAGCTGTGAAGGAATTGTGCCGGTTTCAAATTGCAGGACTTGAGGCAGCATTCCATGGCCTTCCCCGGTTCGGGAGCCAGGTGTCCCGCTCTGAGCGGGATTGGCATCATGAGGCAGTTTCCCTTCCATGGATCGGGCGGGAAGAAGCACCCCGCCTCTTTTAGCGGAGATGAGGTCGGATCTTCTGTGAGCGTTTTCTCCCGCCGATGCTGCCCGCGCTCATCACCACCTGGCTCCCGAACCACGATAACGGTGGGATGAGGGAAAAAATTTAATAACTCTCGCAATTTGCTAAAAGGCCCCAATTCGGGTATAATTTCCTTAATCTGGATAGCGGGGGAAATGTGAGCCTTTTCATTACCTTCGAAGGAATCGAAGGGTGCGGCAAGACCACTCAGATCGGCCTCCTGACGTCTTTCCTGAAAAGCCTTCATCGGCCTTTTTTGCTTACCCGTGAGCCGGGCGGGACCGGAGTAGGGGAGCGAATCCGGCAGATCCTGCTTTCTTCGGAAAATGTCGGGATTGAGCCCATGGCTGAGTTGTACCTGTACGCCGCCGCCAGGGTGCAGCATCTCCATCAGGTCATCTCCCCGGCGCTCCGCGAAGGCAAGGTTGTTATCTGCGATCGATTTGCCGATGCCACCCTGGCCTACCAGGGATACGGACGTGGGGTGGACCTGGTCTGGATCGAAGGAATCCATGCGCGCACCATGGAAAATGTAAAGCCGGACCTGACTTTTCTCCTGGACTTGCCCGTGGAAGAAGGATTAAGACGGGCGCTCAAAAGGATGGAGAACCATTCTGTCAAGGAAGATCGTTTCGAAAAAGAGGCGCTCGACTTTCATCGGCGGGTGCGAGAGGGTTATCTTAGTTTAGCCCGAAACGAACCGCGGCGGATCATCGTACTGGACGGGATGAAAGAAGAACAAATCATCCACCAGGAAATCCGATCCTATCTGTCCAGCAAACTCGGGGGGATGACGGATGTCTTTTGACCGCATTCTGGGACAGGAAAGTGCAGTGGCGATTTTGCGGAACGCTTTGCGCAACGGAAGGTTGGCCCACACGTACCTTTTCCTCGGTCCCGACGGCGTGGGTAAGCGCCTGACCGCCCTGACGCTGGCCAAAGCCATGAATTGTAAATCACCCCCCCGGGCGGGAGAGGCCTGCGATCAGTGTCCCTCCTGTGCGAAGATCAATTCTTCCAACCATGCCGACGTGATCTTGCTGGAACCCGAGGGAGACGTCCTGAAGATCGATCAGGTCCGGGACATGCAGAAGCGGCTTCGATTCAGGCCTTTGGAGGGGGGGCGTCGGGCCTGCATTATTGACTCAGCGGACTGTTTGAACGAGGCGGCCTCCAACGCCATGCTCAAAACCCTGGAAGAACCGCCCGCCGAAACCCACCTGTTCCTGATCAGTTCCCGGCCCCACCAACTTCTTCCGACCATCCTCTCCCGCTGCCAGTGGGTCAAGTTCAAGCCGCTCTCCAGTGCCCATATCGTCCAGATCCTGCGAACGGCCCATTCCCTGGAGGAAGAGCAAGCCCGCTTCTATTCTTCCCTGGCCGAGGGAAGCGTCGGGCAGGCTTTGGCGCTCAGCAACCGGGTGGATTTCCAGAAGCGCACGGCCTGGCTGCATGCTTTCTCCGAAATTCCGGAGAAAAAGGCGGAGGAGATCTTTGAGACCTGCGAGCGGGTCTCCAAGGAAGAGGAGGGAATCAACGACCTGCTGGAGCTCTGGAAACTCTGGATCCGGGATCTGATGGTTTTTAAAATTCAGGGGAAAGTTGGCGGGGCAAAATTGATCAATCATGACCTGGGAGCCGAGGTCGCTGCGGCAGCGGGAAAGTATTCCTTTGACCGGCTCGATTGGCTTTTTGGCCTGATCTCCAGCGTACAAAAGTCCATTGCCTTCAATGCCAATCGCCAGCTCGCTTTGGAGACGCTCCTGCTGGAGATGCAGAGAAAGGCGCAAGCAAATTTTTAATGGGACACAGATTTACGCAGATATGCGCAGATAAATTTTTGTTAATAATAAAATCTTGATGGAAACGTTAAAAGTCAAAAATACTCCCTCTCGCTTGATCCCCTGCCGCCAAGGGAAGGGAAATTACACTTTTTGCGAGGTCATCAAATCTTGTTTTTTCTGCGTTTACCTTGTTAGATCGTAAACATCTAACAGGGTGAATCTGCGTCCCAGATTTTTTTCAGGAATGAGAAAGAAATGAAAGTTGTCGGCGTGAAATTCAGGGACCATGGACGGATCTACGATTACGATTCCACGGGTTTTACCCTGAAGGAACGGGATATCGTGATCGTGGAAACCGAACATGGGCCGGAGCTCGGCTTTGTCGCCCGCATGCCCATGGAAAGGAACCCAGCCTGTCTCTGCAAGCCGTTGCGAAAGGTCATCCGACTGGCCGATGAGAGCGACATGGAGCAGGGACAGCGCAACTTGTTCCAGGAGCGGGAAGCCAAACGTCTATGCCTGGCCAAGATCAAGGAGCAAAATCTCCCCATGAAACTGATCGGGGTGGAGTCCTTCCTGGACGGGAGCAAGATCATCTTTTATTTTGTCTCCGAAGGCCGGGTGGATTTCCGGGCCCTGGTGAAGGAACTGGCCAGCGTCTTCAAGACCCGTATCGAGATGCGCCAGGTGGGCGTGCGCAACGAGGCCAAGATGATCGGCGGCCTGGGCAATTGCGGGCGGGAGTTCTGCTGCTGCGCCTTCCTGAAGGATTTTGAGCCGGTCTCGGTCAAAATGGCCAAGGAGCAGAACCTGGCTCTCAATCCCCAGAAGATCTCCGGTGCCTGTGGCCGCCTGATGTGCTGCCTGGCCTATGAAATCGACACCTATACGGAGCTGCGGAAAGATATGCCCAAGGTGGGCAAAAGGGTGATCACGCCGCAGGGCCCCGGGAAGGTGGCCCAGCAGAACATCATCCATCGGAAGGTCCGGGTGGCCCTGGACGAAGGCGAAGAAGTGGAGGTTGGTTTGGATGAGATCCACGAGGAATCGTTCTTTGGAAAATACCGGAAAGGGAAATGAAGAGAATTTATTTTACGACCCCGATTTATTATGTGAACGCTGAACCCCACATCGGCCATGCCTACACGACCATCGTGACCGATGTGCTCAACCGTTTTTACAAGCTGGCCGGTTGCCAGACTTTCTTCCTGACGGGTACGGACGAACACGGAGACAAAGTGGCCCAGGCCGCCCGGGCCGCCGGGGAAACCCCTCAGGCCTATGCCGACCGGATCAGCGGCCTGTTCCGCGCCCTCTGGCCTAAGCTGAACATCACCAACAGCCGGTTCATCCGCACGACGGACGAAGCCCACAAGCGGGTGGTCCAGCTCATCCTAAAAAAAGTCTATGATGCCGGAGACATCTACTTTGGCGAGTATGGGGGGCATTACTGTCGGGGTTGTGAGCGCTTCCTCACCGAAAAGGAGCTGGTCGACGGAAAATGTCCGGACCACGGAACGGAGCCGCAGTACATCCAGGAAAAGAACTATTTCTTCCGCATGAGCAAATACCAGCAATGGCTGATCGATCACATCCAGACCCACCCTGACTTTATCCGGCCCGAGCGCTACCGGAACGAGGTCCTGACCTTCCTCCGCGATCCGCTGGAGGACCTCTGCATCTCCCGCCCGAAAAGCCGCCTGGAATGGGGCATCCCCTTGCCCTTCGACGGGGATTTCGTCACCTACGTCTGGTTCGATGCCCTCATCAATTACGTCACCGGCGTTGATTATCCAGACGGCGAACGATTCAGCCAGTTCTGGCCGGTCTGCCAGCACCTGATCGCCAAAGACATCCTCAAGCCCCATGGCATCTACTGGCCGACGATGCTCAAGTCGGCGGGGATTCCCCTATACCAGCACTTGAACGTCCACGGGTACTGGATCGTGGCCGAATCCAAGATGTCCAAAAGCCGGGGCAATATCGTCAAACCTTTGGACTTGATGGACAAGTATGGCCTGGATGCTTTCCGTTATTTCCTCCTGCGGGAGATGGTCTTCGGCCTGGATTCCAACTTCAGCGAAACCGCTCTCGTCGGCCGGATCAATGCCGACCTGGCCAACGACCTGGGGAACCTGGTTAGCCGGACCCTGGCCATGGCCGAGCGCTACCTCCAGGGACGGATTCCCCGACGCGGCGCGCTCGAAGAAAAAGACCTGGAGCTCCAGACCTCGGCCCTGAATGTGGCCCAAGAGGCCGAAAAGCTATTCGGCGAATTAAGCTTTCACAAATTCCTGATCGCCACCTGGGAATTGATTAATTTGGCCAACCGGTATGTCGACGGGATGGCCCCCTGGGTGCTGGCCAAGGACCCGGCAAAGGCCGAGCGCTTGCATACGGTTCTCTACCAGCTCTTGGAGGCCCTCCGTTTCGTTGCGGTATTCATCTCGCCCTTCATGCCCCAGGCCGCTGAGAAGATTCAAGGGCAGTTGGGCATTGCCGACCCGGGCAGCCAGACGCTGGCCAGCCTGAAAGAATGGGGCGGGCTGATTCCCGGAGGACAGGTTCGAAAGGGAGAAGCCCTGTTTCCCAGGATCGAAGATAATCTGAAAGGAGAGGAAAAAGAAAAAATGGAACCCGCTGCTTTGATCAGCATGGAAGAATTTCAGAAGATGGATTTGCGCGTGGGCAAGATTCTGGCCGCGGAGAACATCAAAAAATCCGATAAGCTGCTTAAATTGCGTGTGGACATCGGCGAAGAACGCACGGTGGTGGCCGGCATCGCCCGCTATTACAAGCCCGAGGAGCTGGTGGGGAAAACCGTCATCATCCTGACCAACCTGCAGCCGACCAAACTCATGGGCATAGAGTCCCAGGGCATGGTCCTGGCAGCCGACGGCGCCGATGGCGTCATCCTGGCCACTTTCGATAAAGAAGCCAAAGTGGGCTCGAAGGTACGCTGACATTTTGGCTGGTTTCCATCCCTAATCCATCTCCCCTGGGGGGAGAGAGGTGGGGTGAGGGAAAGGAGGGTAGAAATGGGGCTGACCGTTTTGGAAATTGAGGTGGGGAATCCTGCGAATCCAGAAGTAACCGAAACACTAGAGTTTTTAATTGACTCCGGAGCGGTTTATTCCGTTGTGCCCACCCCCATTCTGAAGAAATTGGGTATTAAGCCGATCTCAGAGCAGGAATTCCGTTTAGCCGACGGCTCCAAGATTGTGCGCAAAAAGGGCATCGCTCTTTTTAAATATAAAGACAAAATTGGGGGGGCTGACGTGATTTTTGGAGAAGAGAATGACAGCCTTCTTTTAGGAGCATTTACTCTCGAAGCGCTCGGGTTGGTCCTCGACCCCTTGAAAAGGGAATTAAAACTCTTGCCCATGATCCTAGCCGCTTCATCCTTTGAATAACGCACTTTCTTGATTTTTGTGATTCCCCCACCCACTATGATGGAGAGATGAAGAGCGGGGGCGGAAAAATGGAAGAAGCTCTGAAACAGGTATCCCTCCTTGTGGAGCGCTTCCAACAAAATATCGAAGCCTAGCGGAACCCCGCCGGGAACGAAGCCCGATTCCAAAAGAAATTCGATATCGCGGTTGAGCCGCTGCTGAACCCGGCTGGGTGGAGTGGAATTTACAAGGCGATCACAACCGCCAGTTAGAAGTTTCGCGAAAAGTTATTACTGGATATGAAAGATGATTTCGTAAAAAGTCGTCACTCCGGTGGAAACCGGAGTCCAGACGTTGTCCCGGCGAAAGCCGGGAGCCATTCTAGAGACTGGATCCCGGTTTTCACCGGGAACCCTGGATTCCGGCGCCTGCCCCGGACCCGATCCGGGGTTCGCCGGAATGACGGGAAACCTCACTTTTTGAAACAGTATAGCCAAAGAAAGGAAAAAGAATAAAAGACAAAAATATTAGAAACTTATTTGCCACAGAGGTCCCCGAGGCCACAGAGGGATTTACGTTCAAAAACCAAAGAGAAAAGGCGAACGCTTGGGGAATCTGTTTTGACGGTGCAGGGTCAAATTCTTTTCCATTCTCTGCTTCTATATCTCTGTGCTCTCTGTGAACTCTGTGGCTAAACAATTTTCACTTTTTGACTTTTTATGAGTTCATCAGGAAAGGTAATTTAAGATTCGGAGTGGCTAAATGAGCGATAAAGAAAAAACAGGAAATCTCTTTGCCCGGCTGAAACATCATTCCTTGTTCCTGGTATTATTATGGACGGTATGTATCGCGGCTTCCCTGCTGTGGAATCTATATGAGCAGAGAGAGAAAATCCTCAAAATTGCCCATAACAGCGCCCAGATCACTTTTGAAAACGATATCCTTTACCGGAGATGGGTCGCCAAGCAGGGCGGCGTCTATGTTCCGGCTTCGGAGCACACTCCCCCCAATCCGCACCTGCATGTCCCCGACCGGGATATTACCACGTCTACCGGTTTGTCCCTTACGCTAGTTAATCCCGCATACATGGCCCGTCAGGTCAATCAAATGGCGGCGGAAACCCATGGCAGCCAAGGTCATATCACCAGCCTGAAACCCCTTCGTCCCGAGAACATGCCGGACGCATGGGAAGCCGCCGCTTTGAAGTCTTTTGAGAAAGGCATAAAAGAAGCCAGTTCGGTTGAGAAAATTGCGGGCGAAGAATACATGCGCCTAATGCGGCCTTTTGTCACGGAAAAAGTCTGTCTCAAATGCCATGCTTCCCAGGGATACAAGGAAGGAGATATTCGGGGAGGAATCAGCGTCTCCATACCCATGGCCCCTCTCTGGGCCATAGAGTCACCCCATATCAAGGGAATATCGCTGGCCCACCTTTTATTGTGGCTGGTCGGTATTGCCGGGATCGTGCTATCCAAGAAGGGTTTGGAAAAGGAGATTCTCGCCCGTCAAAAGGCCGAAGCGGTGCTGAGCGAATCGGCCAACAAACTCCGCATCGTCGCAGACTTCACCTATGACTGGGAGTACTGGCGCAGCCCGGATGGCCGCTTCCTTTACGTCTCCCCTTCCTGCGAGCGCATCACCGGCTACACCCGCGAGGAGTTCATGCAAGACCCGGACCTTTACTTCCGGATCATTCACCCGGACGACCGGGAACGTGTGGCCTTGCATCTCCGGGAAGACCTATTTCGTCGGGAACTGTGTGAACTGGAATTCCGCATCGTGCGCCGCGACGGCCAGGAACGGTGGATCGGGCACGCTTGCCAGCCCGTGGTGGACGCGAACGGACAGGCGCTTGGGCGCCGCGCCTCCGACCGCGACATCACCGAGCGCAAACGCGCGGAAGAAGGGCTGAAGAAGGCTCACGATGAACTGGAACAGCGGGTGCAGGAGCGGACCACGGAGCTGGCCGAAGTGAACCAGGCCTTGCGGAATCTTTCTTCAAGAATTCTTTCCGCCCAGGAGGAAGAGAGAAAGAGAATCGCCGGTGAGATTCACGATACCCTCGGGGGTTGCCTGAGCGGAATCAAATTCAAAGTGGAAGACGTTTTGCGGCATATGGGAAAGGCTCCAAACGTTATGACCCAATCTTTGGGTACCCTCATCCCTGTGATTCAGGAAGGGGTAGAGGAATGCCGGAGAATCCAAATGGACTTAAGGCCATCTATGCTGGATGACCTGGGTTTATCGGCCACCCTTTCCTGGTTCTGCAGAAGATTCCAGACGATTTATTCCGGAATCCGCGTCGAACAGAAGGTAACCATCGAGGAGACTGAGATCCCCGGGCCTTTAAAGGTTGTGATCTATCGGGTCACCCAGGAGGCCATGAACAACATCGCCAAACACAGTAAAGCCGATGTTGTACGTCTGTCCGTGCGGAAACTGGCCGACCGCATGGAACTCGTCATCCAGGATAACGGCCAAGGATTCGACCCGGAGAAGGCCCGTTCTCATGAGACCCCGAAGAGGGGATTGGGGCTTTTGAGCATGAAGGAGCGAACGGAGCTTTCGGGTGGAACATTGGCCATCGAATCCGCCGAGGGAAAAGGAACGCTCGTTCGAGCCTCCTGGCCCTTGCACGCAAACAGTTAAAGCAAAAATCAGGACACGGAGGTTAATGGGTCCACATCTTGGCATGTGATTTTTCCCCGGCACCGAAGCAGAAATGAGGGTCTATTTAATTTGCATCAGCGGGAGGTGCTAGACTTCAAAAGAAACCTGGAGGGCTAGTCGCAATTTCAAATACCTTCCAGATCATTGATGAGAGGAGATGGTATGGCAAAAATTATTGTTATTTATCACAGCCAACAGTTCGGGAATACGAAGGCACTGGCCGAGCCTCTTGCGGAGGGGGCGCGGGAAGCGGGGGCGGAAGTCGAGCTGATTAACACCCATGAGCGGCGGGTAACCCTGGAGGAATTCATGGTCGCCGACGCGGTCGCGCTCGGCACACCCGATTATTTCTCATATGTCGCCGGTACGATCAAGACCTTTTTTGACGATCTCTATATTTGGGACCAAGCCGGGAAAGCGGTGAAGGGAAAACCCGCTGCGCTTTTCCTCTCCCATGGGGGTGGCGGAAAAGTGAAGCAGCCTTTTGAATCCTTTGCCCGTCGGTTTTTTGAGCTGGTGGGGGAGACGGTTGAGAGCGCGCGTCCCATCGGCAACGAGGCGAAGAAAAAGTGCTTTATGCTTGGGCAGGAACTTGTGAGAAACTTCGGCCAAAGGACCTCCAAGAAATAAATTCCTTTCCGTAGAAAAAATATTCCTGCGGGAAATTCTCTGTGATAAAATCCTAGGCTAGTTTCCATCCGGAAACCCAAATTTTCCCCTCCCGCTTCGAGGGGGGAGGGAAGGGTGGGGGTGATAACGATTTGGAAGCTCAGATTTTCCTTTTAGTTCCCCCTCACCCCGCCCCTCTCCCGCAAGGGGAGAGGGAGTTTCCGGATGCGCACTAGGGCAACGCACGGTGCCAGTTTTCCGGGCCGGACCTGAGTCGGGCCTTAGAAACGTGGAGTTACTAAGGAGTCCGCAGTTGACTGGACATTTTCTTCCAAAATCTCCCCTGGCCCCTCTTTTTCAAATCCCGCGAAACGCGGGACTCCCTTTAGTAAAGGGAGGGAAGGGGGGATT
>Ga0214473_10005877_pt1 | contig 14682 bp, 13 predicted proteins | sample RVTome_7_FD_203509 | JGI IMG/M metagenome (GOLD analysis project Ga0214473, IMG submission 203509) | Soil microbial communities from uranium-contaminated site in the Upper Colorado River Basin, Wyoming, United States - RVT98D197 | ecosystem: Environmental > Terrestrial > Soil > Contaminated >... | reverse complement strand
CCCGCCCTGCGGCGCCTCGATGCGGAGAGGTTCCCGGGAAGCTCGAAGAGAACCTCCCTGCATCCGAACCGATCGAGGAGGGCGATCGCGCGCTTCTCGATCTCCCGGCTGCTCTCACCGGTATGATACAGGAGCGGGAGGGTGACGTTTTCGAGGACTTTCAGGTTCGAGATGAGTCCCCCATCGGGGTAGACGATCCCGATTCGCCTGCGGACCTCGTCCTGCCCATCCCGCGACAGGAGGCCGAGGTCACACCCCAGGACGAGGACCTGCCCTTCCTGAAGCCGGGTGAGGCCCGTGAGGACCCGGACCAGGAGAGCGTTCACGTCCTCCCCCGCGGTGACGACCGCGGAGATCGTCCCCGGTTCGAACGATCGGTTCGCTCCCTTGAGCACCGGGTCCAGCACCGCGTCGATGAAGCGGACGGTCGCATCCATGGTCAGTAGAGGGTCGCGGTGATGGCGACGTCGAGGAGGAAAATGAGGAGCAGGCTCTGCATGACGCCCTTCGTCCCCGCCTGTGGAACCTGCGTGAGGCTTTCACCGACGGAGAGGCCCTGCCGGCAGCACACCGTCGAAACGAGGAGCCCGAAGACCGCGCTCTTGAAGAACGAGATGCCGATCTCGCGGGGCGTGAGGAACGGTACGATCCCCTGGTTGTACTGCTCCAGCGGGACCCCCCAGGCGAGGGAGGCGGTGAGGAACCCTCCCGCGACGGAGACCGCCTCGGCGTAGAGCGTGAGGACGAGGACGGCGGTCGTCATACCGAGGATCCGCGGCAGGATGAGGTACCGAATGGCGGAGATGCCCAGCGATTCGAGGATGTCGATCTCCCCGTTGATCTTCATCGTAGCGAGCTCGGTGGCGATGGCCGTGCCGCTCCGGGCGATGACGATCACGGCCGTGAGGAGGGGGCCGAGTTCCCGTACCACGATCCAGACGAGGACCTTCCCGGTGAGCGAGGCGCTGCCGACCCCCGCGAGGCTGATCATCTGGGTGATGATGAGGGCCCCGATCAGGAGGAAGAGAACGAGGATGACCGCGAGTGCCTGGACGCCCGTGAAATAGACCTGTTTCAGATACACCCGGAGCACCGGCCGGAAGCCGTGGCGGACCACGGCCAGGGACTCGCGGAACGCGCGGAAGAGGAGCACGGACAACTCCTCCACGTAGAAGAGTCCCCGTGTCGCCTGCCGCCCCGCCGCAGTGAGCATCCGCCCTCCATCCATGACACGATCCTCTTTCCGTTGGCTGCGGTAGTGGGCCGCGGATACTTTTATTGAGGGAGTACTCGAATCCAATCATGTTTGGCGCGCCTGGCACGACTCGAACGTGCGGCCAGCTGCTTAGAAGGTGCATATGCTGCCGCGATTTTCAATTATTATCGCATATTGGCGCGGCCAGGAAGTGCCAATAAAGGCCCATTGATGACGATGGAATGCCAACCAGGTGCGAACAAACAAGGAAGGGAATAGGTAGCAAGTATATCGAGGAGAAAGGGTCAAAGCCCGACAAGACCTTCTCCACTATGGCCTTCTCCCAAGGTGCGACGTTCCTCGAGGAGGCGCGGACGGGCGGGGACGATGTCGTTATCGTGACAAACCTCGGCCTCCCGTTGGACTACTCGCTCGGCCTCATCGCTCTCTTGCGTCAGGCCTGTAGCGCGAAGGTGATCGTGATGTCCGGTGTTGCGGATCAGGAAGACAGGGAGAGGGCCTTCAGGGAAGGGGCCGTCGCCTTCTACTCGCTTCCCATTTCAGGCGAGCAGATCCTGGAGGCCGTGGAGGAGGAGGCACGAGAATAACTGATGGATTACTGCCTGGGGGAGCCTCTGCAGACACGCCATCTTTGAGGGGGTGGTGGGGAAACCCGTGCGGGTTCAAATCCCGCCTTCGGCACCATCGCAATAACGAAAGGGAATCCGGATTGACGCCGGGTTCCCTTTTTTCGTAAAAATGGCCCGAGTGGCTGTTTTGTGGCTCGCAGGATTTTGCTTGTGGCTGGGAGGGCGTCCGAGTAACTGGACTATGCCTTCGGGCGGGCAATTTTTCGCGGAAATCCCCGCTCGCAATTGGTATAAATCCCGGGGGGCAGGTCAGTCCGCAAACAGGACGTGCAAAGGGAAAGGCGGGGATATCCTGCCGACTTCCTGTCAACGTTCCGGATAACGCAGCAATAGGGACAGGAGGAATCCGATCAGCAAGAGGATCGCTATGAATGGTTCGTAAACTGGAACTGCCCCGGGTGAGTCCAATAACTGTTCCGGGGGCAGAAGACTGATCAGCAAGGGGCCGTTCATGGAGTCACATTATCACACCAGGGTAGCCTGACCTTCACATCGGTGACGCGAGAGATTATCCGAACCCTATACGCAACCGGCGGGGATTTGTAGCAACTCTTCTCAGACCGATTTGATGGGTGCAGGTCACTTCCTGGGACAAAAGCTGATGTTCCCCAGAAGGTAATATGTCGAGTTGAGTGGACTGACGGTCTATGAAATCTACGAAAGCAAAACCATATAAATGATTCAATAATTCGGCTCAAAGCGTAATCCGGATTTCCCCACTTCCCGAGGAGTGCGGGGGAATGTCACCGCGGGACCCGGATGGGGCCCCGCGGCATCCCGCTGTTGGCTACTTGAAACCGATGACCAATCCATATCGGCCCGATGCGTTCGTGTGCGTCCGGACGGTTATGTCTTTGTTGAAGGACATCTGCCCGTGGGCGGTGGCATCTGCAGGGTCTGTAACCACCCCGCTCGAGGAAAGGACACGTTGGAAACTCGCGGGAGTCGCGTTGCCCGCGCTGTCCGTGTAGGAAAGGTATGTTCCGTTACCGGCCGCATCAACAGAGGATACCCCGTAAGCCCAAAAGGGGTTCGGCACGGTATTCCGAATCGTACTGAAGTTGATCGTCCCCGCATAATCCGACTGGGTGTAGGTCTGGCCGGTGAGCTGGCCCACCATAAAGCTATACATGCCCACATCCGCGGTATTGACCGAGAAAAAGACCTTCTTATCGTCCGTCATGAACCCGTAAAAACTCGGGTCCGACGCATCCGTCACGATCCCGTCGGTGTTGACGGAAATCACCGCAACGTTGGGGAACGGACCGCTCGTACCGGACGGAACGGTGCGGGAACTGAGGGTGACGTTCCTGGAGGAATCGGTTGTGCCGACGGACCACTCCCAGGTGTTGTCCGTTCCGCTGAACAAACTGTGGGTTACGAACGAAATATTCGCAAGGTCCGCGTTGTTGAAGGCCACGCCCGTCCGCTTGCGGAACACCCGCAAGGTCTTCCTTGCGCCCGTATCGCGGCTATCCGTTCCGATGACCAACTGTTTGTTCGATGACATCTGCCCGTGGAAGGTAGGATTGCCGTTGACGCCGCTCTCGCTCACGACCCCTATCGCCGAGATCGTCCAGGTAAACGAACCGGGGGCAGGCAAGGTGGTGTCCCCATTGCTGTTCAGTAATGAGGTGACCGTCACCCCCCCAGAGCCGTCAGTGTTCGCGGTCAGGTGTACCCAGCCGGAATTGCTTCCCGTGAAGAATAAAATGACGTCCCACGGTCCCGTGAGGTCGGCCTGCGAAAACGCGGGCGCAACGGGCGTCGCGATAAAATTGACGCCAGTTATATTCGCGCCACTCACGGTTTGCGAGCTGCTCGTCGGACTGAAGGTAAATCCTGTTTTGCTTGGTGTTATGGTGTAGCTGCCGTTATCAAGACCGGTGAAGGCGTAATTGCCGCTGGCATCGGTTATGGCATTTCCGGAACTTACTCCGCTCAATGCCATGGTAACGCCTGATAATCCAGAGCCGGTCAACGTTGCCTGGCCGGAGATGCCGTAAGTGACCGCAACGGGGCCTCCGCCTCCGCCTCCGCCACCTCCCCCGCACCCATGCAAAATGAGAAACACCGATGTCAGTGCACAGAAAACGGCAAGCACATTCGTTCTACGGTATCTTTTCATAATTCCCCTCCTCACCACGTTGCCCGTGGCGAAGCCCTTGGGTGGAATGAACGGGCGCCGTGCCTCAATTAAAGGGGAAGAGAAGGATATTGGAGCCGGGAATGAGAGCATCTTCGCACCCCCTCTGGTGAAGGGGTTGACGGTTAATAGTAGCAATTACCGGGTAGGATGGATTGGTTAACAGTTTGCTGTATGCACATCGAAGTACACTTATATACCATCCCTCTCCCCCCCCCATGTCAACGTATTTCGTGTGCTCTTTGCGAATGGATGTAAATCTTTGATGGGAATATAGGAACGACCTTGGGGGCGTTGCCGATGAATAGTCCTCAATCACGTCTTTCCCTTCTCCTCGTAACCCTGGTTATCGTCCTCGCGGTGCCATCCTCCTATGCCGCAACCAGCATTCTCGAAGGTACCGTCGTCAAGATTGCCGACGGTGACGCGATCACCGTACTCGACTCTGACAAGGTGCAGCATAGGGTTCGCATCGCAGGGATCGACGCTCCCGAAAAGGGCCAACCCTTCGGCAACGCATCCGGGAAGCGGCTCGGCGAGTTGGTGGCGCGGAAAGAGGTACGCGTCGAGTTCGATAAGCATGATCGCTGGGGGCGCATAGTTGGCAAGGTGTTGGTTAGGCCGCCCGACTGTCCAACATGCGGAATGACGCTGGACGTGGGCCTCGCTCAGGTTACGTCAGGGATGGCGTGGTGGTACAGGAAGTACGCCAATGAGAGAGCAGCTGGCCGGGTGCTTGCCAAGACGCGCCGGGCGCGGGTTATGACTCGTGACTCTCAGGTCGTTCGCGCCTGGTTCTTATTTGGATGGGTCGGAGGGCCTTCCTCCTGTGTTCGATCAGCCTTCCGCCAGTTTTCGATTGCTGTTGGTGACCGGATTGAGTAGCCTTTGAGTGTGCTCCCTTGATCCTGTTGTGCAAAGCGTGAGGAACAATGGGCCGGGGGAAGAGGAGCTACGAATGAATCGAGAGGAAGTTATCCTCGGCGACGCTGAAATCCGTTCGGCTTTGCGCGCGCGCCTCCTCATCGAGCATCGTGGCGATGCCGATACGGTAATCATGGAAGAGCTTGGCTTCTGTCGTGGCCAGGTGAGGATTGACATGGCCGTTGTAAATGGCTTCCTTCACGGGTATGAGATCAAATCTGACCGTGACAGCCTGCGACGGCTGGGTGTTCAGACCGACTATTACAATAAGGTGCTCGACCGGGCCACCCTCGTTGTGGGCGAACGCCACGTCGAAAAGACTATTGACCTAGTTCCGGGATGGTGGGAGATCCTGCGAGTCGAAGCTAGTCCGACGGGTCCCAAGTTTAGAACTATGCGGCGAGGGCGCAAGAACCCAGGACGTGATCCTCGTGCGCTCGTCGAACTGATCTGGCTCGATGATGCTGTAGCCTTGCTCGAACAGCGAGGCGCTGCACGAGGCATGCGCAGTAAGCCGCGTCGTGTTGTGTGGGACCGGGTGTGCGAGCACTTCGGGTTGAAGGAGATCTCCGAGACTGTGCGTGACCACCTCAAGGCCAGGGCAGCGTCCCAAGATCCTGCACTACTGTCGTAATGTGGTGAATCGTTCCTAGCCGTCGCCACGCCTCCAAAGAGCCAAACCTTCCTTCACCATCTGCAGCGTTCTTCATGGATGCGCATCCACTGCAGTGATTGGTCCCGTAATAGTGGGGTTGCAGGCTCCCGTAGACGAGTTGTGTCGCCAATAGTGGAAACTGCGTGCTAGGCGGCGTACGACGCGTACTTTCGCCCTTGATGAGCAACCAGGAGTCGCTTGCCGTGTAGCGGACGGATGCCGACGCCTGCATCGTTAGCGGGTCAAATCCCTCAACCCCCATGGGGTGCTGAATTGCGCCGTCACTATATGAGGGCAGTCGAGACAGGGTGGTCTGGCGCGCATGTAAACCGTTTCGCCATGCCAGCCAGTCCGCTCTCTCTACGAAGTCATGAGAGTGGCGATCAATGCCTCCCATGCCAGGCGGGAAAGCGCACGCCGACAATGTGAAAGTCCTCCACCGCGTGTGATCTGGCACATCGGCCAGAAACGCCTCAGCGAATGCTTCAATACCAACGGCAACCATATCATCCACAGCTCCGAGATCAATGATTAGGTCTATGTCTTCCGGGGCAAGGCCATACCGGTCCAGAAAAGCGCGTATTCCAGCGCCAAGGTTACCGCTGTCGAACTCCTCGCGCCGCAATCGAAGCGCAAGACCTCGGGTTCGATATCCCAATGCTGCCTCCACATCAGCCCTCCCCAAAATTCCGGTCACAGGTGTAAAAGAGATGCCGTCGCTGGTGGCACGTCGGTACACCTCTGAGGCCGCGGCGGGACCGTCCGCAGCAAGCTCACGCGTATCGATGAAACATCGGTCGAAACCACTCACGGCGTTAGCCAAACCCCGGAATGCATTGTCAAGGTGACCATTGAGCGGCTTTTTGGTTCGTTCCACAATCTCCAAGAGAGGAGTGACCTTCGCCCGCACGGATGTTGGCAACAGCGACAGGGCTGCCTTCTCGCCGCGCTTCACTTTGAGGAATGGGACGTAGTGATGGGCGTCGAAGTTCATTTCCTGCCTCCGGGCGGGGGTATCCACAGAACGAGTGGGGCGACCTCGGCGGCGAGTCTGTCGAAGTAGGACCGAAGGCAAGCTCGAGGGTCCGAAGTTGGATTCGAGAAACATACCCTGAAGAGGTGGTCAGTAGCCGTGAGCGGCTGAACACGTTGGCGGACCTCTTCGGGACCAAGGTGATCGCATAGGGCGATTAGAACGGCGTCCAAGACCACGATTCGGCCTGACAACGCAGAATGGAAAGTGGTGACTCCCTTTAGGGCGCGCAGAGCCCGCTTGTCACCCGATAGCACCGTGAGGCCGTACTCGGCTGCAGCCGCGAAAAGTTGAGTTTCTCCAACGTCAAGATCGTGGATCTGGGTCAATGGCTCCAACCAACCATCCCCCGGTTGAACAATCTCCGGAATCCTCCTTGCAATCCTTCTCAACGAGGTACAGGCTTCTTCGCCGTACTGGGTTAGAAGCTTGCCGCGGCGAAGCATATATGGCAACGCGGGAAGCCGCCCGCACTCAGACAGTTGGGCCCCAAGGAGAAGGGCAGCATCTTTGAATAGGCTGCCAATCGTCAGCTTGCAGAAGGCGTCTGTATCAACGAGAAGTTTCACTTAGCTCCGGATCCCCGTAAACGCACCGGAGCAGAGCGCGATCGCTGTCGCTGGCCGCATTAAGGTCAACGTGACGATCGAAATACTTGCGGAGTAACTGTCTTGCGCCGCTTCCCCGGTAGAGTGCCTTAGCCGCCATGGTGGCCTTGGCATAGTCTCGCGTTCGATTTGCCCAGGCGAAGATGAATAGGCTGGCCTCAGTTCCTGTAAGGCGTTCCAGGTCGATGGATGTTTTGGCGAGTTGCCTGAAGTCTAGGTTCGCTTCTATGGTCGGCGGTTGATCGGCACCCACGAGAGCCCGCATAGCGTAACGGTTGGCCCGAACCTCAATGTCAGTATTGTCAACTATGTCTTCCGCCTCATCGACGACGGGTTGCTCGGGAGCACAGTCTCCCGCTGCAATGTGACCCGCCTCGTGCGCAAGGAGAACGGCTACGCGCCCCGGTTCATCGAGGTGATACCCTAGCAGAATGGCCGGGCGATTATCCACGACGCCGACAATCGATTGGAAACTTGGGGATGGAAGGTTATCGACTGGAATCACGAGCACGCCGCGTGCCCAGAGGTCATTGAGGACGTTGGGGAGTTTAATCGGGCCTTCCATCGGTCGCAGTTGATCGTGCCAGTCGGAAGCATCGGTCGGTATGTGTCGCACAGGGGGCGCCGTATCCCGAAGGCACCGCACTGTAGCCTCTCCAATCTTTAGGGCGGCATGAATGGCGGGAGCTAAGCGGTCCCGATTGATGTCCCGAACATGTCGTAACTGCGCATTGGCGTACTGTGGCGGAGTAAGGGTGATTCCGGGAGATCTTACGTCCCCGAGAGGGGTCCGGAGGAAACGAGCCACACGGAGCTCGACCTCGGGCAAGAGATTCGGTTGTTCAGCGCAGGCATCATCCCACCAGTCGGGCAGAATGGCTCGACGCACGAATTCATTCTTGAACCCGGCATGGGACAAGCGACGCATCAGAGTCGTGAACGTATGTTTTGCCAGTGGACTGCTCCGTTCTTCGAAATTATCGCTTCTTCTGTCCTTTGCCTTCCTCCCGTGCTTTTCTCGCAGATCTTGCTATGTCAGTAAGGATCCTTGCCCTCATCCCTCCGGAGACGGCCTCTTTCCCATCTTCCTTGATCCCTTCGCTTTCCGCGCTTCGAGCCCTTCGCGGAGGACGATCCGGGCCATCATCCCGATCGGACGCTCCTCTTCCACGGCCATCCTTTCAAGGACGTCCCACATTTCACCTTCCAGGCGAAGCGAAAGCGCCCTCTGGAATTTAGTCCCCTTCGGCCTCCCCATATGGCGCGAAACTATCACGAAAAAGATTCTTGATGTATAAGAATATTAAGAATACATATATTACTAAAATGACGCTAAGAAAGCAAGGTAATAAAAATGGGCGCAAGGGAGATCCCGCATATCCGCGAGAGGTACGTTTTCGCGGATCCGGCGGGACGGGATGCGAACGGGATGCGAACGGCGGCCTCCGCTGTTGATGCCCTGAAAAGCGGTGGCGTGTAAGTGACCGATTATTTGGATAGATGTTGGCGCGCCTGGCACGACTCGAACGTGCGGCCAGCTGCTTAGAAGGCAGCTGCTCTATCCACCTGAGCTACAGGCGCGCGGGGCCAGTATACCAAATCGGCAACCCACGGGCCCCGATCTCATCCTATGATCTAATCATGAAAGACAAATCCCCGAGAGAAGAGGTGCGCCCGGTCCCGGGTGCGGCCTCCAAGGGTGAACCGCAGGGCGGTATGGGGCGGGAGCGGACCGGCGAGGATCTTGCGCGGTGGACTCTCCCCGTCGCCGGGATGACGTGCGCGTCGTGCGTCGGGCGGGTCGAGCGGGCGCTTCGCAAGGTCCCGGGGGTGGCCGCGGCGTCCGTCAACCTGGCCGCGCAGACGGCGAGCGTGGAGTACCTGTCCGGGGTCGCCTCCGCGGCCGACCTGAGGGCCGCGATCGAGGGGGCGGGGTATTCGGTCCCGGAACTGTCGCCGGGGGAGGACCCGGTCGCCCGGCAGGAGCGGGTGCAGCGGGAGGAGGAGCGGGCCTTCCGGTCGCGGTTGCGCGTCGGTGTTGTGTTGGGCGTTCCCCTCCTCCTGTTCTCTCATTGGGAGTTGTTCGCGGGGCACGGCAGCCTCCCGTTTTCACACTTCAACGCGGCGCTGCTGCAGTTCCTCCTCGCCACGCCGATCCAGTTCTACGTCGGCGCACGCTTCTACCGCGGCGCGTGGGTCGTCGCCCGGCACGGTTCCACCGACATGAACACCCTGGTCGCGCTGGGCACCTCGGTGGCGTACCTCTACAGCGGGGTCGCCGCCTTCTTTCCTTCCCTGGTCACCGCCGAGGGGCTCGTCGTCCACCTGTACTTCGAGACGTCCGCGGCGATCATCGTTCTCGTCCTGCTGGGCCGCTACTTCGAGTCCCGGGCGCGGGGGAAGACGTCCGAGGCGGTGAAGAAACTGATCGGCCTGGTTCCGAAGACGGCCCGGGTCGTGCGCGACGGGGCCGAGGTGGACGTCCCCCTCGCGTCGGTCGTCGTCGGGGAGCGCGTGGTGGTCCGGCCGGGGGAGAAGGTGCCGGTTGACGGGACGGTCTCGGAAGGCCGCTCCGCGGTCGACGAGTCGATGCTCACCGGGGAGCCGATCCCGGTCGAGAAGGTGCCGGGCAGCGCCGTGACGGGCGGGACGATGAGCCTCGACGGGCGGCTCCTCTTTACGGCGACGCGCGTGGGGATGGACACCGTCCTCTCCCGGATCGTCGCGATCGTGCGGGAGGCGCAGGGGAGCAAGCCGCCGATCGGGCGGCTCGCGGACGTGATCGCGTCGTACTTCGTCCCCGCGGTGATGGCGGCGGCGGTCCTCACGTTCCTCGCATGGTTCTTCCTCGGACCGGAGCCGCGAGGGACGTACGCGATGGTCAGCATGATCTCCGTCCTGATCATCGCCTGCCCGTGCGCGATGGGGCTCGCCACGCCCACCTCCATCATGGTCGCCACCGGAAAGGGGGCGGAGCTCGGGATCCTCGTTCGGGACGGCGCCGCGCTGGAGACCGCGCAGAAGGTGGACACGATCGTCCTCGACAAGACCGGCACGGTGACGAAGGGGAAGCCGGAGCTGGGCGAGGTGCGGCTTGCCCCGGGAGACACGTTCCAGGGAGACGAAGGAGCCCGGGAGCTTCTCCGTCTGGCGGCCTCCGCGGAAAGCGGCTCCGGGCACCCTCTTGCCGATGCGGTCGTGCGCGGGGCGAAGGGCCGGGGGGTCGACATCGCAGCGCCGGAAACGTTCCTCTCCGTACCGGGGCAGGGGATCCGGGCCTCGGTTTCCGGACGCGCGGTCCTCGTCGGGAACCTTGCGTGGCTTGAAGCGGAGGGGATCGACCCGACGACGCTCGGTCACGACGTGCGGGAGATCGCCGATGCGGGCGGCAGCCCGATCTGCGTCGCGGTGGACGGCAATGCGGCGGGCGTCCTCTCCGTGGCCGACGAAGTGAAGGCCGGCGCGCCGGAGGCGATCCGCCGGCTCCGCGAGATGGGGCTGGACGTCGTCATGCTCACGGGGGACAACCGGCGCACCGCGAAAGCCGTCGCGGAAAAGGTCGGGATCTCCCGGGTGATCGCGGAGGTCCTGCCGGACCGGAAGGCGCACGAGATCCGGGCGCTCCAGGCGGAGGGGAGGGTCGTCGCCATGGCGGGGGACGGGATCAACGACGCCCCGGCGCTCGCGCAGGCCGACGTCGGCATCGCGATGGGGACCGGCGCGGACATCGCCGTGGAGGCGGGGGACCTGGTGCTGATGGGAGGGGAGCTGCGTGGGGTGGCCGACGCCATCGCCCTGAGCCGCGCCACCTTGCGCAACATCCGGCAGAACCTGTTCTGGGCGTTCGCCTACAACGTGGTTCTCATCCCGGTCGCCGCGGGAGTATTCTATCCTTCCTTCCGGCTGCTGCTGAACCCGGTGTACGCCGCCGCCGCGATGGGGCTCTCCTCGGTGACGGTCGTGACCAACGCCCTGCGGTTGCGTCGATTCCGCTAAGAAAAGAGGGGGAATGGGGAAGGAACCGAAGGGGCGGGTCGTGACGGACCCGGCGGAGTTTCGCGACGTGGTCGCCGCGATGCGCGCATCCGGAAAGGTCGGATTCGACACCGAGTTCGTGGGGGAACGGACCTACTTCCCCCGGCTCTGCCTGATCCAGCTCGGCACGGAGACGATGTCGGTCGCGGTCGATCCCCTCGCCGTCGGCGATCTGTCGCCGCTCGACGATCTGCTCTTCGACGCCTCGGTCCTCAAACTGGTGCACGCCGGGTGGCAGGATCTGAAGATCATCCACCAGCGGACCGGGCGGGTCCCAGCGCCGGTCTTCGACACGCAGATCGCCGCGGCGCTCCTCGGTCTTCCCGCCCAGGCGGCGTACGCGTCGGTGGTTCATGAGTTTCTGGGGGCCGAGGTGAAAAAGGGGCACTCCTACTCCGACTGGGCCGCCCGACCCCTTTCCCCGTCGCAACTCGCGTATGCCCTGGACGACGTCCGGTATCTCCCCGCGCTACACGACCGGATGGTCGAGCGGCTGGGGCGGGAAGGGCGCCTCTCCTGGATCGAACCCGAAATCGCCGCGTTGTCCTCGCCCGCCTCCTATGAGACGGATCCCCAGCTGGAGTACCGTCGCGTCAAGGGGTGGGTGTCCCTGGACCGTCGCCGCTTGGCGGTGCTCCGGGCCCTGATCGCGTGGCGGGAGGGGGAGGCGAGGCGCCGGGACGTCCCCCGCCGCCGCGTGCTGGCCGATGAAAGCGCGCTGGCGATCGCCCGCGGCAAGCCCGCGAACGAGGAGGCGCTGCGTCGCGTGCGCGGGCTGGAGTGGAAGACCGGGGGCGGGTCGTCGTCGTCCGTCCTGGAGATCGTGCGAAACGCCCTTGCCTTGCCGGAGAATCAACTCCCCGAGGCTCCGCCATCGCGACCTCGCGGCGACGGGGATCGCTCCTCCGTGGTGGCGCTCCTGGGCGCGCTCGTCCGGTCCCGGTCGCGCGTTCATCGGGTCGCGCCGGAGGTGCTGACGAATACCGATGAGCTGGAGCGGCTGGCGGCCGGGGAGCGGGAAGGGATCGGGGTTCTATCCGGGTGGCGGCTCGATCTCCTGGGAAAGGAATTGCTGGCCCTGCTCGATGGGCGGCTCTCCCTCGTGATCCATCGGGGAGAAGTGGCCGTCGAGCGGAGGGAGGTCACTAAGTGCTCCAATTCATAAATTCGGGAACGTATCCAAATTCGGCTGCGCCGCCTCGGAGGGGGACTCCGTTCGTGGCTCGCCGTGCGGTGAACCTGCACGGCTGCGCTTTACCTCACTCCGCCCCCCTCCTGCGGCGGCTCCGCCGGACCCTCCCGTGATACTCGGACTCCGGGTTCCTGCCCCCCTTTTTGCCGCCTTCTTGCTGACCGGCGTCCTTTTTGCGCAGGGAGGATGCGCGGTGGGCGCGGGCGCGGGGAAGGGCGCCGGAGCCGTCCAATCCTCGGAGGCGCCGGCCCCGTTTCCTTCGGTCATCGCAGGGGTTCCGTTCCTTCCCCAGGAAGACGATACCTGCGGCCCCTCCTCCCTCGCGATGGTCCTCGGGTTCCTGGGGCGGGATGTCAGCACGCTGGAAATCGTCCGGGAGACCCGGACGGAGGGATTGAAGGGAACGCTCATCACCGACCTGACCGACGCCGCCCGCCGGCGGGGGTTTGCGGCGGAGGTCGTGGATCTCGACCTCCCGCGGCTGCGGGAGCGGATTTCGGCGGGCGTCCCCGCGATCCTGCTGGTCGACCTCGGCATCTGGACCTGGAGCCGTCCCCATTACCTCGTTGCGTACGGCTGGACTCCGGAAGGGGTGGTCGCGCATTCCGGACGCGAACGGGGGAAAGTGATCCCGTTCTCGACGCTGGATTCGCAGTGGGCGAAGATGGGGCGGCTGGCGATCATCGTTTCCCGGCATGGCGGAGGACACTCTTCAACATGGAACGTGAGATAGGAATGTCCCCCTCTGATTGTGATCAGGCGTGGCCCCGTTCGATCCTTGCGTTGCTCCTGCTCGTCCTCCTGCTGGCCGGCGGGTGCTCCCGCATTCCGAAGATCATCGTCCTTTCCGACCCGCTGACCGCCGCGGAGCACGTCGACCTCGGCGTCGCCTACGAGCGGAAGGGGGAGCTCGACCTCGCCCGGCGGGAATACGAAAGAGCTCTCCGGAAGGACAGGAAACTCTACCGGGCCCGCGTCAACCTCGGCAACATTTTCCTGAGGAAGAAGGAGTACGGAAAGGCCCGCGAGGAGTACCTCCTGGCCCTGGAACTGCGGCCGGGGGATGCCGACGCGACCAACAACCTCTCCTGGGCCGCCATCTTCTCCGGAGAGGGGATCGACGAGGCGCTGGCCCGGATGGAGTCGGTGGTCTCCGGACCTGCCCCCCCTGTTTTTCCTGCTGCGGGGGTACCCCAGCAGCGCGAAGCTCGTACTGGGGCGGGCCCCCAACCAGCCCTTCTGGACACGCTGGGTGTTCTCCGGATGCGCGCAAACCGCCCCGGGGCGGCGGAGGAGGCCTTCGCCCTGGCCGAAACGCTTTGCCGGCAGGCCGGTGCCGCCCCGAAGGAGGGCGTGAACGGCGACGCACCGTGCCCGGAAGAGGTGCTCCGGGAGATCGAGGACCACCGCAGGGAATTGCGGAGGCGATTCCCCTAAGGCGGCCCCGTTACTTCGACGCCGTCTTCTTCTCGAGAGCGTCGCCGATCAGCTTGATCCCCTTGCGCGACTCCTCGACCGACCGCGTCAAGGACTCTCGGGCCAGCGCCGGGTTGTGGAATCCGTCCGAGTTCTCGGCCGTCCACCACTCCCAGAGAACGTGCGCCTTCTGGTGCTGCTCCTGCGCCTCCTTGATCACCTCGGGCGGGAGCCCCGCCTTCTTTCCCTCGACGATCTTGTCGATCAGGGCCGAGAGCCAGAACTCCGCCTTGCGCATCTTCCCCTTGGTGAAGTTCCGGACGGAGTCGATCTCGTAGTTCGCCTGCGCCTCCGTAAGGGCAGGGTGGCACTTCGACGTGAGGCACGTCTGCCTCAGGTAGTTCCGCGGGCTCGTCTGCCAGTGGGAGGTGTACTCCTTCCCCTTCGCGTTGCGCACCTTCGGCATGTGGCAGGCGTTGCAGCTCGCCCCCGCCTTGTCGTGCGTCGACCCCCAGAACGTCTCCGCCTCCGGGTGCTGGGCCTTCCACAGCAGCCCGCCGGTCAAGGTGTGTTTGAAGTCGCGGAACCCGAGGTCGTTGTAATGATCGTAGATCTGAAGGACGTTCTTGAACGGGAAGTGGTTCGTTCTCTGATCCGACGCCTTGATCGAATATTCGCCGGTCTTCGGGTCGAAGCCGGGGTTGCAGTTGTACTCCACGTGGCACTGGCCGCACTGCAGCTTCGCGTCGTACTTCTCCAGCAGGGCGATCTTCCGGAAGCCGCCGCGGAACTCCTTCACGCCGATCTTCGTCGCCTTGGCGTCCTTGT
>Ga0214473_10005875_pt1 | contig 14686 bp, 7 predicted proteins | sample RVTome_7_FD_203509 | JGI IMG/M metagenome (GOLD analysis project Ga0214473, IMG submission 203509) | Soil microbial communities from uranium-contaminated site in the Upper Colorado River Basin, Wyoming, United States - RVT98D197 | ecosystem: Environmental > Terrestrial > Soil > Contaminated >... | reverse complement strand
ACCCCCACGTTGCGCGCGGCGCGAAGGGCCATGACCTCGCACACCGTCACCGATAGGTCCGCGTCGTGCCGAACCGGCTGGTAGCGCCATCCGCCTTCGTTGTTCTGCGTGCTGGCGATCAAGCGCTCGGCCTTACGCAGCGCCTCGCGGGCGTCAGGCCGATGGCTCATGCCGTAGACCTCGGCGAGAAACAACGTCGCAAATCCGTGGTCGTACATGGGGCCGTGCGACGATTCCGCGGCGATCAATCCGCTCTCCGAACCATGCGCGATGACGAAATCCAGGGCTTTCTCCACCACCTGACCATAGCGGCCTCGACCAGGCACGTTTCCGTCGGCCATCGCACAAAGTCCGGTGATGCCCACGTGCGGTCCGTAATGCGATTGACTTCCGTAACCCCCGTCCGCGGCCTGCTGCGCGGCGAGCCAGGCCAACCCCCTGTCAACCGCCTGGCGATGGTCGGGGCTGGTTTCCGCCTCCAGCGGCGCGACCAGCGGACGGTCTTCAGATACCACCGTCCCGACCGGGATCAACCAAACCAAGACGAGAAAGATTCTCGTACGTTCATCCGCCGATCGACGACAGGAGCGATCCGACTGCCATGTCCGGACTTCCGGCATCCGTCGCGGAATCATTCGTCGCTCTCCTGCAACGCGCGGTAATAGCGCTCCACCCATTCCCGATAGCGTTCGAGGAATCGTTCCCCGACGCCCTGGATGATCTCCTCCCGAGCGCGCATGGGCAGGTGACCCCACGACCGGCGTGATTCCCTCAGCTCACCGCTCGTGGCGACGCCCTCTACCATCGATCCCGGCGGCGATGCGGTGCTTGGCTCGCCCGCTACTTTCCCGTCCTGCGGTTGTCCGCGCCCTCTTTCTGTTCGCCCGGGCTTGGCTTGCGACATCCGCCGGGTATCGGAACTCGACGAACCGCCCGACCGGCTGGCGCGGCGCTGCGCGGCCGCGATCTTGATGGCCTCGTTCAACTGCGAAACAATCTGTTGCTGCATCCTCTGTGTTTCTTCACCGGTATCAAAATCGAGCTGCAACTCCTTGGCGACGTCGTACATGAGTTGCAGGAGTTTTTCCATGATGTTCTCGTCCTGCGATCCCTCCGCCCGGCGAATGAGCTTCTCGCCAAGCTTGTCGTCCGTCGGCGGCTTCGGGGATTCGGGTGGGGATGGATCGGGCTTGGACGGCTCCTGCTTGGTTTGTACGCCCGCCCCCGAAATCATCATGGATACGAAAACCAAGCTGAGCCGGCGGGCAAAACATCTTCGCCATCTAGTTTTCTGGATAAACATCTTCACGCCGTATGGTTCCACGATGTCGGGATCCGCGAATGATCGCGCACGCCTCAGGCCCGCGGTTCGATTCCACCGCCGTCTCCCAACATCACGGCCCTTTCGCCTTTTGCACCACCATCTCCGTCAACCGACGCACCTCGCCTTGATCCTCCCCCAATGCCCGCAACTCTCGTAACTGGTCTTCCGTGGCGGTGTCCGGGTCAATCGTCTCATCGAATTGCCGGGTTCTTTCGGAGATATCGACCTGCATGGCCTTCAGCACCAGCAGTTCCGCCACCGTGGGAATCTGTTTGCCCGCCGCCTGTTGACCCGGCCCGCCCGCTTCGCCGCGCTCCGCCTCCATGAAGGCGGTGTCCAGCGGCATCGCTTCGGTTTCTTTGATCGCGGCGATCAGCTTCTCCAACTCACCGACAATTCGCTGTCCGGTCGCCACCAGGTTCTGGTCAATGTCTCGTCGATCCAGTTTTTCACGGCATTGCGTCATCCAGGTGAGCACGCGATCGAGCGCCCACCGATACACCGGCACCTTGTCGAAGTCGGGTAATTGCTCCTCCAACTTGCCGCGGACGTCGGACTGCCCGCGGGCCAGGTTCGACGCCGCCCGCGCCTCATTTCGCGTAATGCGTCCAGCCTTTTCGACGCCGACTTTCAAGGCCTCCACACCCTGATTGACCGCACGCTGCGCCGCGGCGATCTCTTCCAAGTCCTCGCGAATCTGCCCAAGCGACCGCCGCAGCAATTCCCCTTCCGTATCCCGGGCGCTCTCCTCCAACCGCACCAACGCCTCCTCGAGCAGGGCGATCGCCCGATCCTGCGACGCCGTCGCGGGGGACGCCTGGCGGTCACGCAGATACGCCGCGGCCTCGCCCATCGGTTGGCTCGCTTCTTCGATGATCCGCGCCGCGCCCAGCGCCTTTTCAATCTGCGCCAGCTCGTCTGCGAACAGCCCCACGTTGATCGTCAGTCGACGCTGCTCGTCGGACAAATCCGCGAACGCCGTTTCGTCGGCCTTCAGCAGTCCCGCCTCGTGCGCCGCCGCGCGCAGCGTTTTTTGATCTTCCAGGTATTGGGCCAGCAGGTCTTCGGCCTCGCGTAACCGCTTGCGCAGCTCCTCCAGTTCGCGAGTCTCCCGCGCGCGCAGGGCGTTCACCACACGACCCATGGCGTCGGCGGCGTTCTTTTGCGAAATGCCCGCGGCGGCGGTGCGGTTCTCCTCAATCTCCGGAACGGCTTCCTGGACGTACTTCTCCACTTGATGGGCGCGGGCGGCGCGCAACGCATCATCCAGGGCCTCGGCGCCCGCCGGATCTTTTTCCCGTGACGTGTCCAGAAGCCGTTGCATGCGTTCCAGCAGACGTTTGACGTCCGCGGCGAGTTGCTCCTGCTCCCGCGCCGCCTTCTTCAAGGCCGCCTGCTCCGAAGCGCTGAGGGAATCGACTGACTTGCCGAGCATCGACTCACCGAGCTGGAGGGTCTGCGTCCGCGCCGTGTTCTGGCGATCCAACCACTCCCGCGAACGGGTGAGCATTTCCTGAAAACTCCCCCATTCCGACAGTGTGTTCAGGGCCGCCCGCAATTCCGCGACGGCCTCCTCCTCCCGCGACGCCGCCGTCCGCAACGAATCTTGTTGCGCGGACGAATCCACATGATCCCGCGCCTCACCCAGCGACACCCCGGCCTCCGTCATCGCCCCGCCCGCGGTACGCGCGATCTGGTTCGCCAGATGCTCGACCTTTCGTTGACCCTCCTCATCCTTCATCACATTCTGTTTCATTCGCTCCGCGAGCCTGTCCATTCGCGTCGCCGTCTCCTTCACCCGCCGTGACAACCGGGCCTCCGTCGACGACAGCCCGGCGACGAGTTCACGCTCCGCCCGCGTGAGCGCCCCCGCCCCCGCATCCGACCTGATGACCCCGCCCGTCCGATCCCGTATGTCCATTTGTTCCAGCAGCGCCTGCCGCAGCCGGGCCTCCAACTGTCCGAGCTCCGCCCGAACCCGCGCGTCGAATTCCGCGTCGCTGATGACCCGGATCCGCAGGGGGGAGGATGCTCCCCGTTGACCGACGCCGGCGGCCCCCACACGATTATCTGCGGCCGCCGCGCGATAAAGCAAAACATCTCCCGGCGCCGGATGATACATCGCGATGCGCCACTCATGGCGTGCCAGCATGGCCGCGCCGCGCTCCGCCTCCAGCGGCTCCAAAGACCCGGTCAACGACAACGGCGCCGGCGGCTCGCCGCCAATGTGTTCCACCTCAAGAACCAGACTCGTGACGCCGAAGTCATCGTCCACGCGAACCGCCAGCGGCGTCGCCCCCTGCGGCGTCAACTCGACGACCGCCGGAGGTTCCAACACGGTGACTCGCGGCGGAGCGTCGGGAACGGCGAGAATGGAAAACTCCGCCGCGCCGCGATTCTCGAACCCCTCCGCGTCGCGCAGCTCGATGCGGAAATACAAGTCGTCCTCCACCGCGTAGGTCGTCGTCAGCCGCGTCGCGTCACGAGGATCGTTGGCCAGCGGGAAAAACCGCCCGTCCTGCGAGCGCAGACCGACGGCGTCACCGGTCGGATCCGCCGGAATCGGCTTGCTGGCGCGCACCGTAATATCCACTTCGCCGCCGATCGGCGCGGGCACCGCCCCCTCCGACAGATCATGCGTCTCGGACCTCCGTCGCCCCGCGTATGGCGGAGGCTTCACCACGCACCATGCCTCCACGATCTCCGGACGCTTGACCACTCGAATCGTGAACGGGCTACGCTGCGTGCTGTCGTCGCCGGCCTCAAACCAGTACGTCAATTCCTGCGTCACCGCGTCAATGGTCGCCGCGAACGTCCCGTCCGGTTCTCGCTGCATCGCCAACGTCGCCGTCTTTCCGTCCGGCTCGCGCAACCTCACCAACCCCCGCAGTTCATCATGAAGTCCCCGCGTGGCCGCCATTCGCACGGTGACCGACTCCCCCACGGCCACGGCCTGATGCCCCGTCAGCGGCAGCAGCGATACCGAGCGCGGCCATTCGATCTCGCCAAATGGATACAAGTAGCGATAAACGCCGATCTGCATCCAACGGCGATTCTCCATCGCAATGCCCCCCAAAGCAGCCACGCACAGGCAAAAGGCGACGGCGCGAACCAGCACCGGTCGAAGCGACAACGCCGATTCCAGAGGAAGTTGATTGAGCAGCGATTCCGTGCGCGTCACCACCTCGCGCGTCAGTCGCTCGGAGCCCGACGAACCGTGTTGCACGAAATCCACCGTGCTGGACAGACGATCTTCGAGAGTCTTGAAATGTTCCTCGATTTGCGCCGCGATGACCTCCAGCCCCAGCGGCGTCCCCAGCGGTCGAACCACCCACTGAATCAAGGACAGCAGAAACCCGGTCAGGAACGCCGCCGTCGCGAACAAGCGCAACAGCGGCGGTAAATCAAGCAGCCAGTCCAGGGATACGATGGTAAGAAACGCGACCACCCCCCCGGCCAGAACGGCGCAGACCCCGAACGCCAGGAGCCGGCGCCGCACCATCGCCCGCACCCTCCGCAGACGCTCTATGACCATGTCCGCACGCACACTCGAGCCTCGCGTCAATCCAAACACATAACGAGCAGTATCAATGACCAATGACGAATGAACAATCATCAATGACGAGTGGCGGCTGACCGGTATCCAACCACTTCGCCGCATGGCTCGACTGCTCTTTTGTCATGGGTCATTCGACATCAGTTACTCTCCTTCTTCTCATAGCATCCCGAAGGCCTTCCGCATTACCCACTCCATGGATATCATTGTCACGAAAAGCAGCAAAACCAACTTGGAATCCCACAGAGGCTCCACCACGTCGTCGGGCACCTGCACGCTGCGGTCGCGGATGTCCTCGAAACCCTGGGTCAATTCGTCGGGCGAGAGCACCCGACCCCCCGTCGCCTCGGCGATCCGGGCCAGCGTCTCGTGGTCCGCCTCCGGCTTCTGCGCCTCCAGATTCGGCGGGGCCACGCGAAACAGAATCCCGTTCCCCGCCGTCCCCGGCGCAGACGGCAAATCGGGGGCGGACAGCAGGTAGCGACCCGGCCGCGACGGCGCCCACGTTCCCTCAAAACGGCTTGATTCCGGCGCGAGCCGGGAGGCCCCTATCCGCCCCACGACGCCGGTAGACTCGACCGCCTCGTCGTTGGCGGTCATCGTCTCCGGCGCATCCATCGCCGCGCCTGGTCCCTTCGCGTGCGACACCACCAAAGCGATCTCCGCGCCCTGGTCGGCCAACAGCCGGGAATCAAAGACCTCCACTTGGGCGCTGACCGCCTGACCGTAGTCATACCGCTGCCGATCGGTGCGAAGCACAAAGCGACGATCGCGGTGGGCGCCTGGTTCGCGCATCAATTCGCGCACCACGCGAACCCAGTACGTGTCGTGAAAAAGCTCGCCCGACTGCCGCCGCCATCGCCACGTGTCGTCGGTCGCCTGAAAGAACAATCGCCCCGCCCCGTATCGGCCCAGCACCACCAGCGGCATCGGACCGTACGCCGTGCGACTCGTCGGATGTTCCAGCAACACGGAGGCCCCGGGCTTGGGCCCTTCCGTCCGTGTGTGCCAGTACAACGCCGGCAAGGAGGGAAACCACCGCGCGTTTTCCAGGCGATCGGGTGAAAAGCGGAACAGGCGATGTCCTTGCCCCTCCGCGGTCAACGCCGCCTGAAAACCGTCCGTTAACGTCGCTTCGTAGGAACCGAAAAACGTCGGATCCATGCGCACCGGCAGGAGTTTTTCGAGCGGCGTGCCCGTGAATCGTTGGGGCGCGGCGCGCTCCCCGGCGATCACGCCGAACCCGCCCCCCTCGTTGCCCACGAAATCCAGCAGCATCTTCATCTGCGCCTCGCTCAACCAGCCGCTTCGTGGATCGACGTCGCCGAACAAGACCACGTCGTACTGACTCAGTTCCTCGGGCGATTCGGGGAAACGGCGGATGGGATCGGTGCCCTCCTGCACAAACTGTTCGTCCGCCTCCAGCAGCAGCACCGAGAAGCGCACCGTGGCCTCGCGCATCAACGCATTCTTCAGATAGCGGTATTCGTAGCGCGGATAAGCGTCCACGAACAAAACGCGTAGATCCTCGTCCACCACCATCACGTCGATCCGCTCCGCGTTGTTGTCCGTCACCCGTTCGTCGGCGAGAGTCTCGGCTTCCACGCGGTAGCGAACCGCGCCCGGCGTGGTCGGCAACGTGCGTAGCTCAACGGTCGCCCCGGGGCGGGCGGGATCGATCGTAACATGCTCCGATGCGGCCATCGACCCATCGCCCTCATCCACCAGGTCCACCCGAATCGTCGCCGGTTCGGCCAAACCGTGGGCGACGACGTCGGCCTCGACGGCCGCCAAATCGCCCAGGAACACCGTGCCCTCGGCGCGGACCGCGCCGACCTCGATATCCCGCGGCCGCACCGGGGATCCGAGGCGTATCGGAAAGATCGGGATCTGCCGATCGCGCGCCCGATCCAACGCATCCTTCAGGTTGGTAGACTGGGTGTTTTGACCGTCGCTGACGAGTACGATCGCCGCCAATCGTCGCCCCTGCGACTTTTCCATGACCCCCCCGATGGCGCCCGCCAGATCGGTCGCCTCCCCGTTGGGGGTCAACGCTCCAAGCGATTCCACCAGGGCGTCGGGCGGCTCGCCCTTGGCGTGCAGCCCGAGCGTCTCCAACGAGGAAGCGAACGACGAAACTTGCACCGCGTTGCGCGATACCAGCGATGCCAGCGGCGCCGCGCTCGCCGCCGTCAACGCCCGTCGAGCCAGTTCCCATCGCGAGTGGCGACCGACTTCGCTCACCTCCGTGAGACCGGCGCCGGACGCCGCCGCCCTCGCCAAAGTCGGGTCACGAAACACATCCCGATTCGCCATGCTCAGCGACATGTCCACGGTCAACGCCACGTAGGAAGGTTCCACTCGGTTTCGCTGCCAGACGAGCACCGGCTGACAGATCACGGCGCCGGTCAAAGCAACCAGCGCGATGCGACCAATCGCCAGGAGAGCGCGACGCGGGGCCGTGGCGAATTCCCGGCGGTATACGAGGACGATCCACCCCACCGCCGCCAGGGCACAGGCGAAAATCAACCAGGCGGGCGCGGCGTTGGCCCAGGTGAGTTGCAGCGGTCGATCACGCCCCAGCTCAATCCGATCGAGGTCCAGTAACCAGGCTATCAGCCGATTCATCGCCTTCGTCCGTGGGTCGCGTGTCCCGGGGGACCCCTCAGCGGGCCATTCCTAGGCCGCCGGCCGACCCCGCGGTGCGCGGTACGCCGCGGACCGCCCTTCCATTCGCTGCGATCCAAAACTCATCGCCAGCCACATCTCCATCAACAGCAGCACGAGCACGAGGTACAACAAGGGAGGACCCAACTCCTGCGTCTTCGGTGACACTGTCTTGTCATTCCCGTTCCGGGCCTCCGCCACGACTCGCACCGCCCCGCCGAACGCCTCCCGGAGCGCTTCCGCCGCGGCACAAGCCGGATCGGACTCCGCCGCCCTCACGTTCACCGCGAACACACGCTGGTCATTCCCCACCGACGCCGTCACCACCCCGCCGCGCTCCACCGGACCGTACCGCAACACCAACCGGCCGCCGTCGGGAAGCACGGACGGCTCCACGGTCGCCCCGTGCTCATTCACCACCCGCAACGGCCAGCCCCATTCCGCCGCCGTCAACGGTTCTCGAATCTCACCCCCAACGTTGACATTCCGCTCCGCCCCGCGCGCCGGCGACAAGTACGCCATCGACTTCAAAACCAAGGCCACAAAATCCCCCTTCGCCGGAAGATTGCTCCAATCCAGATTCGCCGTGGTGGTGCATAGCAGCACGCGGCCTTTCCCGAACGAACCGGCCACCAGCATCGGGTCGCCGTTGGTGTAAGACAGCACCGTCTCTCCACGCCGCGAATCAACTTTCACGGGCAGGTATCGCTGGATACGGGCCGTGAACAATCCGCCCTCCGCGTGGTCCTTGAATTCCGCCGCGATTTCATGGCTCAAGGCTTCGAGCTTGACCCCCACGCCCCCGGCGGCCTCCCGATTTGGGTCTCGATCCTCAAACGCGGCGGGCAAGAGTCCTTGGCCTTCCGCGTAACCAAATCCGTTGTAGGATTCGGCGTTCACCAGATCTCCTCCAAAGACGGCCAGTCCTCCGCCCTCTCGCACGAACGCCTCCAATCGCCGCCACGTCGCCTCCGTCAATCCCGGTACGTTGCACAGCACGATCACGTCGAAATCGGTGAATGCCTCGTGCGCCAATTCCGACTCTCCGATGACGTGCGGCGCCAGCAACACCGGCTCGTCGCCCGCCACGCGCGGCGCCATCGCCTTTTCCAGAAACCCGGTTTGTCGGTTCAGCAGACTGGCCCCCGGGCGCCCGTCCACCAGCAACACCGGGCGGGACTGTCTCGCCTCCACCGACAGGTACCGCGCGTCGTCCTCCGCCAGTGCATCCGCCTCGCGCAACACCAGCCGCGCCTCAATCAGATGCGTTCCCGGAGTTCGGAATTCCGTGGTCATCGTCACCGGCGTCACCACGCCGGGTGCGACCCGCGGAATCTCCTGCCGTCGAACGGTCTGTCCGTCGACGCGAAACTGAACCGTCACGTCGCGTCGCGCCGTGCTGCCGAAATGTCGTAGGTCCGCGGTGACGCGCAACGGAAGCAGCACCCCCGTCAGCGCCGAGTCCAACCGAAGCTCCGTGATCGCCGTATTCGCCGGCTCCTCCTCGCCGATGCGAATGAGCACCACGTCCACTTGGCCTTCCTCCGCCGTCAAGCGCCGAATCGCGGCGATCGCCGGGGGCGCGGACGCACGCGGAGACACGCCCCAGTCGGACGCGGGCATATCCGAAATGAGATAGACCGCCCGGTTGCCCGGCGGGAATTTTCCCGATCGCAGGATTTCCTCCGCCTGACGGAGGCCGCCGACCGGGTCCGTGCCCCGTTGGGTCGGCGAAATAGCGGCCAGTTGTTCGCGCACGAACCGCCGGTCGAACGCCGCCTGGGCCAGCACCGCCGTCGCGGGCTCCGAAAGCGTCACCAGACTCATCGCGTCCTGTTCCGGAAAGGAATTCAGCAGGCTTTCCGCGTAGTCCCGCGCCCGATCGAAGCGCGTTCCGCCGTTCGCCGTCTTCATGTTCATGGACAGCGAATCGTCCAGCAGAATCACGCGGTGCATGCGCGATTCGCGAAGGGGTAGCAATCGCGAGGCCGGGAAATAGGGCCGCGCCACCGCCAGCCCCAGCAGCACGACCACCAGCATGCGCGTCGCCAGCAGCAGCCATTGTTCGATCCGCACCCGCCTGGCGCTGCGTCGATTCGCCGCCAGAAGAAACGACATCGCCGCCCAGGGCATGCGCACGAAACGCCGCCGGTTGAGCAGATGAATCAGGAGGGGAATCAGCCCCAGCCCCAGGGCGACCGCCGCGAGGGAGGGGTGTACAAAGGGTATCGCCTGCGACAACGCCGCGTGCGCGATGCCTGGTCCGATCGTTAGTGACGCCATCTTGTCACCATCGGCTCATCGACCGCGACGTCCGCTGCCGTAACCGGGCGCTGCGCGCCGCCAGATACCCGGACAGCGCCGCGTCCAGCGCCGCCGACGTGTCGAACACCGTGAAATCCACGTTCATGTGCCCGCAGCCCGCACGGACCCCCGTAAGAAACCGCTCCACTTCCTCCAGGTATCGCTCCCGCACGGAACGCGGATCGATCATCAGCCTCCCCGTCGACTCCAAACCCTCGAACATCACCGGCCCCTGGAACGGCAACTGCAGCTCCGCGTGGTCCCAGATGTTCCAGACGATCAATTCATGATGCCGAAACCGAAGATGCTTGAACCCCCGCAGAATCGACGCCGGCTCATCGAACAAATCACTGAGCAGGATCACCAGCATGCGATGTCCCAGCCGCTCCGCCAGTTCGTCCAGCACCCGCCCGACGGACGTCTTGGCCGGCCCCGTCCCGCGGGACAGCTCCTGAATGATGATCCGCCAGTGTTGCGCGTGATTGGAGGGCCGGAGGAAATGCCGAAGATGCTCGTCGAACACGGTCAGCCCCACCGCGTCATGCTGTTGCAGCGTCAAATACGTGATCGCCGCCGCCACGCACGTCGCGTACTCGTGTTTGGACATCCCCGTCCCGGGCGAACGGTAGTTCATCGACTCGCTGCCGTCGACCACGATCATCAGATCCAGGTTGGTTTCCTGTTCGTATTCCTTCAGGTAATACTTGTCCGTCTTGCCGTAGACCTTCCAGTCGATGTGCCTGAGGTCGTCGCCTTGTACGTAGGCCCGGTGATCCGCAAACTCGACGGACAACCCGCGGTGCGGACTGTGGTGCATCCCCGAAAAGAACCCCTCCACGATCAACCGGGCGCGCAACTCCAGCCCGCTGATCCGCGACAGCACCCGGGGATCTAGGTATCGCCGATAATCATGCTCCGGCACATCGATCTCCCTCTTCCCCGACCGCCGCCCCTACCCTGGTTCCGCGACGGCCCTCCGCCTCAAGTTCGCGCCGCCGGACTGCCTTCGGCGCGCGGATTCTCCTTGACCTCACCTCAATTGTATGATCGGCCAAAGGTCCAAGTCTCGTTGGCTGGAAGGCTTGGCTGTGATCGGAAAAGAGCCTGTTCCCCCGACCGATACGGATGAAGGGTCGTCCGTCTGGCGAACCGCCCCCGTAATGCCCCGGCAACTTGTCAATCTCCCGGTCCGTCCCCGGTGCGACCTTGCCCCTCCCCGTTCAGAAGCTCGAAGAACTTCCCTGTCGCGGAGCACAATTCGGCCACGTTCGCCCCCACCAGAAACCTTAAATCCGAAATGGCCTGCTGTTGCTGCAAGAGCGTCTCGCGCCGCTTGAGCAAGTCATCGATGTTGAGCTGCCCCAGGCGAAAGGCCCCTACGCCCGTATCATAATCCGTCTGGTAACGTGGCAGATTCTCAATCAACTCGTCACGGCTTTGACCCAGCGTCTCAATGCGCACCAACGGTTCGAGCGTATCCACGAACACCTGATTCTCCCGCTCCGCGATGGCCTGCGTGAAACGGGCGATGTTCGATTCGCTCTGCCGAATCAGACTGTCCGTCACCCGCGGATCGACCACGCTCACGTCCAACCCGACCGACACCGCCCAGTCCGATTGCCCGTCCCGCTCCCCTCCGCCGTCCAGATTGGATTCACCGGAAAGCAGTAGAGACAAATCCCACCGCCCGCGGCGCGCCAGATCAAGCTGCACCCGCGCGTTCTGTTCGGCGTTCCGCAGCGTGGCGATTTCCGGATCCGTTTCAATGCTCAGCCTAAACAGCACGGCGTGTTCCATTCCCACGAACGGGTTGAACGGCTCATCCACCAGCTCGATCCCCACATGGAAGGGAATGCCGGACTGGGCCTTGAGCCGTTCCCGGTCAATCTCGTGTCGCCCCGTCAAGTTGCGGACCTCGGCCGTGGCCCGGGCGATCTCCGCGGCCAGGCGGTGCCGGTCTGTTGCCTGATTCGGCACCGTCCAAACCTCCACGCCCGTGTACAACGATTGCAGATCGGCGAGCCAGCTTCTCAAATACCCCAGCCGCCGCTGTTGATCGACCACCTCATAAAAGCGGAACAACATCCTCTCCAGCCGTTCCCGAACCGTCTGGATGTAGGCTAGCTGCGCATCGTTCAGCTCGTTGCGGCGAAAGATCTCCTCGCTGGTCCGTTCCAGCTTCTGTCGCGACACCCACAGCGGATAGCGCAGCGTCGCCGCCGCGAACGGCTGGTTCCCGTGCGCTTCGTTGAGGCCCTCCGCCTCGAACCCCACGGCCATATCCAGCTCCGTGGTGTCAAAGAATAACTTCTCCACACCCAGCTCGATCCCGTGTTTCCGCGTGCGCAACACGTCCGCGGGATCGCGGTTCTCGCCGTACCGATTGGAGAGGCGCAGCCGCGGCGTCAGCGAATCGCGGGACGTATAGAAAAAATCGTACCGCGCCTCCTCCGATCGAAACCGATGATAACTCGACTTGATATCCGGCAGTTGGTTGAACGCGATGGGAATGAGGGAGCGCGCCGACACCGCCAGCGTCTCGGGCTCACCGTCCCGGTGAAATCGATCCGCCCGGGGAATCTCCAAGGCCGAGGCCGGTGCGGGCAGATTCACTTCACTCCGGACGCCCGGAGAGGTCGTCGGCCCGTCACCCGCCGCGGACGCAAGCATGACCGCAAACACCGGCAGCCCGCTGAACAAAATACCCTTCCCACGTGGCGTCATCGTGCGAAACCAAACTCGGCAAGAGGGAAGCGATGGGCATGGCGGTCGGCAGTCTTGACCGGCGGCACCCGCCCGGCCCTTCGTTCCGAGACGACTGTAGCGGGACCCATCGCATAGGGCAACGTGAAAAGATGTCAGGGGGTCCGGCGGGGAATTCAAACGCGAAAGGGCCGACGACCACTCAGCATCACCCGACCGCCGCGGCCGCGAATTCACCAGTCTCGGTGTCCCGGGCCCGATGCAAAATCGGCCTCTTCACCCTGGATCGGCGTTCCTCTACAATGAAGTGTTCTCCGGCGGCGTACCCAAGTGGACCAAGGGGACGGATTGCAAATCCGTTATCCGTGGGTTCGAATCCCACCGCCGCCTTGCTTCGTCGACCGCCAAAGGTCGGCCCCGTCGATTCCTTCAACCGGCCAAATCAACTTCGTGGACCACGGTCTTGAAGTATTCCACCGTCCGTTGCAGGCCTTCGAGCAGCGGGGTCCGCGGCTGCCAGTTCAGACGGTGCTTTGCCCGGGAGATATCCGGCCTGCGCCGTACCGGGTCGTTCTCCGGCAAGGAGCGACGCTCCACCTCCAGTTTGCGCCCCAGAATCTCGCCCAGACATCCCACCACGTCATTCATGGATCGTTCGTCCTGCGCCCCAAGATTGACCGGCTCATGCGCCTCCGACCCCTCAAACTTCATCAGCGCCACCAACCCCTCGATCAAGTCATCCACAAAGCAGAAGCTTCGCGTCTGGCTCCCATCTCCGTACACGGTCAGCTTCTCACCCGTCAGCGCCTGCACGATGAAATTGGAGATCACTCGTCCGTCCCCGACCGCCATCCGCGGACCGTAGGTGTTGAAGATCCTCGCGATGCGAATGTCCACTCCGTTCTGCCGGTGGTAGTCGGTCATCAGCGTTTCGGCCACCCGCTTCCCCTCGTCGTAACAGCTTCGCGGTCCGATCGGATTCACGTACCCCCAATAGGCCTCGCGCTGCGGGTGCTCCTGCGGATCGCCGTACACTTCGCTCGTCGACGCCTGCAGAATCCGCGCCTTCACCCGCTTGGCCATGCCCAGCATGTTCAGCGCCCCCATCACATTGGTCTTGACCGTCTTAACCGGATTGTACTGATAATGAACCGGAGAGGCCGGACAGGCGAGATTGAAAATCCAATCCCCTTCGATCAGGATCGGTTGCACCACGTCGTGGCGCAGAAACTCAAAGTCGGCGCGGGGCAGCAGGTGGGCGATGTTCCGCTTGGAGCCGGTGAATAGATTGTCCAGAGCGATGACTTCGTGGCCGTCGTACAGCAGTCGATCGCACAGATGACTGCCCAAAAACCCCGCCCCGCCCGTGACCAGTACCCGCATTCGCCACACCTCCCGCGACAAAGCGCCGCGCCGCCTGTCGGAAGTCCGCCTAATGTACCGACGTAACGGCCCCGGGTTTCTGCCCGGCGCGATCGCCCCCTCCGTAGAATTCCCGAACCGATGCCGCCACGTAGCGCACGTCCTCTTCCGACATCATCGGGTGACACGGTAGTGACACTATCCGGCGGGCGACCGACTCGCTCACCGGCAACGACCCTTCGGCGTAACCCAGACCCTGAAAACACGGCTGGCGGTGCAGGGGGATCGGGTAATACACGCCCGTCTGCACGCCGCGATCGCCCAGAAACGCGATCAAGGCGTCGCGCCGCTCGCCCAGCATCGAATACTGGTGATACACGTGATAACAGCGATCGTCCACCCAGGGCGTCGCCACCGGCGACCCTTTCAACAATTCGTCGTACAGCAACGCGTTCTCGCGACGGCGGCGGGTAAAATCCTCCAGCTTATTCAGCTTGACCAGCAGAATCGCGGCCTTCATCGTGTCCAACCGGAAATTGCCTCCCACTCGTTCATGCACATAGCGGCGCGATTCCCCGTGATGGCGGAGTTGACGGACCCGTTCCCCAAGGTCCTCGTCGTCGGTCATCACGAACCCCCCCTCCCCGAACCCGCCGAGGTTCTTCGTGGGATAAAACGAAAGACAGCCGGCGTCTCCGAGCAATCCCGCGGCTTTCCCCGAGAACTTCGCCCCGATCGCCTGCGCCGCATCCTCCACGATCGGAATCGAA
>Ga0214473_10005874_pt1 | contig 14686 bp, 13 predicted proteins | sample RVTome_7_FD_203509 | JGI IMG/M metagenome (GOLD analysis project Ga0214473, IMG submission 203509) | Soil microbial communities from uranium-contaminated site in the Upper Colorado River Basin, Wyoming, United States - RVT98D197 | ecosystem: Environmental > Terrestrial > Soil > Contaminated >... | reverse complement strand
CGTAACGTCATTCCCGCAGTCTTTAAAAGGAGATCGGATGCCGCGCGGCGCGCTGAACGTACTGATCGTCCACGGGATCGGGGGTTATCCCAATGCGTTCCCGGACGAGTTCCGGCAGGAACTGCTCGGGCGCATCTCGACCGCAGTGGAGGATCTGGTCCGCCGCTACCGGCTCCCGGCCGCGTTGCCGTCCGACACGGTCAACATCATCCCGGGCCGGTGGGGGCCCGTGACGGAGGCGATCCAGGAGGAACTCGAGCGCCGGATCTTTCGGAGCAAGGTGGATTTTCTCCGCTGGTTCGGGATGCGCGTGATGGGCGACGTGGTGGCGTATCGGGGGCCGGCCGTGTATGAGGAGGTCCATCGCGCGCTGGAGGAGGACCTCCGGAGCGGGGTTCGGCCCGAGAGCGGCCACCTCACCGTCGTCGCCCACAGTCTGGGCGCGGTGGTCGCCTCCGACTTCCTCTACGACCACACGCTGAAGATCGGCCGGCCGCTCGCGGACACGTTCGGCGTGGGGTTTTCGAATTTCTTCACGCTCGGTTCCCCGCTGGTGTTGTACGCGATGCAATCGCCCGGCGAAGGCGCGTTCGACGCCGGCCGAGTGCTTGACCGGTTCGATCGCCCCGTGCGGGTCGAATCGCCGACCGGCGTGTGGATGAACGTGTTCGACGACGCCGACATCATCGGCTATCCGATCCGCGCGATCAACCAGGCCCACGCGGAGGCGGTGACGGCGGACGTGTGCACCGGCGTGGGCGCGTTCCTGAGTCGGGGGAACCCGCTGAGCCACGGCCGGTATTGGAGCGATCGTCGGGTCACCCAACTCATCGCCGAGAAGCTGGCGATCGATCTGGCCGAGCTCCACATGGGGTTGGAGGGACCGAACCTGCGACAGGCCGTCGCCGACTATGTGACACGATCCGCGAGCCCCTCGCCGTGGGGGCCGACCGCGAAGCCGCGAGGAGAACAGGTGATGAGCCGGCTGGCGCGATTCGCCATGGGATAGTCACGAGACCCACAATCGAATTCCAAGGAGGGAGGCGGTTCATGGTGGAGCGGAGTGTGGCGCGCGGGTCGGTTCGGTGCGGCATCATCCTGGCCGGGGGAAGCGGCCGGCGTCTGGAGTCGTTTATTGCCCGCCTGCGGGGCGAGGCGCTGCCCAAGCAGTACGTGAATTTCATCGGGCGACGCTCGATGCTGGAGCACACGTTCGCCCGGGCCGAGCGGCTCATCCCTCCCGAGCGCCTGTTCACGGTCGCGTGTCGGGAACACCTGCTCTACGCCGAAGCCGAGCGGCAGCTCGCGAGTCGGTCGCGCGGCACGGTGATCGTCCAACCCGAAAACAAGGAAACCGCACCGGGGCTGCTCCTCCCCCTGATGCACCTCCACGCGCGATATCCCGATGCCATCGTCGCGGTGTTTCCCGCCGATCACTTCATCGTCGAGGAGGCGCTATTCATGGCCCACGTGGACCTGGCCTGCCGGGCGGTCGAACGCGATCCGTCCCGCATGGTGATGCTGGGCATCGCGCCCGACGATCCGGAGCCGGAGTACGGCTACATTCTTCCCGGCGGCGAATGGCGATCCGGGATGCCCGCGGGGCTGCGGCGGGTCGCGCGGTTCATCGAAAAACCCGCCCCGCCCGCCGCGCGGGAAATCGTCCGCCGGGGCGGCCTGTGGAACACGATGGTCATGGCGTTCCGGACCACGACCCTGCTCGAGATCGCGCGGCGGATCGCCCCCGCGCTGCACCGCTCCTTCCAACGGATCGGCCGGGCCATCGGGACGCCCCACGAAGGCCGCGTGGTGGACGAAACCTACCGGCAGATCGGGCCGATGAACTTTTCGCGCGGCCTGCTGGAGGCGCTGTCGCACCAGCAGCCGTCGCGGTTGTCGGTGCTGACGGTCCGCGGCGTGTTCTGGAGCGACTGGGGCTCGGAGGAGCGCATTCTGAGCGCGTTGCGGCAAGCCGGCCACGCGGCGCAACTCCAATCGCTCACGGCGCGCGCGGCCTTTGCCGTGGCCGAGCGGCGGGTCTGCGCGGGCACGTGTTAAGGCGGAACGTCCGATGATCGCGGCCGCGGCGGCGCCGACGACGTATTGGCACGTCCTCGACGACGGGCGCGTGCAGTGCGACCTCTGTCCTCGCTTCTGCAAGCTCCACGAAGGGCAGCAGGGATTTTGCTTCGTCCGCGCGTGTCAGGGCGGTCGGATCGTGCTCACCACCTACGGGCGATCGAGCGGGTTCTGCGTCGATCCGATCGAGAAGAAGCCGCTCTATCACTTCCTCCCCGGCACACCGGCGTTGTCGTTCGGCACGGCGGGGTGCAACCTGGCGTGCAAGTTCTGCCAGAACTGGGACATCAGCACATCCCGCGAGACGGACACCCTGGCGGACGAGGCTTCGCCCGACACGATCGCGTTCGCCGCGCAGGAGCTGGGCTGCCGCAGCGTGGCCATGACCTACAACGATCCGGTCATCTTCCACGAGTACGCGATCGACGTCGCCCGGGCGTGCCGCGCGCGCGGGGTGAAGAGCGTGGCGGTGACGGCGGGCTACGTCTGCGAGGCGCCGCGCGAGGAATTCTACCGCTACATGGACGCCGCGAACGTCGACCTCAAGGCGTTCACCGAACGATTCTACACGCGTGTGACCGGCTCCCACCTTCAGCCCGTGCTCGATACGCTCGTCTATCTCAAGCACTGCACGAACGTGTGGTTCGAGATCACCACGCTGCTGATTCCCGGGGAGAACGATGCCGAGACGGAGATCGACGCGATGACGCGGTGGGTCGTCGAGCATCTGGGGCCCGACGTGCCCGTGCACTTCACCGCGTTTCACCCCGCCTGGAAGATGATGGACCGGTCGCCCACGCCGTCCGAGACGCTGATCCGGGCGCGCCGCGTTGCGATGCGGAACGGCGTGCGGTACGCCTACACCGGCAACATCCGCGACCCCGAAGGGCAGAGCACGTCCTGTCACGGGTGCGGGCGGACGATCATCGGGCGCGACGGGTACACGCTGACAGAGTGGCATCTGACTGACGACGGTCGTTGCCGATTCTGCGGCGCGGTCTGCGCGGGCGTGTTCGACGGCCCGCCGGGGACGTGGGGCGGAAGACGGCTCCCGGTTCACCTGGGGTTGTTTGGTATCTAGGAGCCTGTCCATGGATGGCCATCTGCGGCGTTGTCAGTCGGCCTTGCGTGCTCACGTACGAACCAGTACGCTCCGCGCGCAAGGCCTCCTTCCGCCTTGCATCTGGCCATCCCTGAACAGGCTCCAATGCCCCAATACCCGGACACACTTCTAGCGGAGGGGGATCATGCCGAATCTATTCCGGGTTGCGTGCGTCGTTGCCATCGTGATCGCATCCGTCGTGTGCGCCTTGCCCACGGCGATATCGGCGCAGGACGAGGAGCGCGGCACGATTGAGGTCGTGATCCGCAACTCGTCCTTTGTGTACCAGGCGCGCATCCTGCGGGTCGACGAGCAAGCCGTGATCGTGGTGCGCAATGCCGACCCCATCCAGCACGGCTTCACGTCGGCGGCGATCGCGGAGTTCGACGCACGGGTCGAGACCGAGGGGGTGGTCACGTACGGGAAGGGGATCAAGGGCCTTTACCTCGATCCCGGCCAGGAGGTCCGGATCCGGTTCACGCCGACCCGGCCGGTGAAGATGACGTTCCGCTGCGACCTGCACCCCGCGATGAAGGGCGAGATCGTCTTCCTGGCGGTTGGCGCGACGTAGACGCCGCGACTCCCGCGAAATTCGCTTGCGTTCTCCGGTCCCGCTGTGGTCAACTCACCGAAACCGCACGGGCGCGCGGTCGGGGAGGGGGCGGAGGATGCGGGGGAGAAACCAGACGAGGGCCCGGTTCGGCCGGCTCGCCGCTGTCGTGGTCGGGGCGGCGTGGCTCGCGGCGGTTGCGGGGTGCGCGCCCCGGCTCGTCGGCATCGACCGCGACGCGCTGCTGCGACTGAAAGACCAGCCGGAAATCCGCGTCGTCCGCCATCCGCCGCCGGGGTTCGACCTCGGCAATCCGGGCAACACCGTGCTGGGATCCGTCTTCGGCCTCTCGGGCGGGTCGCCGGTCGCGGGGGCGCAGGGGACGGGCGAGATCACCCGCGCGTTTGGGTTGACCGACCCCGCGCGGACCGTTGAGGAACGATTCACGGCGGCGTTGGCGTTCGAGCTGGGGCTGTCGAGCCTTCGGCCGGTCGATGAGATCGCGGCCGGGGACGGGCTTGACGACCTTCAAAAGGCGTTCGGGACCGGTGTGGTCCTCGATCTGAAGACGATCCACTGGGGCCTGTCGCCCGATTCGACGTTGTGGACGCGGTACCGCCTGGAGTACGCGGCGCGAGCCCGGTTGGTGCGGGTGGAGGAGGCGAAGGTCGTCTGGCAGGGCGTGTGCGATGCGTCCGAGCGCGAGGCCGAGCGTGGCGCGACGCTGGGGGAATTGACGGCGGATGACGCCGCGCGCCTCACGGAGAAATTCCGCGACGCGGCGCAGGCATGCGCCGATGCGTTGCTGGGGCAGATCCTTGGATCGTCGGCGCAGGCCCGCTGACCGTCGGGCGCGCTGACGATGGCCGCTGACCGTCCGCCGCGAATCGCGGTCGCGCTGCGCGCGCGGGATCCGAAGATCGTCCGCAAGGCGAAGGCGTACTTCGACTGGGTCGAGCGGGGAGGCGGAGCTGTCCGCCTCATCGCGCCCGGCGAGCCACGGCCGCTGTCGGGGGCCGACGGCCTGCTCCTGCTCGGCGGCGAGGACGTGGCGCCGGAACGCTACGGCGAGACCGACCGGCGATGCGAGCGGATCAACCCGCAGCGGGACGCGTTCGAGCTCGCGTTGCTGCGGTCGGCCCTCCGCAAGGACCTGCCGATCCTGGGCATCTGCCGCGGCGTCCAGATCCTCGCGGTGGCCCTGGGGGGAACGCTGCTTCAGGACCTGCCTGCCGAGCTGCCCCGCGGCCGCTCGTGCGTCATCCACCGCGGCCCCCGCCGCACCGACAGCCGCCACCGCGTCGCCCTCGAAAAGGGCACGGCGCTCGCCCGCCTGATCGGGCGCGACGCCCTCTTGGTCAACAGCCACCACCACCAAGCCGTCCGCGCGATGCCCCCCGGCGTGCGCGTCTCCGCCCGCTCGGCCGACGGCGTGATCGAGGCGATCGAGCATCCCGGGAAGCGATTCGTCGTGGGCATCCAGTGGCACCCCGAGCGCTGGCCGCGCGACTCGTCCGAGGCGATCCTGCGGGGCTTCTTCGCCGCGTGCGGGCTAGAGGGTCGATCAACGTTGGACTGAGCCTCCGGGCACCCCGCGGGACGCGCTCGCCTTGTGATTGTTCGCCGGTTTGACTATTCTGGACCCCTACCGTTTCTACGGCCGGGGCAAGATGAACGAAGCGGAGACGTGCCGGAAGTACGTCTTACCCAAGCTGGTTCAAGCCGGTGGGGATGACGAGTCTCCCGCGGCTTGATCCGGGCTCGCGGTGTCCGCTCCGACAAACCCCCTCTTTCGGGGGATACCGATTTGTCTTCAAACGGCCCACAATGCGCAGGAGTTCTCGGCTGAATTGCTGTCAAGTGAGATGAGGAGGTTGCTATGAGACTTCCACTGCAGTTGTCCGTGCGGAACATGTCTCTTTCCGAGGCGGCCGAGGCGGATATCCGTGAGAAAGCGGCAAGGCTCGATTCGTTTTACGACCAGGTCATGGGTTGCCGCGTGATCGTCGAGGTCCCGCACCGGCATCACCACAAAGGAGTGCTCTACAACGTGCGGATCGATATGACCGTGCCCGGCTCGGAACTCGTCATCAAGCGGGAGCCCCACGAAGATCTCTATGTGGCGATCCGAGACGCCTTTGATGCCGCGCGGCGTCAGTTGGAGGATTTTGCGCGCCGCCGCCGCGGTGACGTCAAGACTCATGAGGCGCCGTCTTATGCCCGTGTCACCAAGCTGTTTGCGGAATACGGTTTTCTGGAGACGCCTGACGGGCGTGAAATCTATTTCCACCGAAACAGTGTCTTGGATGGAGGATTCGACCGGCTGAAGACCGGAGCGGAGGTCCGTTTTTCGGAAGAGGAAGGCGAACAGGGGCCCCAGGCCAGCACAGTGGCGCTGATTGGCAAGCACCACGTGTGAAGCGAACAAGAGGACTGCCACACGTTTCAGCGGAGTATGAGGCGTCGACTGGGCTGCAGGCGATGCATGTTCTGGTGCGAGAGTCAACGAGTGAGGTGCCGTGATGAAACCGAAATCGAAAGGAAGGGGTGTGCGGGAACCCCAGAGAGAGCAGGCGGTTCATGGGTTTGGGTTATCAAAGGAGTACGTGCATGACACGTACAAATGCCGGGGCAAACTACCAGAGCCGACGGCCTGTCCTCGATGTGGAGCAGTGTTCCACAAGGGGAGATGGACGTGGGCGCCCAGACCGGACGGAGCGCACGAAGAGGTCTGCCCGGCGTGTCATCGGGTCGAGGACAAGTATCCGGCCGGCATGGTTCACTTGAGCGGTCCCTTTTTTAAGACACACCGAGACGAGGTGCTCCATGCGGTTCGTCACCAGGAGGAAGAGGCCAAGAGGGAACATCCGCTCAGCCGGATCATCGGGATCGAGGAATCGGAAGAGGGCGTCGTGATTTCTACCACGGATACGCATCTTCCAGGTCGGATCGGTGAGGCGCTCAGGCACGCCTATCACGGCGAGCTGGAACACCATTACGCCGAGGACGCGCGATTGCTCCGGATGAGTTGGAAACGTTAGCGGTAGCCGCTCCGCCGCCACCCATTGTGGACGGTACACGTGCGCAACCGAGGCGTTTCTGCCGAGGATGAGATTGAGATCGTGGTTGCCAAGACCATTGCCTGAGGGGCGGACCGGTTTCCTGAAGCCGCCGATCAACGAGAGCCTGCGCTTACCGCGGCGCTACGCCGCCTTCGGCAGGCTCCGTCTGCTGCGAAGCCACGTCACGAGCGGGTCCCACTGTTCGAGGTCTTGGGCCGCCGAGGCGGGGGCGAGTTCGAAGAGGCCGAGGCCGCGCTCGGCGGCCACGATGTAGTGCTGGCTGTCGCGCAGGGTCGCGACGAACGGCAGGTCGACGCCGCGGAGGAAGTCGTCCAGCGTGTCGGCGATGCACGTGATATCGCGCACGCGGTTGGCCAGCACGGCCACCTTGGTCGCCAGCCCCGACGTGCGACGGACGCGCAGGACGTGCTCGATGAACTCCGCCGCGGCGCGGATGTCGAGCGGCGAAGGCAGCACGGGGATGAGAATCGTCTGGGCGAGGCGCGCCAGGCGGGCCACCTGCCGCTCGTGCACGCCGGCGGGCGCGTCCATGATCACGGTGTCGGCCTGTCGGGGAATCCGGAGCGGATCCTTCCAGGCCGCGAGCCCGCGGATTCGTGGACGGTCCTCGGGGCGTACCGACAGCCAGGCGAGGCTTGAGGCCTGCGGATCAAAGTCGGCGAGGACCACGTCGGCGCCGTGGACGGCGTAATAGCTCGCCAGGTTGGTCGCCACCGTGGTCTTGCCGCTGCCGCCCTTGCTATTGACCACCAGGATCGATCGGACATCCGAGGCCAGCGGTTTCGTCGCCGTTTTGAGAAAATCCAGCAGGCTCATCGGTCGTCCCTCCCCAGGCTGTTCGCGCAGCGGGTAAGTCTGCCCGCCGAGGTCCGGTCCGTCAACCGGTCGCTCGACAGGCGCCGAGGAGCCCGTCTAAGTATTCGGGTGGTGGAGCCTGTTCAGGAAGGGTCAGATGCAAGGCGGAAGGAGGCCTTGCGCGCGGAGCGTACTGTATCGTACGTGAGCACGCAAGGCCGACTGACAACGCCGCAGATGGCCGTTCATGGACAGGCTCCTAGTGCCGTTTCTGGATGAGGAGCGCCGCGCCGATGGTCAGGAAGATGCCGTTCGCGGCCCACGCCGCCACCCAGGCGGGGAGGACGCCGCCGCGGCCGAGCGAGATGGCGAGCGAATGGATGATCCAATACGCGAGGCCGAGCACGAGGCTCATCCCGACCGCCATGCCCCACCCGCCCCGCCGGGCCTCGCCGAGTCCGAACGGGATGCCCAGCAACGCCATGACGACGATGACGAACGGCACCGAGGCGCGCGCCGCCAGGTCGACCGCGTAGCGGCCCGGGTCGATGCCGGAGTTCGCGAGGCCGTTTACATACTCCCGGAGTTGGGGGTACTGCAGGTGCTCTTCCTTGATCTCCAGTTGCAGAAAGTCCTCGGGCGTCTTGAGGAAGTCGAGGGGCCGGTCGGCGAACCGTTCCACGTCGATCGTCCCGTCGGCCCGAAACAGGCGATGAATCCCGGTTGGCGCTATCCAGCCTCCACCCTGATACCGCACCTCCGGCGCGTCGATTTCTTCGGCCGGGGAGAAGCGGTTGCCCACCTGGTAGAGCCTCACCCCGTAGAGGGTTTTCGACTCGGGATCGGTCATGCGGACGTTGAGGAAGGTGCGGCGCTCCAGACGCAGCCAGACCCGCGCGCGTTGCAGGGTGGCCGGGGCGGGACGGCCCTCGATCCGGATGGTCCTGACCTCCTGGGCGCGCACCGTGGCGGCGGGGATCCAGGACCAGTTGGCGGCGAAGGCCGCGGCGCCGAGGCCGAGAGAGACGAGGACGACCGGCCACGCGATGCGGAACAGGCCGACCCCGCACGCGCGCAGGGCGGTGATCTCGTGCTGGCGGGACAGCGTCGTCATCGCGAGCACGCTCGCCATCAGCGCGGCCAGCGGCGCCATCTCGTAGAGGGCGCGCGGGATCTTCAGCGCGAAGTACGCGAGCAACGCGGCGATGTCGGCGTCGTAGCGGGCGAATTTCCCGATCTTCGCGAACACCTCGCTCACGACATAGATCAGCACCAGGGCGCCGAGCGAGAGCCAGAAGACCCGCAAGTACTCGCGCGCGATGTATTTGGTGAGGAGCGGCACGGGTCAGGAGGGCCAGGGCATCATCGACGTCCGAACCGGGGCCGCCCGCGGTCCATCATCACCACGAGGCCAACCGTCACCGCCGCGAGCACCGCGTTGGGCAACCAGGCGGCGAGCGGAGGCGGGAGCCAGGCGCGGGCCGCGATCGCATCGGCCGCGATCAGTAGGAGGTAGTACGCGCCCACGGCGAGGATCCCGAAGCCGAACCCGCCCATGCGGCCGGCCCGGCGGGTGGAGATCCCCAGCGGCACGCCCAGCACGCCCAGCCAGAACGTGGCAAAGGGGAACGCGCGATCCTTGTACGCCGCGAACAGATCGCTCGCCGTCTTGGGATCGACGCGCCCCGTCTCACGGGTCTCCGCGGCGGCCTTCGTCCGGAGCTCGGACAGGGAGCGTCGGTCTCCAGGCGTTGCGCCCACCGCGCGCCACCGCTCCTCGTCGAGCCGCAGCTCGTAGGAGTCGAAGCGGATCACTTGGTACCGATCGTCGGCGGCGCCGGACTCCGACAGGGAGCGGTGCATGCTCCCGTGAAGGAGTCGCAGACCCGGCGCGGCACCGCCGTCTCCGCCGAGAAAGGCGCCCTCTTGCGCGAAGATGAGCACCGGCAGATCCGGATCGCGCTGATCCACGATCAGGACGCCCTCCAGTCGATTGCCGGAGGGGATGGTCTCGACGTAGAGGATCATGCGATCGAACAGCTCGTTGAACGTCCCTTCGGTCAGCGCCACCGTCGCCTGGTGGCGCAACAGGTCGACGGTAAGGCGGCGGAACGATTGCCCGGCCCACGGTTCGGCGACCAGCGACAGCAGATACCCGACGAGGCACAGGGACGCGGAGAAGACGGCCGCCGGCACAACGAGGCGGACCGTCCGGACCCCGGACGCCTGGAAAGCCGTGATTTCGCGGTCGCCGGCGAGGCGGTTGAACGCCCCGATCGTGGCCATGATCACGGCGATCGGCAGGGTCACCACGAAAAACGCGGGGAGAAGGGCGGTGAAGATCCTGGCCAACACGCCGGCGTTGACGCCCCGGTTCACGAGGAGGTCGACGAGCTGGACCGCTTGCTGCGTCACGAGCAGGACCAAGAGGACGGCCATGCTCAGGACGAAGGGGACGAGCAGTTCCTTGAACAGGTATCGGGTGATGATCGTCACGATGAAAGTGCATTGCGAGCGCATTCCCCGCAGCTTGCTGCGGGGTAAGCGAGCAAGATGGAAACAGTGCTCCTTTACCTCCGTACACTTCGAAGATTCTCTGCAGCTTGCTGCAGGGAGCTTCAAAGGATGCCACGCGGTCGGTCCACTATAGCGAAACGCCGTCCCGCTTGCAAACCGGCCGAAATTCTTGACACCACTTTGCCCTATGTTACAGTTTGGGGCACCGAAATCCCCGCTCCGCGTCGGAGGCTCCGTGGCATCAGATAAAAACTCGATCATCCTCAACGCCCAACGTTTGACCGCCAAAGGAGAGATCGACAAAGCCATCGAGACGTGGAAATCCCTCATCGCCGAGACGCCCAACGACGGCAATACATACAACACGATCGGCGATCTGTACCTCAAAAAAAACGCCCAGCCCAAGGCGATCGAGGCCTTCCTCAAGGCCGGCGAAACGTTTCAGACCGCCGGCTTCGCGCTGAAAACCATCGCGGTCTATAAAAAGATCATCAAGCTCGACCCCGCGCGGATGGACGTGGTGTTGAAGCTGGCCGACGTCAACGCCGAGCGGGGGATCGTCGGCAACGCCGTCGAGGACTATCTCAAGGTCGCGCGCCACGAACTCAAGGAGGGGCGCATTAAAGCCGCGATCGACGTGTATCGCAAAATTGCCGCGCTGGATCCCGCCAATCCCACCATCGGATTAAAGCTGGCGGAGCTATGCCAGAAGGAAGGCATGGTTCCCGAGGCACGGGAGGAATTGACCCGCGTGGCCGGCCACCTCGAAACCGCCGGGAAGACCGCCGAACTGTCGCAGATCCGAGCTAAGCTCAAGGAACTCGGCGGGGAGGTCGTCCCGCCACCAAGCTCGGAGGAGAAGGCCGCCGCTCCGGCGCCCCCGCCCCAGGAGTTCGTTCTCGAACCCACATCGATTCCGGCCGAGCATACGGAGAGCCGGAGCGTCAATGAACAGACCGCGGCCGCGGAACCGGCACCGCCGCGGGAGGCTGCTCCGGCTGCTCCGGCCGCTCCGCCGTTGGAAGCGACGTTGGCGCCGGAGACGGCCAAGCCCGAGTCCGCCCGGATGAAGAGCGCGGCCGAGTTCGGCGAGACCACCATCGAGCGCATGAACGACGCCCTCACCGAAGCCGATGTGTACGTCAAGTATGGGATGGTCGACAAGGCGATCGCCCACGTCCAGGGCCTCGCGCAGCGGGATCCCGGCAACATCGCCGTGCTGATGAAGCTCAAGGAACTGCTGATCGCGCAGGGCGACGTGAAAGCCGCCGCCGCCGCGTGCGTGCGGGCCGCCTCGATCCACGAGCGCCTGGGGCAGGACGCGGAACGGGACGCGGCCCTCAGGGAAGCGAGGGAGCTCAACCCAGAATCCGCCGCCGCGGGGGGGCAGGCCGTCGCCAAGACCGTCGAGGCCGCCTCGACGATGTCTGAAGCGCCGGCCGCGTCGGCGCCGGCACCCGTTGACGCTCTGGAACCGGACCTCGCCGAGGCGGACTTTTACTTTCAGCAAGGGTTTGACGACGAGGCGCAGAAGCTGTTCTCGGCGATCCTGAAGAAGGCCCCAGCCCATCCGATCGCGACGCAGCGGCTTCGCGAAATCGCCGAGCGGGCGGGCAGCCGCCCGCCGTCCGAAGACGGCGACGCGACGGTTCAGCCGGCCGGCGAACCGTTCGACGCGAATAGCCTCGGCTCCGACATCGCGGTCGGCCCGATCGAACCGGTCGCCAAGGCACCGCAACGCAACGAGACGACCAGGGACGGGGAGGATTACATCGATCTGGCCGACGCGCTCAGGGAGGACATGGAACGCAGTCTTCCGCCGGCGGACGCGGCCGATCCGAGCGCGGACCTCTCCGCCGAGCGCGAATTGGAGAGCGTATTCCGGAAATTCCAAAAAGGGGTGCAGGAGCAGTACGGGAGGGAAGATTACGAGACCCACTACAACCTGGGCATCGCCTACCGCGAGATGGGGTTGCTCAACGAGGCGATCGGCGAATTCCGCCTGGTGTTGAAGTCCCCCGACCGCGTGATTCCCGCCACGAGTATGCTCGCCACCTGCTATCGCGAGAAAGGCCTGTTGCCGCGGGCCGAGGAGATCCTGCGGAAGGCGCTGGACGATCCCGCTCACGCCGGCACGGAGGGCATGGCGGGGCTGGCGTACGAGCTGGGCCAGATCATCGAGGTCCAGGGGCGTCACGACGACGCATTGGCCGAGTACTATCGCGCGAAGGAGTTGGAGCCGGGGTACAAAGAAGCGCAGCAGCGGATCACCGCGATCGAGCGTCGCGTCGCGGCACCCCCGCCGCGGACGCCGCCCGTCGCCGTCGCGGAGCCCGCGCCGCCGCCCGAGCTCCCGCGGCCGGCGCCGGTCGCGCCCACGCGACCGGAGAAGAAACAGGAGAAGAAAAAGGTCTCATACCTCTGATAAGGAGTCACCGTGAGTTATCTGGAGCACTATCGCCTTCGTGAACAGCCCTTTTCGATCGCCGTGGATAACCGGTTCTACTACGACAGCCGGCAGCACGCGGATGCGCTCGTCCGGCTCATGTACGCCGCCTCCGAGCGCAAAGGCCTTGCAATCCTTGTCGGGGACGTGGGCGCCGGGAAGACGACGCTGGCGCGACGCCTGCTCGATCAATTGGACGACGCGCAGTACGAATCGGCGCTCCTCATCATCATCCATTCGGCCGTCACCTCGGAGTGGCTGCTCAAAAAAATCGCGACGCAGCTCGGCGTCCAGAAGCCCGCCGACGACACGCCGTCGGTGCTCACCCAACTCTCGCAGCGCCTGATCGAGATCCACGAACAGGGCAAGAAGGCGGTGGTCCTGATCGACGAGGCGCAGATGCTCAACGCCCGCGAGGTGATGGAAGAGTTCCGCGGGATACTCAACATGGAGATCGACGGCCAGAAACTCATCACGTTCGTGCTCTTCGGGCTGACCGCGCTGGATGCGGCCCTGGCCCTGGACGGTCCCCTGGCTCAGCGCGTCGCGATTCGCTGCCACCTGCAATCATTCACCGAACGCATCACCCAGGACTACATCCTCTTCCGGCTCAAGGTGGCGGGGGCCGAGCACAATCCCTTCACGCCCGGCGCGATCGCGGCCGTGCACCGATTCACGGAGGGAACGCCGCGGCTCATCAATACGCTCTGCGACAACGCCCTGCTGGAGGGATTTTTGCAAAAGAAGGAGAAAATCGACGAAGCATTGATCCAGGAGATCGCGCGTGATTTGAAGTTCTCGACGCGACTGCCCGCCGCGGCCTAGGAGCCTGTCCATGCACGGCCATCTGCGGCGTTGCCGCTGCGCATCCGGTCCTCACGCACACAACAGTGCGCTCCGGCTCCGGTCCGGTGCTCGCGGCGCCTTGCATCTGGCGCGTTCCTGAACAGGCTCCAATACCCCGATACCCGGACACATTCCTGGCCCGCGCGCTGCCTTGCATTTTCGCCCTCCGTGCGATAACGTAACGCGCGTATTCCCGCGCCGCCGCCCACCTTCCGGGACGGCGTGATCGTCCATCCGTGACGGAGACGTCGTGACCAAACGGGTCTTTATCAAAACCTGGGGCTGTCAGATGAACGAGCACGACGCCGAACGCATGGCCGGGCTCGTCGCGCCGATGGGATACGCCCTCACCGCCGACCCCGAGAACGCCGACCTCATCCTGCTGAACACGTGCAGTATCCGCGACAAGGCCGAGCAAAAGGTCTACAGCGACCTCGGGCGGCTCGACGCGTTGAAAGCCGCGCGGCCCGACCTGGTGATCGGCGTGGCGGGGTGCGTGGCGCAACAGGAAGGCCGCGCGATCCTGCAGCGGTCGCCGGCCGTCGATCTCATCTTCGGATCGAAGGGCATCGAGCGGCTTCCCGCGCTGCTGACGGAAGCGGTGACCACGCGGCGCAAGGTGGTGTACACCGACGATCCGATCGGGATCGCGCCCACGCTGCCAGCCGACCGGCGCGAGCGGGTGAGGGCGTGGGTGTCGATCATGGAGGGTTGCGAGAACGCGTGCAGCTTTTGCGTCGTGCCCGCCACCCGGGGCCGCGAGCGCAGCCGGCTCAGCAGCGAGATCCGCGACGAAATCGCCGCCCTCTGCGCGGACGGCTGCCGCGAAGTGACCCTCCTGGGGCAGAACGTCAACTCCTACGGCCGCACCTCCTCCGAGGGCGTCGATTTTTCCGACCTGCTCGACCTCATTCACCCCATCGACGGCCTCGCGCGCATCCGGTTCACGACCTCCCATCCGAACGCCGTGACCTTGAAGATGATCGAGACGCTGGCGCGGCTCCCGAAGGTGTGCCGGCACGTGCACCTGCCGATGCAGTCGGGGTCCGACCGGACGCTGACCCGCATGCGTCGCGACTACACGTTCCGCGACTATCTCGACCTGATCGCTGCGTTGCGGCTCCGGATGCCGGACGTGGCGCTGACCACCGACGTCATCGTCGGGTTTCCCGGAGAAACCGAGCCGGACTTTCAGGAGACGCTGGCCGCGCTCGATGGCGTGCAGTTCGACAATATCTACGCGTTCAAATACTCCCGGCGGCCCAACA
>Ga0214473_10005873_pt1 | contig 14688 bp, 11 predicted proteins | sample RVTome_7_FD_203509 | JGI IMG/M metagenome (GOLD analysis project Ga0214473, IMG submission 203509) | Soil microbial communities from uranium-contaminated site in the Upper Colorado River Basin, Wyoming, United States - RVT98D197 | ecosystem: Environmental > Terrestrial > Soil > Contaminated >... | reverse complement strand
TCGCGGGCGGCGCGCGCCAGGTGGGAGCGGCCGTCGTCGGAGAGCCCGGGATCGCGCCGGGCCAGCTCGAGGAAGGCGAGGATCGCGCCCATGGGGTTGCCCACCTCGTGGGCCACCCCCGCCGCCAAGCGACCCACCGCCGCCAGGCGCTCGGCCCGGTCGAGGCCGGCCCGGGCCTGGCGGAGGTCCCGGTTGGCCGCGCGCAAATCGCCGACCGCCTTCTCCAGGGCCTCGGTCCGCCGCTCCAGGGCCTCGGTCATGGTGTTGAACGCGCCGGCGAGATCCGCGGTTTCGCGCGTTCCCTCCACGGGAACGCGGGCCCCCCGCGCGCCCTGGGCGATCGCCTCTGCGGCGTCCCGCAGGCGCCGCAGCGGCAGCACCAGGCGGCGGCGCAGCAGGCTGGCCCCGAAGATCGTGAACACCGCCGCGTCCCCCAGCAGCACGCCGAGGGCGACGCGCCGCGGAACGCTGCGCAGGCGCGCGGACGCCGCCTCGGGCAGCCGCGCCACGGCCACCCTGCCCGTCCCGTCGAGGGGCGAGGCGAAGCGGATCGGCTCGCTGCCGCCACCCGGGCGCAGGAGGCTCGTGCCCGCGCGGCGCGCGGCCTCCGCCAGCTCGAGGGACGCCGGGTCGGGGGGACCGGAGCCCGGCGCGCGGGCGCTCGCCTCGCCGCGCGGCGACACCACCCACCAGTGCGTGTCGGGAATCACGGGGTGCAGCAGCGGCTCGGCACTGCGGGCCTCGTTGGCCAGGGCCCGCGCCAGCAGCGGCCGCAGGGCCGCCTCGTGGTAGGAGATCAGGACCACCGCCAGGACGCCCGTGGCGGCGGCCATGAGGAGCGCCAGGCTCGCCAGGACCTCGGCCTGGAGGCCGGAGCGGCGCTCCACCGCGGGACCTAGGCTTCGCCCCGCGACGGCTCGTCCAGGCCGAGCTTCTCGAGCCGGTAGCGGAACGAGCGGAAGGAGACGCCCAGGATCTGCGCGGCGCGCTTCTTGACCCCGCCGCTGCGGCCCAGCGCCTCGAGCAGCAGACCCCGCTCGTACGCTGCGAGCATGCCCTCCAGATCGGCTCCCTGCGGCGGGATGCGCACGTCGGACGCCGCAGGGTGGGGCGCGAGCACGTTGGGCGCCAGGGCGTCCCGCTCGATCACCTCCACCCGGGAGAGGGCCACCGCCCGCTCGATCACGTTCTCGAGCTCCCGGACGTTTCCGGGAAACGGATAGGCGAGGAGCACGTGAAGGGCGTCGTCGCTCGCGCCCGAGACGAACTTGCCGAACTCGGCGCTGTACTTGTCGACGAAGTGCTGGACCAGCAGCGGGATGTCGTCGGTCCGCTCGCGCAGCGGCGGGAGCGCGATCTGGATCACGTTGAGGCGGTAGTAGAGGTCCTCCCGGAAGCGGCCCCCGGCCACCTCCTCCTCCAGACGCCGGTTGGTGGCGGCCAGCAGCCGCACGTCCACCCGGCGGTCGCCGGTTCCCCCCACCCGCCGGATGCACTTGTCCTGGGTCGCGCGCAGGAGCTTCACCTGGAGACCGGGGGACAGCTCGCTCACCTCGTCGAGGAAGAGCGTCCCCCCGTCGGCCGTCTCGAAGAGCCCCGGCTTGTTCTGCACCGCTCCGGTGAAGGCCCCTCGCACGTGCCCGAAGAGCTCGGATTCGAGGAGATTCTCCGGGATCGCCGCGCAGTTGACGGCCACGAAGGGCTTGTCGTCGCGGCCGCTCTGGTCGTGGATCGCCCGCGCCACGAGCTCCTTGCCGGTGCCGCTCTCGCCGGAGATCAGCACGTTGGACTTGGTGGCGGCCACCTGGGCGATCATGTCGAAGACGCGCTGCATCGGCGCGCTGGTCCCGATGATCGAGCGGCTGCGCGCCTGGGTGCGGAGCTGCGTGCGCAGCCGGCGGTTCTCGCTGGTGAGGAGCTTCTTCTCCAGCGCCTTGCGCACCACCACGCCGATCTCGTCCACCTTGAAGGGCTTGGTGATGTAGTCGTACGCGCCCTGCTTCATGGCCTCGATGGCGTTCTCGGTGGTGGCGAACGCCGTGATCATGATGACCGGGGTCTCGGGCTGGCTCTCCCGCACCTCGTGGAGCAGCTCGAGCCCCGAGCGATCGGGCATCTGGATGTCGGTGATGACCACGTCGTAGTCGTCGGACTCGATGGCCAGCAGGGCCGCGTCCACGCCGTCCACCGTGGTGACGTCGTAGCCCTCGCGGCGGAAGAAGATCTCGAGGAACTCCCGCATGCTGCGTTCGTCGTCCACCACGAGAATGCGCGACTGCGCGTTCACGACTCCTCCCCGGCCCTCGGCAGCAGGATCCGGAACGTGGTACCCACCCCGACCGCGCTCTCCATGCGAAGGCTTCCCCGGTTGGCCTCGACGATGCGGTGCACGGTGGCCAGGCCCAGCCCCGTGCCGCCCTCCTTGGTGGTGAAGAACGGGTCGAAGATCCGGTCCCGGACCTCGGGCGGGATTCCCACGCCCGTATCCGCCACGCAGACCTCCACCCGGGCGGAACCCGGCTCCCAGCGGGCCTTTCGGCCACCTCCCCGGCTCTCTTGAGGCGGCTCGACGACGGCCGCCGCCTGCACCCGGAGGCACCCGCCCCGGGGCATGGCCTGGAGGCCGTTGACGCACAGGTTCCACAGGAGCTGGCGGACCTGGGCCGCGTCGGCGACGACCCGCAGGCCGGGGTCGACCTGCGTCTCGATCTTGACGTCGGGACGCGGCGCGTGCTGGAGCATGCCCAGCACCTCCTCCACCACGGCGCCCAGCTTCACCGCCTCCGGCCGCGGCGGGCGCGGATGCGCGTACTGGAGGAAGTCCGTGATGAGGGCGTTGAGGCGATCGGTCTCGCGCAGGACGATCTCCATCAGCCGCTGCCGCTCGCCCGGCGCGCGCTCCGGATCGCCCCCCATGAGCATCTGGATCGAGCCCGAGATGGCGGCCAGGGGGTTGCGCACCTCGTGGGCGATGTCGGCCGCCAGCTTGCCCGTGGCCGCCAGGCGCACCGAGCGCCGCAGCTCGGCCTCCATCTCCACGACCCGCGTGACGTCCTGGAAGATGACGACGCTCCCCCGGGCCGTGCCGTCCTCGTCCCGCAGGATCGAGCCGGACAGCCCCAGGTGCAGGTCGTCGCCCCGGTGGTTGCGATAGGGCATGCGCTCGCGAAGCCTGGTGACCAGACCGCCCGCCACGGCGGGCGCGACCACCCGCTGCCGGGCGCCGGGGATCACCTCGTCGATGTCGCGGCCCAGGGCCTGCCGTGCGGGGACACCGGTGATGCGCACCGCCTCGCGATTGAAGGAGGTGATGCGGCCGTCGGGGTCGGTGGTGAGCAGGCCGCTCATCAGGCTCTCGACGGTCCGCTCGTGCAGCCGGCGCAGCAGCCGCAGGTTGCTCTGGCTCTGGTCGAGCCTGGCGTCGGCGGTCTGGAGCTCGCGCGAGAGGTGGCTCGCCAGCAGCGCCGTCACCGCCAGGGCGCCCGAGTGGACGCTCCAGAACGCCAGCAGCACAGGACCCTCGGCGCCCGGCGGCGTGCCGTAGTCCGGGAGCAGGCCCCGCTGGATGGCCGCCAATACCGCCCCGTGGAAGCCCGCCGAGAGAGCCGCCGCCCCGAACGCGCCGCCGCGCTGGGCCACGCTGGCGCCGAACACCACCAGCAGCACGTAGAGGAAGCTGAACAGCGACTCGTCGCCGCCGGTGAAGAGGACCAGGGCGGTGATGATGGCCACGTCCGTGGGGATCTGGATCGCGGCGAAGGTGCCCGGATGCCGGATCCTCCCCAGGAGGCCCGCGAAGACCAGCGTGCCGAGGAACCCCAGGGCCAGCGTCGCGTAGAGGCCCCGCTCGGCGGCCTCGGGCACCTCGCCGCGCCCGATGCCCTGGAAGGCCACGGCCACCACCAGCAGCGCCAGGGCGAGCAGCAGCCGCGCCGCCGTGAGTCGCGCCAGGCGCGTCTGGAGCCGCGCCTCCGCCCCGGCGGCCCCGGCGATCCCCGGGGCGGGCGCCTCCACGGGCCCCGGCTACTTGATGGTCTCCGCGATCTTGAAGATCGGGAGGTACATGGCGATCAGGATCGACCCGATGGTGCCGCCCAGGAAGACCATCATGACGGGCTCCAGCAGGGCGGTCAGGGCCTCGACGGCCGCGTCGACCTCCTCGTCGTAGAAGTCGGCGATCTTGCTGAGCATCTGGTCGAGGGCGCCGGTCTGCTCGCCCACGTTGATCATCTGCACCACCATGCCCGGGAAGATCCCGGTCTCCCCCAGGGGCTCCGCCATGGTCTTGCCCTCGGAGATGGCCGCGCGCACCCGGAACAGGCCGCCCTCGATCACCTTGTTGCCCGCGGTCTTCGCCACGATCTGGAGCGCGTCGAGGATGGGCACGCCGCTCGAGATCATCGTGCCCAGGGTGCGGCTGAAGCGCGCCACCGCCACCTTCTTCAGGAGCGATCCGAAGATCGGCATCTTCAGGAAGAGGGCGTCCGTCCGGTAGCGGAACTTCGGCGACCGGGCCCGCGCCTGCTGGAAGAGCACGACGCAGGCGAACAGCCCCGCCAGGAAGAGCACGATGTAGGACTGCAGGAAGTGGGAGATGTTCACCACCATCTGCGTGGGAGCGGGCAGGACCCCGCCGAAGTCGTTGAACATCTTCTCGAAGACGGGGATCACCTTCACCAGCAGCAGCACGAGCACGCCGATGGCGACCACGAGGACCGTGACCGGGTAGACCATCGCGCCCTTCACCTTGCGGCGGAGCCTGTCCGCCTTCTCCAGGTGCACCGCCAGACGGGCGAGGATGGTGTCCAGGATGCCGCCGATCTCGCCGGCCCGGACCAGGTTCACGTACAGATCGTCGAACGGCTTGGGGTGCTTGGCCAGGGCGTCGGCGAACGTCGAGCCCTGCTCCACGTCGGCCTTGATCTGCCGCAGGGATTCCTGGAACTTCTTGTTGGGCTGCTGCTCGGCGAGGATGTCCAGGCACTGCACCAGCGGGAGTCCCGCGTCGATCATCGTGCCGAACTGGCGCGTGAACACCACCAGGTCCCGGATCCCGACTCCGCGCTGGAGCCAAGGCAGGTACTCCATCACGTCCTTGGGCTTGGTCTTGACGTTGAGCGGCAGGATCATCTGCCCGCGCAGCTGCGTCATCACCGCCTGGTCGCTGGCGGCCTCCATGACGCCCTTCTTGATCGTCCCCTGCCGGGTTCGCCCTTCCCAGATGTAGACGGGCATGGTCTGTCACCCCCCTCCGCGGGTCCGGGATGAACCCCGTCCGGTCCCGGACCCGACTCGATCGACTACTTGGCCCCTCCGGCCGCGGCCCGGCGCGCCGCCGGGCTTCCACCGCCGCCCAGCATCCCCCGCAGCTCCTCCGGATCGCTGCTGCGGCCCGTGGCCTCCTCCAGCGTGATCATCCGGCGCTGCGCGAGCATGGCCAGCGACTGGTTGAACGTCTGCATGCCGAACTTGTCCTGGCCCACCTGCATCTGCGAGTAGATCTGGTGGATCTTGTCCTCGCGGATCAGGTTGCGGATGGCGGGATTGGGCACCATCACCTCGAGGGCGAGCGTCCGGCCCGGCCCGCTGGCCCGCGGCAACAGCGCCTGGCAGAGCACCCCCTCCAGCACGAAGGAGAGCTGGGCCCGCACCTGCGCCTGCTGGTAGGGCGGGAAGACGTCGACGATGCGGTGGATCGTCTGCACCGCCGAGTTGGTGTGGAGCGTGGCGAAGGCCAGGTGGCCCGTTTCGGCCACGGTGAGCGCCGCCTCGATGGTCTCCAGGTCGCGCATCTCGCCGATCAGCACCACGTCCGGGTCCTGGCGGAGGATGTACTTCAGGGCGTTCTTGAAGCTCTTGGTGTCGGACCCCACCTCCCGCTGGTTCACCACACAGCCCTTGTGCGGGTGCAGGTACTCGATGGGGTCTTCCACCGTGACGATGTGCTCGCTCCGGTCCTGGTTGATCCGGTCGATGATGCTGGCCAGGGTGGTCGACTTGCCCGAGCCGGTGGGGCCGCACACCAGCACGAGCCCCCGCGGCTTGCGGCTCAGCTCCGACACCACCCGGGGCAGGCCCAGCTCCTCGAAGGTCATGATCTTGAAGGGGATCGCCCGGAAGGCGCCGGCCACCGCGCCCCGCTGCATGAACACGTTGGCGCGGAAGCGGGAGAGGCCGCGGACGCCGAAGGAGAGGTCCAGCTCGTTGTGCTCCTCGAAGCGGTGCTTCTGGGCGTCCGTCAGGATCGAGTAGCAGAGCTGCTTGGTCTCCGACGCGGAGAGGGGCGGCATCTTCAGGGGATGCAGCTTGCCGTCGATCCGGAGCTGCGGCGGACTGCTCGTGGTGATGTGCAGATCGCTCGCGCCCTTCTCGATCATCGCCTTGAGGAGCTGATGGAGATTCGCCATGGCCGTCCCTCTAGCGATCCGCCGCCGATACGCGGAGGACTTCGCTCAGCGTGGTGATTCCGTCATGGAACTTGTTGAGCGCGCTGCGGCGCAGGGTGGTCATGCCCCCGCGGATCGCCTCCCGCTTGAGCTCGGCCGCGGACGCGCCGTTCAGCACGAACTCCCGCAGCTCCTCCGTCAGCTCCATGACCTCGTAGAGGGCGATGCGCCCCTTGTAGCCGGTATCCGCGCAACGGGAGCAGCCGCGCCCCTTGGTGGGCTTGCACTCCTTGGCCTGCTCCTCGGCCAGCCCGGCGCGCAGCATGGCGTCCAGCGTGACCTCCGCGTCGCGCTCCCGGCATTCCTCGCAGATGCGGCGGGCCAGGCGCTGGGCCACGATGCAGTTGACCGAGGAGGCCACCAGGAAGGGCTCGATCCCCATGTTGAGGAGCCGGTTCACGGAGGAGGGGGCGTCGTTGGTGTGCAGGGTGGAGAGCACCATGTGACCGGTGAGCGCGGCCTTGACGGCGATCTCGGCGGTCTCGAAGTCGCGGATCTCGCCCACCATGATGATGTCGGGGTCCTGCCGCAGGAAGGAGCGCAGGGAGGCGGCGAAGTTCAGGCCGATGTCCTCGTGCATCTGCACCTGGTTGATCCCCGGGAGGTTGAACTCCACCGGATCCTCGGCCGTGGACAGGTTCTCGCTGGTCTTGTTCAGCTCGGTCAGCCCCGAGTAGAGGGTGGTGGTCTTTCCGGAACCGGTGGGGCCGGTCACCAGCACCATGCCGTAGGGCTGGTGGATGCAGTTCTTGAAGATCGCGAGCTGCTCGGACTGGAAGCCCAGCTTCGTCATGTCGAGCTGGAGGGTGGACTTGTCCAGCAGGCGGAGCACCACCTTCTCGCCGAACAGGGTGGGCAGCACCGAGACGCGATAGTCCATCTCCTTGCCGCGCCCCATCTTGAGCTTGATGCGGCCGTCCTGGGGCAGGCGCCTCTCGGCGATGTCCAGCTCGGACATGATCTTGATGCGCGAGGTGATGGCGTTGCGCAGCTTCAACGGCGGCTTCATCACCTCGTAGAGCACGCCGTCGATCCGGTAGCGGACCCGGAACTCCTTCTCGTAGGGCTCGATGTGGATGTCCGAGGCCAGCTTCTTGATGGCGTCGGTCAGGATCAGGTTGACCAGCTTGACGACCGGCGCGTCCTCGGATTCCCGGGCGAGCTCGCTGATGTCGACGTCGTCGTCGTCGGCGATCACCTCGAAATCGGAGTCGTCGAAGTCGCCGATCACGTCCTCCAGGGAGGACGTCTGGTCGTAGTAGCGGTCGATGGCCTCCTTGAGGGCGTCCTGGGCGGCGACGACGACCTCGACGTTGTAGCCGGTGAGGAACTTGATGTCGTCGATGGCGAAGATGTTCGAGGGGTCGGCGGTGGCGATGATGAGGGTGGACCCCGCGCGGTTGACCGGCAGCACCTGGTGCTTGGTCGCGACGTCTTCGGGGATCAGCTTGATGACGGCGGGGTCGATCTCGAACTCCGCGAGATCGATGGTGGGGACGCCGTACTGCTTGGCGACGAAGTCGTTGAGATCCGACTCCTGGAGGTAGCCGAGCTTGCTGATCTGGGCCCCCAGGCGCTCGCCCCGGCGCGCGGCCTCGGCCTTGGCCTTCGCGAGCTGCTCCCGGCTGAGCAGGTTCTCCTTGACCAGCAGATCGCCGATCCGGTCGTCCACCGCCAATCCTCTTCGGCCGAGCGGGTGCTCCGCGCGACCCCCCGCCGGCCCCTCCCTCGATCTGGTTGGAGACGGGGGCTCTGCGCACAGGCGCTGCGCGCGGGAAACCCTCGATAGCCCGCTCGGTTATCGGCGTCCGGACTGCGGATCTTTACCCACCGGGGGGGCCTGGGAGAGCTGCTGCACGTCCGTGTGCTCTTCGAGCTCGTGCAATGAGGTCCGGCGCAGGCGCAGGACGGCGAGGCCCAGGGCGGTGACGCTCAGCCAGAAGATCGCGTGGACCAGGGTGCCCAGGGCCAGGGCCTGGGCCTCGGGGACCCCGAAGCGGGTCAGGGCGGCCCGGCAGGCCAGGTGGTAGGGCCCGAAGAAGCCGGGGGCCGAGGGCACGGCCACGGCGATCCCCACGGCCGTGAGCAGCACGTAGCTGGCCGCCAGGGTGCGCCCGAGGGATCCCAGGTCGATGTCCAGGGCGACGATCGCCACCCAGAAGGGCACCATCGCGGTGACGAGCCAGATGGTGACCGAGTGCAGCGCGATCCAGAACAGGTGACCCCCGCGGGAGATGGCCCCGAGGCCGTCCGCGAAGCTGCGTACGGCGGCTTCGACCCGCACCGCCAGGGGCTCGGACAGGGGGCGCACCACCCCCCCGGCCAGGCGGATGGCGCTGCCGGGCCAGAAGCGCAGGGTCATCACGAAGGCCATGGGGGCCGAGAGGAGGACCAGCAGCGGCACGCCGTAGGCCGCGCCCTCCGCGCCGAGCCGCAGCCCGTAGACCCCGACGATCATCCCCAGGAGGCCCAGGAACACCGCGCTGTCGATGACCCGTTCCAGGATCACCGTGCCGAAGAGCGCCGCGCCGTTGGCCCCGATCTCGCGAGCCAGGTACCAGGCCCGGATCACCTCGCCCACCCGCAGCGGGATCACGTTGTTGGCCATGAAGCCCACGGCCGTGGCGCGGAAGAGCGGGCCGTGGGCGATGGGCTGGATGGGATCGGTCAGGTGGCGCCAGCGCACCGCCCGCAGCCAGATGGACAGGAAGTGGGCCGGCACGGAGACCGCCACCAGGAGGCCCAGGTTGGCCCGGGCCATGTCGCGGGCCACGTCCGCGAAGGAGACGCCGCGCAGGGCCAGCCAGAAGCACACGCCCGTGACGGCCAGGCTGATCCACACCCGGGGGTCGCGCAGGTGCCTCATTCCCCGGATCCCAGCCGGCGGCGGGCCTCGGCAGCGTCCGCCGCGATCTGCTCGCGCAGGGCCTGCGCCCCGGGAAAGCGGCGCTCGTCGCGCAAGCGCGCCTCGAAGCAGAGGTCCACGCGCGCCCCGTAGAGGTCCCCCTCGAAGTCCAGGAGATGGGCCTCCGCCAGCAGGCGGTCGCCCGCGCCGAAGGTGGGCCGGCGGCCCACGTTGGCGACCGCCGCGAAGCGGGTCTGCGGCGAGAGGGCGTCGTGCTCCAGCACCCGGACCCAGGAGGCGTACACCCCGGCGCGCGGCAGGATCTCGTTCTCCGGATCCAGGTTGGCGGTGGGAAACCCGAGGTCGCGCCCGCGCCGATCGCCTTGCACCACGCGGCCGCGCACCGTGTAGGACCGGCCGAGGAGCGCGGCCGCCTCCTCCACCGCGCCTTCCGCCAGCAGGGCGCGGATCCGCGTGGAGTTGACGTCGCGGCCCTCCACCGTGACCTCCGGAACGATCGTCACGGAGAACCCCAGGTGGGGCCCGAGCTCCGTCAGCAGGTTCATCGAGCCCTCCCGTTCCTTCCCGAAGTGGAAGTCATAGCCCACGTAGACCTCCAGCGGCCGGATCCGCTCGTGGATGTAGCGGCGCACGAAGTCCTCGGGCGGAATCGCGGCGAACTCCGCGTCGAACCGCTCCACGATCACCACGTCCACCCCCAGCGCCTCCAGCGCCTCGAGCTTCTGCTGGAGGGTGGTGAGCAGACCGGGCGCGCGGTCGGGCTGGAGCACCTTGCGCGGATGGGGATCGAACGTGTACACGACCGCCTGCCCGCCCCGGGCCCGGGCGCGCGCGATGACCGTCTCCATGATGGCGCGATGGCCGAGATGTACACCGTCGAAGTTGCCGATGGTGAGGACGGGTCGCTCGAGACCCCCATCCAGCGCAGCGCTCCCGGAGACAACCCGCAATGCTAGACTCCGCCCGCATGCGAATCCTATCGCGCTACCTGCTTTCGCGCTTCCTGAGCTGGTTCGCGCTGATCCTCGCCGTCCTCACCATGGGCGTGACGATGGCCGAGATGCTCCTGCACCTGGACTCCCTGGTCGGCACCACCGACGGCTTCGGCGGCGCCTTGCGGTTCCTGGCCGTGAAGGTCTGCGCCTACTACCTGCCCCTGCTGATCCCCATCGCCTCGTTCGCCGCCACCTTCATGACGCTGGGCCTGGCGGCCCGCTGGCTGGAGGTCACGGCCATCAAGGCCGGCGGGGTGTCGCCCGTGCGCGCTGCCGTCCCGTTGCTGGCGGCGGCGGCCGCCCTTTCGGCCGGGACGCTGGCGGTGAACGAGACGCTCGTGATCCGGTCCGAGCGGGCCTGGCGCCAGCACCTGTCCGGGGCGGAGGGCGAGATCGAGTTCCGCCGGGGCTCGTTCTGGCACTCCACCGGCCGCTACATCTACAACGTGGGCGACGCCGATCCGCAGACGCGCACGCTCCACGCGCTGCACATCTTCGAGATGAACGAAGAGGGCCGGCTCGTGCGCCGCATCGATGCCAGCGTGGCGCAGGTGACCGAAGAGGGCCTGCACCTCTTCGACGCCACCGAGTTCCACTTCGACCCGGTGTCGCCCACCACCCCGCCCCAGAAGCGCTGGATCCGCGAGGTGCGCCTGGAGACGGGCTCCGCCTCGAGCCAGCCGCTGCTGGAGGCGGACGCGGCCACCCTGTCCCTGCCCAACCTGTTCCAGTTCATCGCCCAGCGGGCGAGCGGAGGCGGCGACATCGCGCGCTTCCGGGCGGCTCTTCACGAACGGCTCTCGGACCCGTTCGTCGTCCTGCTCCTGGCGCTGCTGGCGATCCCGTTCGCGCTGCGGGTGGAGCAGACCCGGAGCCTCGCCGTCCCGGCGCTCCAGGGCGTGGTGGTGCTGCTGGTGTTCTTCTCCTTCCGCAGCGGCGGCGCGCTGGTCGCCGCCTCCGGCCCCCTGGCCGCCGTCCTGATCCCCTGGGCGATCCTGCTCTCCTTCGCCGCCGCCGGCGCCTGGCGCTTCACCCGCGTCGCCCGCTGACCCGTCCGCGGCCGATCCGCGTGGCATCGGGGCGAGGGGTCCCCTTCGCTCCGCCCTTCGCGGCACGCGTACTTCGGGGCGAGGGGCCGGGTCGGGTGGGGGGCGCCGCGCGCAGTTGCGCAGGCGCCCTCGATGCGCGCTTCAGCCTCCGGAGAGCGCGCGCCGAGCATGTTTGAGCACGGCGCCCCCCATCGGCCCCGGCCTCACCCCGGTGCAGCGCGCGCCGCGCTCACTCCGAGGCGGGCGGCGGCGTGGGGGCGTCGGGGTGCTGGAAGGCGCGGAAGAACTCGTTGGTGGGCGGCAGGACCAGCGTCGTGCCCCGGCTTAGGGACTTGCGGTAGGCCTCCAGGCTGCGCACGAACCCGTAGAACTCGGGATCCGCGCTGTAGGCCTCGGCGTAGATGCCGGCCGCGCGCGCGTCCCCTTCCCCGTGCAGGATCTCGGCGTCGCGGCGCGCCTCCGCCACGATGACCCGGGCCTCGCGGTCGGCCTCGGCCCGGATGCGGCGCCCCTCCTCCTCGCCCTCCGCCCGGTACTTGCGCGCCTGGCGCTCGCGCTCGGTCCGCATGCGGGCGTAGACGTTGGCCGTGGTCTTCTCGGGCAGCTCGGTGCGGTTGATGCGCACGTCCACCACCTCGATGCCCGCGTCCTGGAGCTCCGCCCGGGCGCTCGTGGTGATGGCGTCCATGATCTCGACGCGGACCTCGGTCAGCACCTCGGCGATGGTGCGCCGGCCGATCTCCTCGCGCACGTCCGCCCGGATCACGTCGTTGATGCGCCGCTCGGCGCGGGTCACGTCGCCGCGGAAGGACTCGTAGAAGCGCCGCGGATCGCGGATCCGCCAGACCACGTAGTTGTCCACCGCGATGCGCTCCTGGTCGCGGGTGGGCACCTCGCTGGCCGGCGAGTTGAGGTAGAGCACGCGGCTGTCGAAGACCAGCACCTCGGTCAGCAGCGGCAGCCGCCACCACAGGCCCGGCTCCGTGCGCACCGCCACCGGGTTGCCGAAGAAGAGGACCATCTTCTGCTCGCCCTCGCGGGTGATGAGCAGGGGGCCGATGTCGAGGCTGCCGGCCCAGATCAGGGCCGCGCTCGAGGCCAGGAGGACCAGCAGCGCGAGGAGCAGCCGCCTCATCGGGGGGCCCCCCCGGCCTCGGGGCCCGCAGGCGGGCGACCCAGGGGAAGATAGGGGAGCACGTTGGCCGTCCCCGGCTCGATGATGACCTTCTCCACGTCCGGCAGGACGACTTCCATGGTCTCCAGATAGAGGCGCTTGCGGGTGACCTCCGGCGCCTTCTGGTACTCCGTCAGCAGCGCGCTGAAGCGCGACGCGTCGCCGGTGGCCTGGGCGATCTTGGAGTCCCGGTAGGCCTCCGCCGAGCGGCTCAGCTCCGCCGCCTCGGCGCGCGCCTTGGGCAGCACTTCGTTGGCGTAGCCCTCGGCCTCGTTCATCTTGCGGGTGCGGTCCTGAGCGGCAGCGATGACGTCGTCGAAGGCGTCCTGCACCTCCGGCGGCGGCTGCACCTCCTGGAGCTCGACGCCCTCCACGACGAGGCCCGACTCGTAGCGGTCCAGGATGGACTGGAGCAGCTCCCGGGTCTGGCGCTCCACCGAGCCGCGCTGCTCCGAGAGCACGCCGTCGATGGAGGTCCGCCCGACGATCTCGCGGATGGCGGCCTGGGCGGTGTCGCGCAGGGTCTCGCTGGGGTTTGCGACCCGGTAGCGCGCGAAGAAGGCGTCCTTGATCCGGAACTGCACCACGAAGCCGATGTGGGCGACGTTGTTGTCCTGGGTCTGGATCACGCCCTCGAGCTGCTGCTGCTTCGAGGCCTCGCCCTCCTTGGGGAATCCGAACTCCTCGCGCTCGATCAGGTCGGCCCGGACCACGTCGTGGGACTCCAGGGGCGGGGGCAGGTGCCACTTGAGGCCCGGGGTCTCCACGGTCCGCGAATAGCGCCCCAGGGAGAGGATCACCGCGTGCTCGCCCGGCTGGAGCTGGTAGAAGCCGAAGTAGCTCCACGCGCCCAGCACGCCCAGGGAGACCAGGACGACGAAGACGTTGGCCACGGTCCGCCCCACCTGGCGGCGCACGTTCTCGTCGGGGGGAAGGCTCTCGACGTCGCGCGCCATGGGCTAGCTCTCTCCGCCTTCCTCGCGCGCGGCCTTGCGCGCCCGCTGGTCCACGTCGAAGAAGGGGCGCAGGAACTCGATGGGGATCGGGAAGGCGATGGTGGAGTTGTTCTCCGTGGCGATCTCCGCGAGGGTCTGGAGGTAGCGGAGCTGGATGGCCGCGGGCTCCCTCGCGAGCACCCCCGCGGCCTCCGCCAGCTTCTGCGACGCCTGGAATTCGCCTTCGGCGTGGATGATCTTGGAGCGCTTCTCGCGCTCGGCCTCGGCCTGCTTGGCCATGGCCCGCTGCATGTCCGGCGGCAGGTCGATCTGCTTCAACTCCACGTTCCGCACCTTCACGCCCCAGGGCTCGGTCTGGAGGTCGATGATCTCCTGGAGCTTGTGGTTGATCTTTTCGCGCTCCGCCAGCAGCTCGTCCAGCTCGGCCTGGCCGCACACGCTGCGCAGGGTGGTCTGGGCGAGCTGGGAGGTGCCGTAGAGGTAGTTCTCCACCTGGATCACCGCCTTCTCGGGGTGCAACACCCGGAAGTAGAGCACCGCGTTCACCTTGACCGAGACGTTGTCGCGGGTGATCACCTCCTGGGAGGGGACGTCCATCACCACCTCGCGCAAGCTGATCTTCAGCATGCGCTCGACGCCGGGGAGGAGGAAGTTGAGGCCCGCCTCCATGTTGCGGTTGTAGCGCCCCAGCCGGAAGACCACGCCGCGCTCGTACTCCTTGATGATGCGGATGCAGGCCAGCAGGATCGCGATGGCGATGGCCCCGAAGATGATCGGTGCGGACATTTTTCCCCTCCTTTCCGGGCCGGACCCGGAGTCTAGACCTCGGGCTTCGCGCGGCGCACCCGGAGGCGCAGGCCCTCGACGGCCGTCACCTCCACCCGGTCTCCCGCCGGAATCGCCTCGTCGGCCCGCACGTTCCAGTACTCGCCGCGGACGAAGACCGACCCCTCCGGCTCCAGGGCCGAGGAGGCGCGCCCCACCATCCCGATCAGCTCGTATACGCCCGCCACCTGCGGGCGGCCCAGGCTGCGCCCGACGATGAAGACGACGATCCCGGCGAAGACGGCCAGCGCCCCCACCGCCGGGACCAGGACCGACCAGAACGACACGTTGAGGTCGCTCACCTCGGGCATGTGGAAGAGCATGGAGCCGCCCATCAGGATGCATGCCACGCCGGTGGCGAAGAGCAGCCCGTAGGA
>Ga0214473_10005872_pt1 | contig 14689 bp, 13 predicted proteins | sample RVTome_7_FD_203509 | JGI IMG/M metagenome (GOLD analysis project Ga0214473, IMG submission 203509) | Soil microbial communities from uranium-contaminated site in the Upper Colorado River Basin, Wyoming, United States - RVT98D197 | ecosystem: Environmental > Terrestrial > Soil > Contaminated >... | reverse complement strand
CCATGGTAGTCGATTTCTATTCACCGGTTGGCACGACTCAGTATTATTCGCTAATTACATTTGATAGGCCTTCTGGCGGAACTGTCAAAGTAAAGCCAACCGGAACAAGGAGCCCCTCTGCGGGAGACAACTGGATTCAACTAGACGGTTTTGGAGTCCGAACAGACATAAAATAATGGCCAATTTCCTGCTTCTGCAAATGTGATACTCAAATTGCTAAAGCGCTAATACTTTTTTTCTTAATTTTTACTATAAATTTTTGTTAAAATACTTTATTTTGCTAGAATGATTTGTGTTGCTAGATGCGGGCCTATAGCTCAGTTGGCTAGAGCGCACCCCTGATAAGGGTGAGGTCGATGGTTCGAGTCCATCTAGGCCCACTTTGCTATAATCGATGAATGGCTGAATTGCATTTACGGCGGTGGGCCGCCGTTATTTTACTAATTATAATATTAACCGCCTCCATATTTACTTCCTCGGGCTTTGCCCTGACACCGAGGCCAGCTTCCCTCAGCCAAGCCGATTACTGGACGGTATTGAATAAAGCTTACGACGGCTTTATCAATAATTACTGGAGCAACGAAAAGGGCGTTTACCTTGACGAGGGCGAAACGGCCTGGATGAAGGCCAATCAAGCCATGCTTATGTTTCACACCATGCGTAATATCTCGCCTTATGCCCGGGCTGAAGACAAAGAGCGGGCCCAAAAGATAATTGCTAAGCTGCTGAGCGACTTTAGTTACTCACCTAGCGTCCAGAATAAATACAGGGCTACCGGCACCAGAAGAGTTTTTGCCATTACCAGGCAATATGCCCCCGGCACCTTAAGAGTTTTTCTAAACGGCCGCCTGCAAAAAGAAAGGGTTAGCTATAACATTAGAAACAAATCCAGCTTCAAAAGCCGCAAGTTGATATTTTTCAAAAAAAATCCCAAGAAAGGCGGCCGGGTGGTCTTCAAATATCAGCAGCGCCAGAATTTCCACGCTAATTTATCCAACGGCGCTTACTCTGAAAACAGCCATATGGCCTGGAATTATCAAGTAGCCGAAGCCCTTTATTATGCATATAAATACCGGGGAGCGCTCTCTTTGCCGCCGGCGCAGTCCAAAGCCATCGTCAGCACCCTTAAAGCGCTGGCTTCGTATAGCTTTAATTACGACTTTGCCTTCAACCAAGACGGTTTGGCTTGGAGCAGCGGTATTTTGCGGTTCGCCCATGAAGCTACGCGCAACCCTATTTATGCTAAGAAATGGCGCGGCGATATGAAAACAACCTTGAATAGGCTTTCAAGGGCTTCTTCTGCAGGGAAGCAACCTGACATGGACTATGACTTTACTCTTAACTACAATACCAGCGAGCGTCACATCTTGGCTTGGGATGCCCAGGAATATTCCCATATTGTTTTAAGGGCGTTATTGGACATCAAATATTTTCGCCGGGCCGGGATAGCTATGAATAAGTATCCTAATTTTATATTTCTGCTGGGTCTAAGGCAAAACAACTTAGGAAATTATTTGCTTAACGGCTTTCCCAACTGGGATTCGGGCTACGGGCGTCTGCGCCAGTTTATCTCCCAGTATTGGCCCTACTCGCTTTATTCCTTGAAGACTATTATGCTGACGCCGGAATTCAACCAGCAAAAATATGATGACCGATATGCCCGCTACTTATTCGATCAAGCGGTTTTTACTTTTTCGGCTTCGGATATGATGAACGACCCGCCCGATGGGGCAATCGGCCGGGATATGTTGGGGGTACAACCGGTTCTGGCCTACCATTACGACAACAATAAAATGACCGCCAATGCCGACTTTATCGGCCAAACCTCGCTCTTACTAAGTGAATTCAATATCCATAATATTGCCCCCTTAGCACCGGCTAATATATGGAATTGGGCTTTTAAGCAGCAAAAACTAGCTGTTTCTACGCCGAATTACTCGACAAGCGTTGTCGGCGCCACCAACGGCCTTTACAAAAGCCGGTACAAGGAGGGCATGCCTTACGGTGGATTGGAGATGACCTCGCTCATGACGCTGGACAACACCCCCCTTACGATGAACCGGCCGGGCAGTGCTTACAGCTCTTTTAACTTCAGAGTCAGGGACCAGAAAGCTAAGCGAACGCTTCTAAATACCTTTAACGTTCTCAGAGGCAAGCAAATGCTTTTCTTTAACAAAAAGAAGCCGTTGCAGCTCAAAAAAAGCCCCAACGGCAATTTAAGCAATCTTAACGGTTATCAATTCAAGAGGTATAGCCTTAGCTTCAGCAAGCTGAAATTAAGCGGAGAACTTCCCTTTAACAAAAAGCGCTTTATTTTCAACAATGCTCACACATTCTATAACGACGGCATCTTTGTTGAGGAAGTAGTCAGACGAAATAAAAAGATTAAGTCCGGCAATAATCCGGTGTTGGTGGAGAAGTCTTTTCCGGCCAGCAGTTTCATCGAGCAAATTAATGCCTCTACCGGCCAGGCTAACGACACTTTGCTTTATGATAAAAAGAGCGGTTTTTATCAGAATTTTAATAATGTCCGTCAGCTAAAGTACCTGCATTACCAGGGAAATGCTTCGGGGTTTATGATAATCCCCCAGTTAATAAGCTGGGGAAAAGGTGCCAAAATCGAGGTCGGCCCGGGCTCAATTGTTGATGATTATAATCTTTTTGGAGTAAGGCCCGTTAACTTCGTTATTCAATCTAATAAAAGACTCGGCAAGCAGCTGACTTTTTCGATTTATATAACTTTTACCGACGGTACCAAGGCCGATGCCGAGCAAAAGTACGCGAAGTTTATGAGTCGCGCGAAGAAATAAATCTTTCTCTGGAGCGGTCGTAGGTTTTTTCAACGTCCGGCGGGAAAAAGCAAGCGGGCAACTCGTCGGATTTTTGGTGATAGCGCAGACATTCGCAGCATTTACCTTTCCTTGAGCAAGGCTCATAAGTACAATTACAACCCTGCATATTTTCAGCAATACTGTTACATTCCATAACTGAAGAGTTATTCTTTGAAGTCTTCGGGGTTAACGCTTTCGATAAATTCCTTAAAACGTTCGACTTCCTCTTCTTCGCCTTCTTCGCTGATAATCGAAGCTTTATCGACAACACTGTCAACTGCAAAAATAGGTGCTTTTACCCGGACGGCCAGAGCAATGGCATCGCTCGGGCGGGCATCGAGATCGAATTGCTTGGTTTTATTTTTCAGAAATATGCGGGCGAAAAAGGTGCCGTCCTGAATATCGTTTATGACTATTTTCTCCACCTTCATGCTCAATGTTTCACAAAGAGTTCGCAGCAAATCGTGGGTCAGCGGCCTGGTGGGTTTTACGCCTTGAAGCTCCATCAGGATAGAAGTGGCTTCGAATTGGCCAATCCATATGGGCAGGAATCTTTTCTCTTCGCTGTCTTTGAGGATAACGACCGGTTGGTTGGTCATTACATCCAAATTAACGCCGTGAACTTGCATTTCTTTCATGAACCCACCTTGTTAAGCTGTAGTTATTATAATTGATATCCCGCTCACTTAATACCCTAACCGGTCCAAAAATAACGGATCGTGCACCGCCCTCGGTTTTGGCCGGACAAACTGAACCGGCTGCCGCTGCTCCATCTTAGCTTTCCTGCGGCAGGCAGGAGTCTTATTTACCGCTGCTTCCTTCCGGATCTGACGGGGTTCATAAGTCCCACTCACGCAGGACCAAAACTTCAACGCTTTGGCAGACAGCCAGGCTTTACCCGGGAAAATCTTGAGACGGTTCTTCAGCCCTGCTATAGCGGATTGCAGGTTGTAGGGCACCGCTAATTCCCCGCCTAGCACGATCCATATCAAAATGCCTTATTAATATACCACTTTGCGAGATTTGATAGAATTCGCAAATGACTGCCCCTAACATGGAAGATTAATGTCACCTTAGTTTAGGCCTCGCTAAATAAGGTATAATTTCAGTAACTTATGGCAGATTTCGGTGCTCTTATTAACTTAATATTCTTTTTATTCTTTATCCTGATTTTCCTTTGGCCGGGTGTTAAGCGGCGCCTTGTCCAGGCCAAGCGTTTTCAGGGCATCAGGAGCCTTGAAAAAGACAGGCAAAGCCGCGTTATTACGATGATTCACCGGCAAGAAGCTTTTGCCTTTCTGGGAATTCCTTTTCTGCGCTTTATAGATATCGAGGAATCGGAAAAGATTTTGCGGGCTATCCGTTTTACGCCCGAAGACACGCCTATTGACCTGGTAATGCACACCCCAGGTGGCTTGGTCTTAGCCGCCGAGCAAATTGCCAGAGCCCTACAAAAACACAAAGCTAAAGTGACCATTATCGTGCCGCACCATGCCTTATCCGGCGGCACCTTAATTGCCCTGGCCGCCGATGAAGTTCTTATGGATGATAATGCCGTTTTGGGACCTCTTGACCCTCAGCTTGGCCGAGTTTATCCGGCCACTTCCGTTTTGGAAGTGCCTAAACACAAGCCGCTGGAAAAGATGAAGGATGAGACCTTGATTTATTTAGACTTAGCTTACAAAGCCGTTAAGCAGGTCGAGGATCTAATTGTCGAGATTTTAACCCGCAAAAAAATCGCCCCCGAAAACGCCCGCAGAATTGCCCAGACTTTAACCAAGGGCGAGTGGACTCATGATTACCCATTAACGATCGACAAGCTTAAAGAAATCGGGATTGATGTAACGCCGAAAATTCCTAAAAAAGTTTACCAGCTTATGGAGCTTTATCCGCAAGCTCCGCAGTCTAGGCCAACCGTCGAATACATCCCGGTGCCTTACCCCAGACGAGAGAGGCCAAGCAAGGAAGAGCACTGATAAATTCCTTTGTTGACCGCCAATCGCTACCTTGTTAGTATTTAGGCATAGGTACCAACATGGTGAAAGTAGACTCCTCAAGCGTTTTGTTGCATAAAATCGAATCACTCGAAGCATCCCTTAATGACACTCGCGTGGAACTTGGATTAAAGTTCAAAGAGCTAGGCGTCATCAACGAGATAGTTAGAGCCATCCATTCAACTTTAGATCTCCGAGAACTTGAAAAAATTATTCGCAATATCCTCAAAAATTCGATTAAGTTAAGCAATTACTCATTACGAATTTATGATCCTTATAAAAAAATCTTTGAGCTTGAGATTGCCAGAAATATCGACAAGGAACTTGTTGAAAAAGTAGAGGCTAAAATTCCATTCTTGCAAAAAGAACACCCCGATTTTCACACGATAACCTTTAGAGAAGATGGACGCCGTCACTCCCTTATGTATATACCTTTAAGGGCCCATCAGAATTTTGTTGGTGTTCTTTTTTCTAAGACAAAAGCTGTTCAAAACCTAACTGAGGACCAAAAAGAAATTCTTTCAGTGATTACTAACCAAGCAGCTGTTGCTATCGAAAATTCTCTCCTTTTCAATATGACAAAAAAGCTAGCCGTTATTGATTCTCAAACCAGCCTTTTTAATCACCGCCATCTGAAAAACAGCCTGCAAATAGAATTAAGAAGGGCCAAACGTTACAAGCGGCCCTTGTGCCTAATAATGGCCGATATAGACAACTTCAAGATTTACAATGACACCTTTGGCCACCCGGCAGGAGATAAGTTATTATACTCAGTCGGAAAAATACTAAAGCAAAATTGCCGGGAAGTGGATATCGCTGCCCGCTATGGCGGCGATGAATTTGCTATCATTTTACCGGAAACATCCAAAGCCGGGGCCTTAGTTGCCTGCGAAAAAATACGCAAAGCAGTATATGGGGCGACAAGCAAAAAAAGGGTCTCAGTGACTATCTCCTTAGGAATAGCAAACTTTCCAAGGGACACGCTTCAGTCCAAGGAACTAATTGATTATGCCGACAAGGCACTCTACCTGGCAAAACAGACCGGACAAAATAAGACTGTGCCCTTCCAAAAAAAGATTTTAAACAAGTGAAGCTAGTTTTTCTTTTCCGCTGCACCCCTTAATTGCTACACTCTTTCTATGAAATTCATGAAGATTGCGTTGAAAGAAGCCCAGAAAGCTTCGGAAAAAGATGAGGTGCCGGTTGGTGCAGCCATTGTCTTCCGCGATAAAATCCTGGCTAAAGCCCATAACCTCAGGCAAAGCAGCCATGACCCGACCGCGCACGCCGAAGTTCTGGCCATAAGAAAGGCCGCTAAAAAACTGGGCGACTGGCGGCTCGAAGGCTGTGAGATATACGTAACAAAGGAGCCTTGCCCCATGTGTGCCGGCGCTATTCAACAAGCGCGCTTTGCCAAATTGATTTACGGTTGCAAGGATGAGAAGGGTGGCTATGCCGGCAGCCTTTACAACGTGCTATCAGATAAAAAGCTGCCTCACCAAGTCGAAGTCATAAGCGGCCTCGAGCAAGAAGCCTGCTCAAAGCTATTAAAAGATTTTTTTAAGGATAGGCGAAAATAATTGTTGTAGGGGCAGGCCCCTGTGCCTGCCCTAACGGTAACGTTAATAAAGGGCAACCACGGGGGGTTGCCCCTACAATATCTATATATATCAACTTTTCTTTATTCCGAAGAAGTTTTCGGCTGTGTTAGTTGTCGTTGTGGCGACTTCGTCAATAGACAAATCTTTTAAGGCAGCGACTTTTTCAGCTACAAGCTTAACGTTGGCCGGCTCGTTGATTTTTCCCCTGTATGGCTCAGGTGTCAGGTAAGGAGAGTCCGTCTCGAGCATAATTTTGCCCAAGTCTACTTCTGCAATAAGTTCTTGCAGGTCACGGGCATTCTTAAAGGTAACAACGCCCGTCACTGAGATTAAGCCGCCCTTCTCGAAGATATATTCCGCTTGCTTCATATCTCCTGAGAAGGCGTGAAAAACAAATCCGGCTTTAACAAAGCCTTCTTGCTCCATTATTTCCAGAGTTTCATCGAGGGCTTCGCGGCTATGGATTATCAGAGGCAAGCCCCTCTTGTTCGCGAGCTCAATATGCCATTTAAAAGCGTCTTTCTGCACTTCCTTGGTGGAGTACAAGTAGTGGTAATCCAGGCCGGTTTCGCCGATAGCTTTGACTTTAGGCTCTTTGGCGAGGTCGCTTAATTCGTCTTTGGCTTCGCTATCCAGGTCTTTGGCATTGTGAGGGTGAACGCCAATGCTGGCAAAGAGACCGTCTTTATCTGCGACGACTTTAGTGTTAAAGCGGGAACAATGCAGGTCAAAAGCGGCCACTATCATTTTGAAAACGCCGGCTTGAGCCGCTCTTTCGATTACTTCTTCGACATCGGAATAAGAATCCAGATGAGCATGGGTGTCGATTAGGTGCCTAGTGCCTGGTGCCTGGTTACTCGTTTCCATCGCCAACTTCTATTCTTGGAAAGAGTGGTTCGGCCACTTTAAAATGGCTGCCTGGAGGAAGAACCCCCCACTCTGCGGCTTTTTCAAAAGGAAATTCAGCAATTTGGCCCTTCATGCCTATCTGCCCCCAAATCTTTTGAGCAGTTTCGGGCATAAACGGATATAAGAGCTGACTGATTCTGCGAATTCCATCTGCCAAAGAGTACATTAAGACAGCAAGCTCTTTATCCTTTCCTTCTTTTTTAAGATTCCAAGGAGCAGCTTCTTCAATGGCCCCATTTAATCCACTAACTAGCCCCCAAACGAATTCAAGATATGAGCGGAAGTTAAGATTGGATAAATAGTCCTTAAACCGTATGCGCATATCTTCATCTACCAGCTTTCGAAGCGGATGATTAAGCTCCCCTTCAGGAACAATTCCGTCAAAATACTTTTTTATCATATTGGCTGTCCGGTGAACGAGATTACCGAGATCATTGGCCAAATCCGAATTGATCCGTTTAATCAATGTCTCTTCTGTATACTCGCCATCCAAACCAAATGTAAATTCTCTTAAAAAGAAATAGCGGACGGCGTCAGAACTGTATTCATCAGCCAGCTCGTGGGGATCGATAACTTTGCCGCGGGATTTGGAAATCTTCTCGCCTCCCAAAGTTAAAAAGCCGTGGGCAAAAACCATTTTCGGCAAAGGCAAATCCAAAGCCATCAACATCGCCGGCCAAATAACGGCGTGAAACTTCAGGATATCCTTGCCGATTATGTGGACATCGGCCGGCCAGAAAGTGTTAAATTTCTTCTCGTCTTGCAGGTAGCCGATACCGCTCAAATAGTTAATCAGAGCATCGAACCAGACGTAAACGACGTGCTTCTTATCGAACGGCACCTGAACGCCCCACTTGAAGGCGGTCCTGGAAACGCTGACGTCTTGGACGCCGCTCTCGATAAAGCTGATAACTTCGTTTCGGCGGCTCGCCGGCATGATGAAGTGGGAATCTTCCTTAATATGCTTAAGCAGCGCCGGCATAAACTTGGAAGTTTTAAAATGATAACTTTCCTCGCTAATCCATTTGACCGGACGGCCGCATTCGGGGCAATTGCCGTCCTTCAGCTGGCTTTCCGGATAGAACGTTTCCTCGAAAATACAGTACCAGCCCTCGTATTTGCCGGCATAAATATCGCCTTGTTTGTAAAGCCTCTCAAAAATTGCTGCTACTACCTTTTCATGCCGGTCTTCGGTCGTCCTGATAAAGTCGTCGTAACAAATGCTCAGGCGCTTCCAAAGCTGCTTATAAGGAGCCACCATTTGGTCAACATGCTCCTGAGGCTTAAGCCCGCGCTCTTCGGCGGCTTTAGCTACTTTTTGGCCGTGCTCGTCGGTGCCGGTCAGGAAAAAGACTTCATAGCCTTGGCCGCGGTAAAAACGGGCCAAAGTATCAGCGGCCATCGTCGAGTAAGCGTGGCCAACATGCGGCACATCGTTCACATAATAAATGGGCGTCGTCACGTAAAATTTTGACATAAATTGTATTATAACAATGCCTCGGGGTCCTGTCGCTGCGGCATATTACTTTGCGTACCAGCTAACGCCAGGATACGCAAACCAACATGCACTCCGCGCCACCCCTCGGCCTATTTTCTATTTTTTACGTTAATTTTGGCAGGCAGGTCGGTTAATTTCTCATTAGTTACTTTTACTCTTCCGCTGGAATCAATTAGGACCGCTTCGGTATCCTTCAGACTCTTAACCAATTTGAAGCCGGCTTCGGGGCCCAGCGCAAAAACAGCGGTTGAAAGAATGTCGCTCTCGGCCGCCGTCTTTTCGGTAATGATGGTAACGCTGATAAGTCCTTTGGCCGGGCGGCCCGTCTGCGGATTTAATATGTGATGGTAGCGGGCACCGCTTTTAATAAAATATTGCTGGTAGTCGCCGGAGGTAGAAACATTGCGGTTACTTACCTCAAAAACGCTCAGTATCGAATCCTTCCTCGGGTGCCTGATACCGATACGCCATTTGCGGCTGGTATTTTCCGGATTGAAAGTAAGAGTCGATGAGCCGGTGTCAATAAGTCCTTTTTTTATTCCGAATTTTGTGAGCACTTTGTAGGCTTCATCAGCGGCAAAGCCTTTGGCCACCCCGCCCATGTCAAGCCGCATGCCTTTCTTGGCCAAAGCCACCGTCCGGCGGCTCTCATCCAGCCTGACCAAACGCCAATCAACTAAGCGTTTCGCTTTCATAATTTTGGAGGCGGCCGGAACTTTCTTTTTATTGAGATTGTAAAGACTGACCAGTGGCCCTACCGTGCTATCGAACTTCCCGCCGGAGAGTTTTGCGTAATCCAAACTTAATTTTACAGCTCTGAAAGTGTCTTCGCTCACCACCACCGGCCTTGGCGCCGCCTTATTTATCCTGGTAATTTCGCTTTTGGCGTCATAACGGTTGAGCTTTTTCTCGATTTGACTCATGCGGGCGAAAGCGGCCTTCACCGCCGGCTGCGCTTTTTCCCTAGACCCATTTACCAGAATGCTGACATAAGTATCAAGCAGCAAGCGGCTTTGCCGGTAGCCGGGGTCCTTCTTCGGCACATATAAATACATCAGGATGCCGATAAGAGCCAGAGCCATAAATCCGTAAAGAGCTTTGCGATTATCTTTCATTCCTTTAGATTATCTTGTAACACACTCCCAAACAAGAATTTAGCAAGCCGAGGGGTGGCGCCGGAAGGAGGACTCCCGCGCCGCCTGTCCCGCCTTGGCGGGACAGGCGGCAGGACCCCGAAGCTTAGTATGGTCATATATTTTTAGTTATTAGTAGGCTATAATTAGTTGGCAAGCCAAAGCCTGTTTCTTAAATTAAAAAGTGGGTATAAAAAGCTGATGAGCAGGATGAAAATCGGCATCCCAAGAGCACTTTTATATTATAAGCAATTCCCTTTCTGGCAATGTTTTTTCAAAACGCTGGGAGCGGAAGTAATTGTAAGTGGCGAAACCAACGCCCAAATTTTAAACGCGGGCATTGAAGCGGCCCCTTCGGAAATTTGTTTGCCCGTAAAAGTTTTCTACGGTCATACCTTATCCTTAAGCAAAAAATGTGATTACGTCTTTATTCCCCGCGTTGTGAGCGTCGAAAAAGAGGCCTATACGTGCCCGAAATTTATGGGCTTGCCCGATATGCTCAAAGCCTTGCCCAACGCGCCGGCCATACTCTCAATCGACATTAACGCCAAAAAGAAGAGGCGTTATTATTATCAATCTCTCCTGAAACTGGCGACAGTAATAAACAAAAATCCGGCAACGGTCTTAAAGGCTTACAAAGCGGCTCAAAAGTCGCTAGAGAATTTTCAGCAAAAACAATCTGTGCCGCCCTTCGAGGCCCACAACGACTTGAAAATCGGCATAGTCGGCCACCCGTATAACATTTACGACCCTTACATTAGCCTGGATTTTCTAAGCAGACTAAAAAGACAAAAAATCAACATTCAAACCCTGGAGAACGTTTCCGCCGGCTGCGTCGAGGCCCAAACGGGAGCTCTCGCCAAACCAATTTTTTGGACTTATGAAAAAGAGGTGGTGGGAACGGTTATGCATTGGCTGCGGTCAAAGACCGTAGACGGAATTATTTACCTGCTGGCTTTTGCCTGCGGCCCGGATTCCATGATGCAGGTGCTCATCGAGGAAGAAGCCCGCAAGCATCCCGAAGTCCCCTTGATGTCGATGGTCATCGACGAGCATAGCGGCGAAGCCGGTTTTTTAACCAGGCTGGAAGCTTTCACCGATATGCTTGAGCTTAAAAAAGCAAAGATGGCATCATCATGAAAGTGACCGCTCCCCAGATGGGTTTGCTGCAAATACTGCTGGAAGATTTGTTTGAGCGCCTTGGCGTTGAGTTTGTAAGCGCCCCCGAAAGCAGCGAGGAGGCCCTGGAAATAGGCAGCCGCCTGGGCCCGGAACTGGCCTGCTTGCCTCTAAAAATTACTCTCGGCAATTTTGTTCAGGGACTGGAAAAAGGAGCCGACACCCTGGTAATGGCCGGCGGTTTTGGCCCCTGCCGTTTCGGTTATTACGGTCAAATCCAGCAGCTTATCATGAGAAGAGCAGGCTTTAAATTCAAGGCTATTACCATCGAGCCGCCCATCGGCGGCTTGAGCAAATTCGTCGGCGCTTTCAAAGAGCTTTGCCCGGGCAAAAACACCTACCAGCTTTACAGAATAATCAAAACAAGTTTCCTTAAGGCTCAGGCAATTGATTTCGTGGAAAAGAAAAGTCTCCAGTTAAGGGCTTATGAGGCTCAAAAAGGCAGCGTATCCAAGGCCAAAAAAAGAGCCCTGAAAATATTAAGCGACGCCAAGACGAGAGCCGAAATAGAGGAGGCTAAAAATGCTGCCCTGCAAGAGCTGGACAAAATAGCCCTCGACCCGGACCGCAAGGTTCTAAAAGTCGGTTTAGCCGGCGAATTTTACCTGCTGCTGGAGCCTTTTGCTAACTTTGATATCGAAGAATACCTCGGCCACAAACATATATATCTGGAGAGGGGAGTTTATATTTCCGACTGGATAAGCCCTTCGGCCAAGAACAAGGTTTTCGGGCTGCCGTACAAGGAAATCGTCAAAACGGCCACTCCCTACCTGGGCCATTTTGTCGGCGGGGAGGGCCAGCCGACCATCGGCCATGTCATTCACTTTGCTAATGAAGGTTTTGACGGCGTAATCCATTTGTATCCTTTTACCTGCATGCCCGAGATTATCGCCGACGGCATACTGCCGAAAGTTGTCAAAGAGCACGACGTATCGCTTTTGACACTGGTCATCGATGAGCAAAGCGGCCGGGCCGGCCTAATTACAAGACTTGAAGCATTTATAGACCTATTAAAAAGTAGACAGCAGAGCGATAGAAATAAGGCGGTGGCGTTAAAATCCTAAATCCGAATATCGAAACCCGAAACAAATCCCAATATCAAAATTCGAATGCTCAAAACAACAACCAATTGGCTGTTTTGAATTTTGTATTTCGGAATTCGATATTGTTTAGGATTTCGGAATTCGTGCTTCGAATTTCATTACAAAGGAGCCCAATATGCGAGGTTATTTAGGAGTCGATGTCGGCTCGGTGAGCACGAATTTAGTTGTCTTGGATGAAAAAGTGGAAGTGATTTCCTGGATTTATAACCGCACCCAGGGCAAGCCCATTCAGGCGGTCCAAAAAAGCTTACTGGAGCTAAAAGAACTCTTGCCCTCTTCAGTCGACATAAAAGCGGTGGGAGCCACCGGCAGCGCCCGCTATCTGAGCGGCGTTGTTGTCGGGGCCGATATTATAAAAAACGAAATAACCGCCCACGCGGTGGCGGCCGCTCACCTGGTGCCTAATGTCAAAACAGTGCTGGAAATCGGCGGCCAGGACTCGAAGATAATAATCATGCGCGACGGAATTGTCCTCGATTTCGCAATGAACACCGTTTGTGCCGCCGGAACCGGCTCATTTCTGGACCACCAGGCCAGCCGTCTCGGTATCCCGATTGAAGAATTCGGCCGCTACGCTTTAGGAAGCGAAAACCCGGCTCATATTGCCGGCCGCTGCACCGTTTTCGCCGAGTCCGATATGATCCACAAGCAACAAATCGGCACCAGCACAGAGGATATTATCTACGGCCTTTGCCACGCTCTGGTCAGGAATTACCTTAATAACCTGGCCAAGGGCAAAGACTTGGAAGAGCCCATCGTTTTTCAAGGCGGAGTAGCCGCTAATCATGGCATCCGCAAAGCTTTCGAAGAAGCCCTCGGGCAGAAAGTAACCGTGCCCAAATATCATCACGTGATGGGAGCCATCGGTGCGGCCATCCTCGCCAAGAAAGTAAGCCCTGAAAAAAGCAAATTTGCCGGTTTCGAAGCCAGCAACGTCGACTATTGCACCAGCGGCTTTAATTGCGGGGGCTGCTCCAATAACTGCGAAGTCATCCGGGTGAAAGTAGCCAGCAAGACTTTGGCTTGCTGGGGAGGCCGTTGCGGCAAGTGGGAAGAGGGCGCGAGATCCAGCTGACGCGGCCAGTTGAATTTGACAAAAGGCGCAAATTTCAGTAGCTTTATAGATTGCCACGGCCTTACTGGGTAGGCCTTACAATGACGTCTTTGCAAGGAGCGCAGCGGCGTGGCAATCTCAGGAAAATGGATTTTATTGAATTAGAAGTTCAACCAAGAGAAGAAAAAGGCAAATCGGCCGCCCGCAGCCTACGGCGCGAAGGGCTTGTTCCGGCTGTTTTATACAGCGCCGGCAACGATACGATTTCCCTGCAGCTTAAAGCCCAGGATATTGCCAGGCTGCTTCAGCATGGCAACCGCAACGCCATTTTGCAGCTAAAAGGCTTACCCAAAACAACAACGGCCATGATAAAGGAAATCCAAAAAGAAGCGACCAAAGACAAGGTAGTGCACCTTGATTTTCTTAAAGTAGCCATGGATGCCGAAGTCGATACCGTTGTGCCGATCGAACTGGTCGGAGAAGCAATCGGCGTCAGGGACGGCGGCGTAATGCAACATAGCATCAGGGAGCTGCATATCAAAGCCTTGCCCAAAGACATTCCCGAAAAATACGAAGTAGATGTCAGCGAACTGGCCGTCGGCTCCTTCATAAAAGTAAGCGATTTGAAGCAGCTGCCGGGAGTTACGATAACCGCTACCTCTGAAGACCACATAGTCAGCGTCGTACCGCCGACAGAACTCAAAGAAGAAGTTGTCGAGGAACTTGCCGAAGGCGAGGAAGCCGCCGAGGCCGGCGAGGAAGCACCCGCCGAAGGCGAAGAGCAAAAAGAAGAGTCAACCGAAGAATCGAAGTAACAAAATGCCTGATTTACCTCCAGAACCCCCTGTAAACGATACCGAAAAAGAAACTATTAAGCTCGATTTAGAACCACCGGCTGAAAAGCCGTTTTTAACCAGGACTCAGGCCCTTGCCGGTTTCGCCCTTACCGCAATTGTAAGCGTTATCGTAGCGGTAATTATCACAACGGCGGTCGTTCCGCGCGGAAACACAGTGAGCGGACCGGGCGGAAAAACTATTATTCAAGCCGGTAAAGCGGATAATCTGGTAGCAGCCGTGGCCAAAAAAGTAACACCCTCGGTCGTAACCATCCAGGTCTTCCAAGATAAAAGCGGTTTGTTTGAGTTTCCTTTTGCCGAAGATCATACCCAAACTCAAAAACCTGACGCCATCGGTTCGGGAGTCATCTACCGTGAAGACGGCTATATTATCACCAACAACCATGTCATCGAAAACGCCAAAAAGGTGCAGGTAATAATCGGCAACTCCAAGAAGGCCAGCGCCGAACTGGTAGTCGGTGACTCCCAAGAGGACATTGCCGTAATAAGGGTTGATAAGGATAATCTTCCGGCGGCCGAGCTGGGCTCTT
>Ga0214473_10005870_pt1 | contig 14691 bp, 11 predicted proteins | sample RVTome_7_FD_203509 | JGI IMG/M metagenome (GOLD analysis project Ga0214473, IMG submission 203509) | Soil microbial communities from uranium-contaminated site in the Upper Colorado River Basin, Wyoming, United States - RVT98D197 | ecosystem: Environmental > Terrestrial > Soil > Contaminated >... | reverse complement strand
CCGGTCCATGCCCTCGGCGCCGTCCAGCGCACTGCGTACGTCGTATCCCCTGTTCGTCAGAATCACCGTCATGGCCTCCGTGATATCCGGATCGTCATCGATAATGAGAATCGAGCTCTGACTCATGGTTTCTCCTTTGGTAACTGTGAAGTTGTCCATTTGTCGTGGTAACCACTATATGATAATCCGAAGGCCGAAATGCTGGAATCGGAAATCCTGCACTTTGGCCTGTGTTCTCGATATCCATTCATTCCTCCATCTCTTGCAGAACCCGAGAAATGTACTCATCGGTTCGCTCCATCAGCGTCGGGCTCAGGCCTTGAACGCGCTCGACCCGCTGAGGCTGAATGCCGAAAATGACAATCTCATCAGGAGCCTGCTCGAGCTGCCGGGCGATCTCGATCACACGCATGAGGTCCGCCTCGTGAAGGGACTGATGCGCGAGCACTTTCCTGCTGCGGACCTCTTCCGGCGTGAATCGCCGGATCGTGCCCGGCTCCTCGTCCATAAAAGCACAGTCGATGAGGATTGCCTTACGCCGGCCCTCGATATGGTGCAACACCGACAGTCCGCCGGTCCCCGCGTCGAGAAAATCGACCGATGGATAATCCGCCGCGGAACCTGCGAGCCGCTCGATGAGGTACACGCCGATCCCTTCATCACCCATCAGCGGGTTGCCCAGACCAAGCACGACAACGGGCTTCTTCATAAAATTGATTATCGATTATTGATGATTGATAATTGTGCGCCGCTCTTCAATCATCAATAATCAATCATCCTTAATCAATCACTTGACAAACTTCACGTCCAGCATGTGCGTCGAGCAGGAAACGCATGGATCGTACGCGCGAACCAGCATCTCCAGTTTCAGCCGGATCGAGTCCTCGCTCTCGTCCAGAATCTCCGGCACGAGCTTCTCGAAGTCCTTCTGGATGTTCGCGTGGTTCTGGTTCGTCGGGATGCAGACATCCGCGCCGACGCAGGTACCCTTGTGATCGAACTCATACTCGTGGAACAGGATGCCGCGAGGCGCCTCGACGGCGCTGCCGGCCTTGCCGGCCCTCGGATTGACGCGGACCGTCTCCTGCTTCAATCCTTTAGTCAGAAGCTCATCGATCAACTGGATCGCCGTCTCGGCCACGTGGACCGCCTCGGCAAGCTGGGCGATCGTATTCATGTACGGGTTGCAGCAGCCTTTGTTGAGGCCGAACACCTTCGCGATGGCCTTGGCCGCGGGCGAGAGCAGCTCCGCATTGTTGTTGAATCGGGCCAGCGCCCCGACGGCATACGAATCGCGGTGCCACTTCGTCCACTTGGCCGTCGATTGATCGTTCACGTACTCGTTGGCCACGGTCTTCCAGGCGTTGACCGGTACGGTGCCGTCGTAGTCGGTCGAGCCGATCTCGCCGTGATAGAAGGTGTACGTCGGCGGGTTGTCCTGCTTGAGCGAGATGTACTCGGTCGGCCGCTCGAAATTCGGGATGTTGCCCGCGACGGAAAGCACGACGTCGGCCACGACCTTGAGATTGGGCATGCACTTCTTGATCCGGTCCTGCAGTTCGCGAAGCTGTTTCTCGGTGGGGATCTTCGTCATTCCGCCCGGCCGCAGCGTCACCGGGTGCGTCGTCCGCCCGGCGATCAGGTCGGACCATTCGTTCGCCAGGCGATGCAGGCCGATGATCGTCTTGACGGCGTCGGGGACCTTTGCCACCAGAGGCACGACCGATGGAGCGCCGAGAAAATCCGGCGCCGCCAGGTACCCGACGTGCAGCACGTGGCTCTGGAACTGCTCCGAGAAGTGCATGAGAAGACGGATCTTATCCGTCTGCTCGGAAACCTCGACGCCAATGGCGTTCTCCACCGCCTTGGTCGCCACGAGCGAGTGGGAGATCGAGCAGATGCCGCAGATCCGGCTCACGATCGTCTGGATGTCCTCGTAGCTGCGTCCGCGAACCATGGCCTCGAAGAAGCGGGGGGCCTCGGGCACCTGCCACTCGAGCTTCTCGATCTTGCCGTTGGCGGCATTGAGGACGATGTTGCCGTGTCCCTCGATGCGCGTCACGTGGTGTACGTTTATGTTGACTGTACGATTACTCATAGATCGTCGGCTCCTGTTTGCTGCCAAAGAGAACCATCTTGGTCTTCAAATCGTCGATGCTCAGGCCGTACCGGGTAATCACGTCCTTCGCCGCGTCCACGTTCGCGTTATCGACGTAGCCCCGGCAGCCGAAGCAGCGGAACCCGCTGGACGGGCACCTCGCCCCGCAGCCGGCCCGGATGATGGGTCCGAGGCAGACCTGGTCGTACTGCCACAGGCACGGATTGCCGGCGGCCTTGCACTCGACGCAGACGGGATACTCCGGAATCTCCGGCTTCTTGCCCATCAGCAGGGACCGCACGATGGACGTGAATTCCTTCCTGTCGATGGGACACCCATGCACGTGGAAATCCACCTGCACGACCTCATCGACAGCCTTGGTCGGTCCAGTGTGCAGGTGGGGCTTGCTCGCCGCCTTGCCATAGACGCACTTCTTGACCTCATCGAGATCGAAGTTGTTCTTGAGCTTGTTGATCCCGCCGATCGTCGCGCACGCCCCGAGGGCGATCAGCACGTTGGCCCGGCTTCGGATCATCTTGAGCCGCTCCTCGTCCTCCAGGCGGGTGATCGACCCCTCGATGATGGCAATGTCATACTCGTCGCTCTTCTCACTCATGGCCTCGCGCCACTCCACGACGTCCGCGCCGCCGAGGAGATCGAGAATCTCCTCTTCGAGGTTGACGATCTGGAGCTGGCAGCCTTCGCAGCAGGCAAAATCGAATATCGCAATTTTGGGTTTCGCCATTGTCAAATCGCCTCCGGCAGAGAAGCCAAATCAGAATATCGGAATACCGGGCCGGACATGCAGACATACGCGCTGTTGATCTGGCAATGCCCGCACTTGCCCACGCCGCATTTCATTTTCCGTTCGAGGTTCAGGAAGATGCTCTCCTGCGGCACGTTGTGGTCGGCCAGAGCCATCAGCACGAACTTGTACATGATCGGCGGGCCGCAGACCAGGACCGTCGCCGACTTGAGATCGGTCTCGACCTTGGGGATCAGCCTGGTCACGACGCCGACGTTGCCCGTCCAGCGTGCGTCTCCCTCGTCGAGGGTTTCGAGCACTTGCACGTCGCCGCGCTTGCTCCAGGCTTCGATCTCCGAGGGGAACAGCCGCAGGTCGTAGGACTTCGTTCCCTGGAGGATCGTCACGTCGCCGTAGTCGCCGCGATTGTCGAGCACGTAGTTGATGAACGACCGCTGGGGGACCATGCCGATGCCGCCACAGATGAAGACCAGGTTCTTGCCTTTGGCCTCCTCCACCGGATAGATGCCCTTGCCGAGGGGCCCGCGAATGCCGAGCTTGTCGCCGCGTTTGAGGCCGTGGATGGCGCCGCTGACCCGGCCGATCCTGCGGACCACCAGCTCGAAGCTGTCTCCGAGGGTCGGCGACGAGCTGATCGTGATCGGGGCCTCGCCGAAGCCGGCGATCGAGACCTCGACGAACTGGCCGGGAATGAAATCGAATTGGCCGTCGTCCATCGCAAGCCGCAGGTACTTCTCGGTGGCGTTCATCTGGGTCACGTCCTCGACGGTCGCCAACTGCGGCAGGTAGATATCCTTTTTTTCAGCACAACACTGACACATCAGTCAACTCCTTGCCATTTACGAATTACGATTTTTGATTTACGATTTCGATGAGGGCGAGAGCCAAATCAGAATTCATAAATCGTAAATCATAAATTCTTTCAGCCGATCCCCAGGTCATCGATCAGGCGGTTATATGCGCTCACGGGATTTGCGATGTCCGGCAGGCACGCGCCGATACAGCGTCCGCAGCCGACGCAGGCGATCTGGCCGCCGATCTTCTCCGGGACGTACTTGGCCTTTCGGTACAGCCTGTGCCGGAACCGGTCGGCCCGTGCCTTGCGGAATTCATGGGCCGGCGCGACCTTGGTGAATCCATCGAGCAGGCAACCGTCCCAGGCCCGCGATCTCTGGCCGGTCTGGAGGTCCCAGTTCACGTCGTCCTGCACGTTGAAGCAGTAGCACGTCGGGCAGACCTGGTTGCATGAGCCGCATGAGAAGCACGTCTTGGCCCTTTCCTCCCAGACCGGATGCTTGTACGCCTTGGCCAGGAGCTTGGGCAGATAGGCGGGATCGCACTTAAGCTCGTGCTTGTTCAAAGACTTTCTATTGCGGGCCCAGACATCCTCTCTCTTCTGCAGGGCCTGCGGATCGGCTTGGACGCCCTTGGCCCTGGCCAGCAGTTGCTCGCCCCTGGCCGTCGCGGCCTCCGCGACATAGCTGTCGCCGATGTCCGTCAGCAGAATGTCGTAGCCTTCCTTCACGACGGCAGTCCCCATCGAGGAGGCGAACACGTTGTCGGACGGTCTTGCCACGTCGCAGGCGATGATCGTCGCGTTGTTCCGCCGCGCCATGTAGTGCGTATCGTAGTTGTCCTGGTGGAACAGCTCATCCATCTGGTTGATGGCGATCATGTCATAAGGGTGTACGCCGAGGAGGATGAATTTCTCGCCGTCGCATTGTGACTGGTAAGGGCCGCCGATCTCGTACGTCAGGAGCACTTCCATCGGGGGCAGGAAGAACTTCTTGGGCGGCTGGAGGGTCACATCGTAGTCCAGCCGAAGGTCCTTCGCCGATTCCAGAGAGGCGAAGTCAAACCGGTCGCCCTTCGCCTGTACGCCGATCGTCTTCTCCGTCTTGATGAGAGCATCGACAAACGCTGCAAAATCGTCCTTTGCTATCTTCTTTATACTCATGCGAAAATCCCGGCTCCCAAAAGCCTCAAAAACCATTTCCGATCATTCTGAAAAACTCCTCTTCCCGCACAACCGCGTTCTACAAGTCGCGTGACTGTAGATTGCTTCGCTGTGCTCACAATGACATATGCAGGCATCGTATGTCATTACGAGCAGCGCAGCAAGCCTGCCCTCGACCCTCGATCAAGTCGAGGGCAGGCTCTGATCGGGGGCGGTGGAAGCAATCTCCGGCGCTATGAATCATCCTGCCGCCCGGCCCGTGGAATGTAGTAGGGCAGACGGGCCAGCTCCATCGCGATATCCAACGTGATCACCTTGACCCGCTTGGGCACGCTGACCTTGCACGGGGCGAAGTTGAGAATCCCTTTGATCCCGGCCGCCGCGAGCTTGTCCACGGCAGGCTGCGCCGCCGCACGGGGGACCGCGATGATCGCCAGACTGATGTCACGCTCTTTCACCGTGTCGATCCGGGCGAAATCCTCGATCGTGACCCCGTTGTTCATCGTCTTGCCGATCTTCTTCGGGTCGATATCGAAGGCGGCCACGATGTCCAGACCGTACACGCCAAAACCCGGATACGCCAGCAGGGCCGAGTCCAGATCGCCGACGCCCACCAAAACCGCCCTGCGGATCACGTCCAGGCGGAGGATCTTCTTGATTTCCCTGGCCAGCCTCCCGATGTCGTAGCCGACGCCGCGAGTGCCGAAGTCGCCGAAGTACGAGAAATCCTTGCGGATCTGCCACGAGTTGACGCCCACGGAGTCCGCCAGGGACCGGCTGGAGATATACCGCTCGCCTTGGTTTGCCGAAACCATCAGGCATCGCAAGTACACGGGCAACCGACGTACCGTTTCATCCGGAATTCTGTGATACCGCATATCGAGCACTACGGACACTTCGTACTTGTGTTCACATTCACAAAACAAACTTGGCCACTATAAAGGATGCGGCGTCTGCTGTCAACACTCGGCAGCGATATTTTGCGCACAGCGCGAGTTTCATCCTGTCGCAAGCCGCGCACGGACCACGGGTTAAGTGGGCCTCGAAACCGCCGCCAAAATCCGCGATGACACCCGGGGATTCGGATTGGCTGCCTGAAGGTCAAAAAGCACGTGCGAAGTTGTCAATCCCCGACGAGGCGCCGGGCCTGATCGACCTTGAAGTGCACGAGGAATTTCTTCGTGCCGCCGTAATTTTCCTCTTTTCGTTCTTTTCGTCGCGCCGCTTCGACCTTCTTCGGATCCGTCTCTTCTCCCGTCATGGTCAGGTGCAGCCGCAGGCCGCTATACCCGGCGGACCCTTCGCCCCGGCCTTGTTCCAGGAACAGATACGCTGCATGCGGGTTCGATTCGATGTTACTGTGGCTCAGATGATCCCCCATGATGAATGCCACCGTATCCTCATCCACGACGTGCGGACGGGCATAGATGGCCGAATCCACGTTGCCCTCGGCATCCGCCGTACTCAGGATTCCGATACCCTCAGCATGCTCGAAATACTCACCCAGACTCATTGTCTTCTCCTCGAATAATCACCTCTAAAGCGGTTCTCAAATCGACATAGCTGAACTTGAACCCTGCTTCCAGGAGCCGCTTGGGAATGGCCTGCTGGCTGGCGAGGAGCACTTCGTCGGCCATCTCGCCGAACGCCAGCCGGGCGGCAAAGGCGGGAAGCATCGTCCATGCCGGCCTTCGAAGAACTCGCCCCAATATCCGGCTGAATTCCTTCATCGTGACCGGTCTTGGCGAAGTGAGATTGAACGGGCCCTGCAGGCTCGGGTTCTCCATGAGAAACCGGATGGCCCGGATCTCGTCCTGCAGGCTGATCCACGAGACCCATTGGCTCCCGCTGCCCACCCATCCTCCAAGGAAGAAGCGGAAAGGCCGCATCATTCGTGGCAACGCCCCTCCCTCCTGCCCCAGCACGACGCCCGTGCGGAGCTGTGCGTGCCGGACATTCTGCCGGCCGACTCTCGCCGCGATCGCCTCCGTTTTCCGGCACACCTCAGCGAGGAAGCGGTCGCCCGGCGGCGAATCCTCCGTGAGCGTTTCGTCACCGCGCGAGCCGTAATAGCCCACGGCGGAGGCTTGGATGACCACGCCCGGCTTGTTCCTGGCCCCTTCGACCGCATCGGCAATCGCGTTGGCGCTGTTGGTCCGGCTCTGCAGAACGCTCATCTTTTGCGACGGCGTCCAACGGCCGGCGGCCAGGCTCTCGCCGGCCAGATTGATGATGGCGCAGGCGCCTTGCACCTGGCCCGCCCAGCCGCTGGCGGTTCTGGCATCCCATTCCACGATCTTTGCGCATTCCTTCACGATAGCGGCAGCCCGCCTGGCATCCCGCGTAAGAGCGACAAGCTCGTAGTCGCCCCGAAGCTCCCGGCATAATGCCTGGCCAATGAAGCCCGTGGCCCCGGAGATGATCACTCGCATCGTCATATCCTTGTGTCCTGCGACTCTTCCGTCGCTCGATCCTTTACGTACGCATCGGATTGCATCCGCGTTTGATCGCAGCGTGATTTAAGTCCAGCCTCAACAGTCTTTTCGGACTTATGGCGGCTTCAGGACCGCATCTGCCATTCTTCCAACGCCTGCGCACCCGCCGAGCGCCTGTATTCTGCATGGCAGCCAATCCAGGACACAGGCGCTGTATTCGCGGGCCTCGCCCATACAATCAAGACCGGCCTACAGCCGCTCTTGAGCCGTCCCGGCGACAAAAATGCGTCCTTGACGCTTGATTTCTGAGCCGCAGCAGTGTATATTATCGGTATCATTCGGATGGGGGACCCCTACGGACGGAGGTCTCGCGCTTGTGCAACTGATTTTCTGGAGGAGGGTCAGCCAAACGCCGATTCCATACGGGCGGACGCGCAGGATGTGTGTCCGAACAGCAGAACGGGTCTTGCCATGGATGGGACATCACCCAGTAGGGAAGACTACCATACAGGAGTTTGCTCATGAACGAGTCGCAATCCAGATCACTGCCGATATGGCCGCTGTTCCTCATTCTCGCGTTTTTCTGCTCGACCGCCCGGGCCGATTCGCGCGACTTGATCTTCGAGATAGACCCGAGTGCTTTTCCGGGCGCTTTCTACCGCATTGTCCTGGACCAGAATGGTGATTACGTGATGGGCCAGGGCGATGGCTACGGCGGGGGAACATGGTACTACTATCCCGCCACCGGATGGTGGCGCCAGTGGTTCTACAACGAGCCATACAGCCCCAACAGGGAAGGGTACCTGTACTACAGAGTGTTCATCACGGCCAATGACTACAGCAGGAGCGTGTCTTTCGATGTCTATTTCAATTGGGTGACGCCGGAATGGTCCCGACTCGGCCGCAACCGGCCCCCTTTGCCCGACGATGCCCCGACGGCAAGCGATGAAGACAAGTACATGGACAGCGAGGAACTCCAGGCCCTCGACAGCGTATTCCTGGGATCCCCGAGTTCGCCGGGGTCCGTGGAGCCCCAGAAGAGTTGGACGATCCGGCAGTACAATCCAGACTGGGTCTCGATCGATATCCGCGGAAGAAACGTCGATATCCATCGGGGGGCCATGCGCGAGTGCCGCGCCAAAGATGGCGCCCCCGAAGAGAACACCCAGCAGACGACCCCGTCGGACTTCGGCGATGCTCCCGACTCCTACGGAACCACCCTCGCCAGCAACGGCGCCCGGCACGTGATCTCCGCCGGCGTCTACCTGGGAGCCGGCGTCGACAGCGAGTCCACCGGCCAACCGACCGCCTCCGCCACCGGCGATGATGACGATCGCGATGATGAGGATGGCGTTCAATTCACCAGCGCCCTGTCGCCGGGGGAATCCGCCACTGCGGAGGTGACCGCCTCTGTCCAGGGCTATCTCAACGCGTGGGTGGATTTCAACGGGAACGGCAGTTTCGATGGCCAGGATGAGCAGATCTTCGATGATGCGATGCTGACGAGCGGCGTGAACCGCTTGTCCTTCCGCGTCCCGGCGAACGCTGTCGACGGCGATACTTGTGCAAGGTTCCGCTTCAACACGCGAGGCCTGCTGCCCTATTATGGCCCAGCTCAGGATGGCGAGGTGGAAGACTACAAGGTGTCCATCGGACGTGTCCTTGAGCTGCAGCCCAGTGCCGGCATAGGAGGCCTCAAATGGAGCCAGCCGGTGCAGAGTCCCGATGCCGCCACGCCGTTTATCTTCAATGGCTGGGACGAAATCTCCGGCCTGCATCTGCACCAGTTCAGTGCGGATGATTGGCAGTGCACCGACGAGCGGCCGGTCACGGGGTTCCACTGGTGGGGTTCCTTCGAGGGCTGGACCAAGCCCATGCTGCCGTCCACACGGCCGCTGGCCTTCCATATCGGCATTTGGACGGATGCACCCGGCGGGGCCGCCGACTCGAATCATCCCGATACCCTCATCTGGGAGACATATTGCACGCACTGGACATGGAACCTGGCGGGACAGGATGACGACCCGCGCGGGATCAATCGAGGCGAAACCTGCTTCCAGTTCGCCTGTCTGCTGTCTCAGGATCAATGGTTCTACCAAAGCCCGACGGCCGGGCCCGATGGCAGGGCGGCCCCCGCGGTCTACTGGCTGAGCGTCGCCGCCGTTTACGACACGGATGCGCCGGCGCCTGTGAATCCCTGGGGCTGGACGACCCGAGCGTACTCGTTCAACAATGCCGCGGCCCGTGTCTCGCAGGTCGCCGTCGGCAATTCGCGCGACGGCGCCTGGCCTCCCGTCATAGGCGCCCGATGGCTGGCCGGCGAGCCGGTCGAGTATCCGAGGGGCACTAAGTGGGATCTTGCCTTCGAGCTGCTGACCAATCAAGGCGGCAGCCAGGCCGGCAATCAGGGCGGACAGCAGCCCGTCGATTTGGACATCGCGCCGGTCTATCGCTTCTGGGCGGAGAAGCTCAATACCTACTTCTACACGATCAGCGAAAGTGAGAAGGACACCCTGATTCGCGACTTCTCTCACGTGTGGAGGTATGAAGGCATTGTGTTCTACGCCTATCCGCCGGACCGTCAGGCGGCCGGAACGAAACCCGTCTATCGCTTCTGGTCCAATAGCCTGAGTCGCCACTTCTACACCATGGACGAGAACGAGAAACGAAGGCTGCAGGACCAGCCTAAAGTATGGACCCTGGAGGGCGTCGCCTGGAACACCTTCGACCGACCCCCGGCCAAGTGACGGGACAGTCAATGCCTGCATACGCTGCGGGCCCAAACCGGATACCCATTGCACCGCCGGTCGAGGTGAGAGAATACCCTCTCGCCTTGATCGGCGTGCTTTTTGGCTTTGTTTTTCGCGCAGCCAGGATCGGCATTTTCTCTCATAACCCTTTTTCCGGCCGTCAGTTAGCACTCATCTGGTCCCCCGCGAATTTGGCTTTGTTTCGCACAATGATCCGTTGCATCATGGAGCACCCATCCCCCTTCTTGATCCACCGGGAAAATTGGCTTTGTTTCGCATAATCAGGATGTGGTTGCCTGTTGGCTGCTGCCTGTCCCTTTGAAATTGGCTTTGTTTGGCAGAGTCCGCTCCTGGTGGAACTGCCCCACACGCGATGTTCCGTTTTCTCCAGATAACCTATCCTTCCCAGAGTTGGCTTTGTTTCACACGATCCGCCGCTTGGCTGCCTGTTCCTTTGAAATTGGCTTTGTTTCGCACAACAGGTCCTCCCCCTGTGGCGAGGCCATCCTGGCCGCTCCCGCTTGACACTTGAGACTTCAAACCTGAAACTCCTTTCAAATTGGCTTTCTTTCGCAAAGTCCCCTCGCGGTGGAACTGCCGCACACGCGATGTTCCGATTTCTCCAGATAACCTATCCTCCCCAAATTTGGCTTTGTTTCGCGCAACATGGCGCACGTAGTCTTGTGGCGTGGGTTGTAACCACGGCACACTCTGCGGGCAAATTGGCTTTGTTTGACGCCCACGACAAAAGTCGGAATCTTGCGATTCCGTCTTCGATTCCGATGCAAAAACACCGGTTCTCCTCACGTCCACGGACTTTTGTCGTGGGCGTCTTGTTTTGCATAATGGCTGTGCGCGTGGCGAGGGCGTCCCGCCCTTGTCCGCCGCAATTGGCTTTGTCTCGTATACGGGTTCCTCACAACAAAGACCGGTGAGATGATCCATGGACAGACATGGTTCTGATCTCATTTGCCGTGCCTCTGTGATGGACTTTGGGGCATTGTGGCACCTGACACGGACTTGCATCTCGCCGTTCATGATCCTCCGAACCACTGCCCATGATTCTTTATTCAGTTGTTTCAGTATGATACAAACATTGCGATTTCTTGTCAAGCGAAATCCGGGCGGTGCACATCTTTTTTGTTGGCGGGCCACAGGCACGGAAGAGACCCTTACGACACGCGTGTCGACAGGCATCTTGATTTCATTTGCCTTTCGCCTGGCCTGGGCCTACAATCGGGTCGTATGCTCTCCGCAAGACGGGTAATGAGGGTCAGCAGGGAGGGTCAAGGACATGTCAGATGGACAACGGGTTCCAACGGCCGTGCTTCGCCGGGGCATTCTCTCGCTTGCGGTATTCTTTGTCATCCTCGGCGTCGCATTATTCCTCCCCGCCGGCGATATCCGGTGGGGCAAGGGCTGGCTTTTCATTCTGGTCTTTTTCGTCTTGACGGTCCCGAGCGCCATCTACCTGTGGCGCACCAACCCCGAAATCTTCGTCGCCCGAAGCAGGATATTCCGTGCGGGCACGAAACGCTGGGACAAAGTCCTGATGGCGTTCCTGTTCTTCTCGCTCACGGCCATCTTCATAGTCGCAGGGTTCGACGCCGGCCGATTCCACTGGTCGAGCGTTCCGCCCTGGCTAACCGTCCTCGGCTACGTTCTGCTGTCCATTTGCTTCTTCCTCTCCGTCTGGGCGGAGAGCGTCAACAAGTTCGCCGAGCCGAGCGTGCGAATCCAGACCGACCGGGGCCACAAAGTGATCGACACCGGCCCCTACGCCATCGTCCGCCACCCGATGTACCTGTCCGGACTCTTCCTATGTGCCGGCATCCCCCTAACCTTAGGCTCCTTCTGGGCCCTGATCCCCGGCGCCGTCACGACCATAGTCCTCGTGGTGCGGACCATCCTGGAGGACAGAACCCTTCAAAGGGAGCTGGAAGGCTACAAAGCCTACGCCGCCCGCGTCCCCCACCGCCTGATCCCCGGCATCTGGTAGACCAGCATCAATCAGTGACCCTTACCAACTGATCGTCTCCTGTGGCTATGAGGATTCGGGTTTGTCTTTCCGCCACCTTGCCTGTACCATAGAGCCACAGATTCCGAGGCCGCTGGGATTTTGTAGTGGAGAAGAATCATGGTCGATGCCTCAGTTCGAAGCTTTCAAGGTGTGAATTCAGTACGCAGGTCAATACTTCGACGATGGGGATATCTGGGGTTTCTCCTCTTTGCTGCCATATGCGTGGGAATGATAATCTGTCCGGCTCTTGAGGTGGCCCAGCAACGGGTGGCGCAGTTCTTGCTACCCTGGGGATGGCTTGGCGGCTTGTATGTTGGCTTCGTCGCGGCGACGATAACATGGGTGATACTCGCGTCTCTCGGCGCGAAACTCGTATCGGTGCGCGCGTGGACGACAAACCCACCCGCGTGGCCCCTGGGGATCATTTCATTCATGTTCTGCTCATTAGTGTGGCAATGCTGCATCGGGCCTGATCGCCTTTCTGGGATGGTTTGCGGCGTCCAAGCCGCGGGCGCAGTACTACTCTTCCTCTGTGGAGGTTTGCTCGCGTCTCTGTATTTGAGGATTTCAGGATCCACTACTCATAGAAGAGCGGAGATACAGGACGGCGAGGCGGTGGCTGGCCTGGATGAATTGGCTAAGGATCCCGAAAGGCTCATTAAATGGTTGGAACGCGAAGAGCCTGTTTCACGACCAGCAGAGGACTACTTCGATACATCGTCCTACGCGCGTCGTATTGCCGCCTTGGTAAGGGACGACCCGGTCAGGACCATCGGGCTCATTGGGCCGTATGGGTGCGGCAAGAGCAGCATACTTAGAATGGCGAAGTATTATCTACGGGACTCCTCCGCAAATCCTATTGGGGCAGCGAGTGAAGGACTTTGTTCCGCACATGATATCATTGTCTGCGAAGTCTCCGGCTGGGGGTTCCAAGAGGGGACCATCGCTCATCATATACTTGATGCTGCAATCAGAGAGTTGTCGGACAAGATTGATTGTCTGGAGGTAGCAAGTATCCCCGCCACATACCAGCGCATCGTAAGTGATTCGGGGGGATTCGTACGGACCCTGTGGGCGCTAGTATCAAGTCAGAAGGAGCCTGAGGAGGTTTTGCGGAGACTCGATGACGTTGTGGCTCGGGGACGCATGCGCCTGGTGATTTTCCTAGAGGATGTGGATCGAAATATCCGAAGCGACGATTTCTTCAACGAGCTTGCCTCTCTGCTGGAGGACCTGAAGGGGCTTCACAACATTACGTTTGTCCTTGCGATTGGCCAGAAGTACCAAGGCCAGGAGATCATGGCAAAACTGTGCGAGCACATCGAAGTCGTTCCAAATCTTGCTCGGGGTCCCGTGCTGGGTGTCTTGCGTACTTTTCGGGATCATTGTCGCAAGAAGTATGCTGACGATCGCGAGGCTCGCGACGCAGAAGGTAAGGAGGGCAGAATCAAGTTCGACGATTCTGTCACTATGGATCGTTTTGCCCATGCTGAGTTGATATCCCGCCCAATCGACAACCTGTGCAAGTTGCTCACAACTCCGCGAATGTTGAAGACGTCATTGCGGCGGGCATGGCTCGCATGGCGTATGATACATGGCGAGATCGATCTCGACCACTTGCTCATCTGCAGCACCGTGCGTTCAACAGCACCGGCGGCATTCTTCCTCATCAACGAGAACGTTGCACGCCTTCGGGGGCTGTCTTCTCGCTCAGATACGCAGGACGCAAAGAAACGACATACACAAATTCGGGAATCGCTAAAGAAGCAACTCGCAGATAGAAGTCAAGCAGGCGAATGGAATCATGAGACCATAGATGAATTGATAGGGTTTCTTTTCCCTGAGTGGGAGGAAGGATCCTCAGCTCGTAGTCCCACTGCTCCACAGGGGGTGCAGATCGTTGAGCCAACTGATTACTGGGTGAGGTTGAATCGTGAGGAGTTACTTCCACACGAGATTAGGGACCAGGAGATTATTCGAGCGATTGAATTGTGGAGGCAAGACACGAATGCTCTGGCCTTCCGCAACTTGCGGATTCAGAACGCCTTACTCGAGGCGGAAGGAGTTGCAGCGAAAGTCGAGCAGCTTGGCGATATCCTCACACCCAAGGAAATCAGAGATCTTGCAGGTGGTCTGTTCGATCTGATCCTTAAGAAGGAGAAGATCACCGGCGCGCGCGATTACCCTGGTTTCACTGAGCTCTGGCGCCTCTCGCTGAAGAAGCCATATGATTCTCATGATACATGGATCAAGCGTGAGATACAGAGCGCTCTTCGCGTTAGTCTTCGTTTTGCCAATGACCTGTACTACCATTGGCGCCATCAGTCGGAAAATGCGAATTCGAGCTACCCGACGCTTGAACTGCGCGATTATGTCATACATGTGGCGCAGGCTCTCTATGGGCCCGACCATGGCCTCTACATGCGTGCTCTGGACCACGAATTTCCATGGAGCACACGCGATTTGGTTGTTAATTACGCGAGCCCTCGTATGGGAGGGCCCGGTTTCGAGAATGAAGACTGGTCGTGGCTTGGGCCCGTCCTCTTGTCGGTAGCGTCAATGGACCGGTCGCTTGGCATCCCCCAACTTGCCGTACTCCTAACAGACTATGATCGCACGCCGGGAGATCGTGGAGGCGTTGTGCATAAGAGCGTGTTCTCCGATC
>Ga0214473_10005869_pt1 | contig 14693 bp, 12 predicted proteins | sample RVTome_7_FD_203509 | JGI IMG/M metagenome (GOLD analysis project Ga0214473, IMG submission 203509) | Soil microbial communities from uranium-contaminated site in the Upper Colorado River Basin, Wyoming, United States - RVT98D197 | ecosystem: Environmental > Terrestrial > Soil > Contaminated >... | reverse complement strand
TCCGGAGCGGGTGGCGCTCGTCGATGATGCATCGATGCCCGTTCCGGCCCGTGCCGCGGTCCGCCGGCTGGCCGCCGCGCAACACGGCGGTGTCGCGGCCGGCTTCCGTTTCCTGCGGAAGGACCGTGTGTTGGCGCTGATCACGGTGGCATGGATGGCGCTGGTGTTCGGCGCCGGATTCGGGATCGTCGCCGATCGCCCGGTGGCCGAAGCCTTCCACGCCGGCTCGATCGGGTTCGGCTTGATCCTCGGCATGTGGGGGCTGGGCTCGGTCGTCGGCTCCGCGTTCGCAGGACGGATGACCGAACGGGCCGAACCCGCGACGCTGGTGACCGGGTTCCTGGTGGCGGCCGTCGGAGGGATCGGCATCTGGCTGTCGCCGTGGTTCGCGCTGATCCTGGCGTGCAACGTGGCCTGGGGGGTGGGCGACGCGTTGGCCTCGGTGGCGGAGCAGGGCATCTTGCAGCGGCGCACGCCCGACGCCGTGCGCGCCCGCGTGTTCGCGGCCAACGAATCCCTGGTCCACGCCACGCTGATGGTCGCGTTCCTCGTCGCGGGGCCGGTCGTGGAGATGGTCGGAGCCAAGACCACGTACCTGCTCGGCGGGCTCGGCGCGCTCGCGGCATCGTTGCTCGCGGGGTCCGTCGTCCGCTCCGTGCAACGAGACGAACTCGCCTCATAGGCTCCGTCGCCGGAGCGTGGGATGCTCGCGGGGTGATCGATCCGTCCGCCGCGCGCCGCTCCGTCCGGCGCGTCTCGTTCGCGCGGTTGATCTCCCTGGCGGGGAGCGGCGCGGCGTACGCGGCATTGGCCTTCATGATGTTCACGCTCACCGGGGGGTCCTCGGCGTGGGTCTCGGCGACCCTGCTGTTGACGATCGGCGTGCAGGGCTTCGTGCAACCGGTGGCCAGCTGGCTGGGGGACCGGTTCGACCGGCGGCGTCTGCTCGTCACCGTCGACCTGTGCGCGGCCGCGGGGTTCTGCGTCCTGGCGTTCATGCGAGAGCCCGTCTGGCTCTTGATCGTGGCTTGCGTGACGGCCGTGATCGAATCGCCGATCTGGGCGGTCTCGTCGTCGGTCATCCCCAACCTGGTCGATGAGGGTGACCTCGCATGGGCCAACGGGCAGATCGCCGTCGGCCGCAACATCGGGAACCTGGTCGGTCCGCTCGCCGGCGGAACCTTGGTCGCCTTGCTCGCGCCCGGCGATCCTCCGACGCACGACGCCCTCTACCGCGCGGGGCTCATCATCTTCCTGGCGAACGCGGCGAGCTTCGCCGTATCGGCCTGGTTGATGGCGACCGCGCCCGGGCGCTTCTCCGAGGACCGGCGGGGTGGCGCCGAACACCAGGGGATCCGTGCCGGAGCCGTGTTCGCGCTCCACGATGGCGTGCTCCGCCCGGTGATCCTGGCGTGGGCGGTCGTTCTGCTCGGGGCCGGCTTCATCCTTGTGGCAGAGGTCGCCATGGCCGACCTGTTCGGTCAGGGGGCGTTCGGGTACGGCCTGTTGACGGCGTTGTTCGGTGGAGGCGCGGTGCTCGGTTCCTACCTGGGGGGTCGCTTCCTCTCGACCCGACGCGAGCCGGTGGCGCTGTTGGTGTCCGTCGCCGCGACCGCCGTGGCGTTCTTGTTGATCGCTGTGTCGCCGTGGTGGCCCCTGGTCCTCGTAGCGATGATGGCCGGCGGAGCCGTCGAGGGCTACGGGAGCGTGGCGGAGCAGGGCGTGTTCCAGCGGAGGACGCCCGACGCCGTCCGCAGTCGCGTCAACGGGTTCGTCGAGACGACGGTGTTGGTCTCGCTGGCGGTTGGGTTCGGGATGGCCGGGCCCGTGGTCGACGCGTTCGGACCGCGGTCCGCATACGTGATCGGCGCCGCCGGGGGGCTGATCGGCTTCCTCGTCATGTTGCCCGGCATGCGTTTGCTGCTCGGTCGGGCGCCCTCGGATTGACTGGCCGTTCAAGACATGCCAAGACGCTTGAACAGCGCATCAGGGTAAGTCGCGTTCGACCACCCAGACTTGTCCTGAACGGCTGGTCAGGCGTATGGTCGCGGCATGGCCGATCGAGCGAGGTACGACGCGATCGTGGTGGGAGGCGGGCACAACGGACTGGTGGCCGCTGCCTACCTTGCCAAGCGGGGCGCCCGAACCGTGGTGCTCGAGGCGCGGCACAAGGTGGGGGGCGCCGCCGACACGATGTCGCCCTGGCCCGAGGCCCCGGAGTTCAAGGTCACCACGCTCAGCTACGTGATGAGCTTGATGCCCGACACGATCCTTCGGGACCTCCAACTCGAACGGCACGGCTATCGCGCGGTGCCGACCGGTCCCTACCTGGTGCCATTCCCCGACGGTCGGGCGATCGTCCAGTACGACGACATGGCCGCCAACCGGGAGGAGTTCGCCACCTTCTCCAAGAGCGACGCCGAAGCCCTTGGACGGTGGGAGGCGTGGATCGGTGGGCTGGCGGACGTGCTGAGCCCACTCCTGATGACGACGCCGCCCCGCGTCGGCTCGCGATCGATCGCCGACGTGGCCGAGCAGCTGCGCCTGGCCTGGCGGTTCCGCGGACTGCAGGTCCGCGGCGTGGCCGACCTGACCCGCCTGATGACCATGTCCATCGTCGACATCCTGGACCGGTTCTTCGAGTCCGACCAGGTGAAGACGGTCATGGCGCTGAACGGTCTGATCGGGACCTGGGCGGGACCGCGTGAGCCCGGAACCGGTTACGTGATGGCTCATCACTCGATCGGCGATGTCGGCGACGGTCACCTCGGGGCCTGGGCCACGCCGATCGGAGGCATGGGCGCGGTGGCAGCGGCCTTGGAGTCGAGCGCGCGCACGTTCGGGACCGAGGTCCGTGTGAACGCTTCGGTCGATCGGATCATGACCGCCGGCGGGGCGGTCCGGGGTGTGGTCCTCGCGAACGGGGAGGAGCTCGCGGCGCCGATCGTGGTCGCGGCCACGCACCCACAGATCACCTTCCTCCGCCAGCTCGATCCGGCCGAGCTCCCCGACCCGGTCGTCGCCGACATCCGGGCGTGGAAGTCGCGCAGCGGCACGGTCAAGATCAACCTCGCGCTCGATCGCGCGCCGGTCTTCACGGCCAGGCCCGAGATCACCGACCTGACCGGAGGGTTCGAGCTGGCGCACTCGATCGACTACCTGGAGACCGCCTTCGAACAGGCGAGAGCCGGGAGCGCCGCCGCACGCCCGTACAGCGACGGGTGCATGCCCACATGCGTGGACCCGAGCCTGGCACCCGAGGGCAAGCACGTCGTCTCGCTGTTCACCCAGTGGTGCCCGGCCGAGTGGGCGGATGCGCCCGATGCGACCGAGATGGAGGCCTACGCCGACCGCGTGATCGCCGGCTACGACGAGCTCGCACCGGGGTTCGCCGACAGCATCCTGCATCGCCAGGTGCTGGGCCCCCATGAGATGCAGGAGGGCTGGGGCCTGGTCGGAGGCAACATCTTCCTCGGGGAGCTCTCGGCCGAGCAGCTCTTCCACATGCGGCCGGCCCCCGGCTACGCGGACTACCGCACGCCCGTCCGGGGGCTGTACCAGTGCTCCAGCGCCACCCACGCGGGCGGCGGCGTGACGGGCATCCCCGCGTACAACTGCGTGCGCGAGATCGTCAAGGACGTCCGGCACCGTGGGCGCCGTCTCAACAGGAGGTAACACGGGTGTCGCAAGGTACGCAGCTCGAGAACGCGTGGTTCAAGTTCTACTTCGCCAGCTACTACAAGAAGTCGCCCTACTTCCAGCGCACGGTCGAGGCCGGGTGCACAAGCTGGGACCTGTACAACCACATGCTGATCCCGACGCTCTACGACGACGACGTCAAGGAGTACTGGCACCTGCTGAACCACGTCAGCCTGTGGGACGTGGCGGTCGAGCGCCAGGTCGAGATCGCGGGGCCCGACGCGGCGCGGTTCACCCAGCTGCTCACGCCACGCGACCTGTCGTCCACCGAGGTCGACCAGTGCAAGTACGTGACGATCTGCGCGCCCGACGGCGGCATCGTCAACGATCCGATCCTGCTGAAGCTGGCCGACGATCGGTTCTGGCTGTCGATCGCCGACTCGGACACGTTGCTCTACGCCCTGGGCGTGCACGCGTTCGCCGGGATGGACGTCACGATCCGCGAGCCCGACGTCTCTCCGTTGCAGGTCCAGGGACCGCGGTCCAAGGACGTGGTACGCACGCTCCTGGGGGATCAGGTCGCCGACATGCGGTACTACCGCTGCTGGCAGGGAGACCTGGATGGGATCCCCCTCGTCGTCTCGCGCACAGGGTGGAGCGGCGAGGTCGGCTACGAGTTCTACCTTCGGGATTCGGCCCGCGCCCCGCAGCTGTGGGACACGATCATGGAGGCGGGCGCCGAGTTCGAGATCCGCCCGATCGCGCCGTCGAACCAGCGCCAGATGGAGGCCGGCATCTTCAACTACGGCAACGACATGGACATCACGAACAATCCGTTCGAGGTCACCGGGTTGGAGCGGCTGGTCGAGCTGGACAACGACAATCAGGTCGTTTCGCGCGAAGCCCTGGAGCGGATCGGCGCCGAGGGGGTCGAACGCAAGCTCGTGGGCGTTCGGATCGACGGTGAGCCACTCGGCATGTGGCTGGAGGACTTCTGGCCGGTGTCGTCCGGCGGTCGCGAGGTCGGACGGTTGACCAGCGCTTCCTTCTCGCCGCGGCTCGAGATCAACATGGGCTACGCGTGGGTGGGGATCGAGCTGGCCGCGCACGGAACGCCGCTGGAGATCGCGGCTCCCGATGGCGTGAAGACCGCCGAGGTCGTCTCGCTCCCGTTCTGGGATCCGAAGAAGGAGGTCCCCAAGAGCTAGGCGAGGCGCCCGGGGCGCGAGCGGTTCAAGATGGGGACGTGGAACCGCTCACCGGCAAGCTCCTGATCTCGAACGCAAGCCTGTTCGATCCGAGCTTCCGGCGAACCGTCGTGCTCGTCGGTCATCACGACGACGAGGGCGCGGTTGGCCTCGTGCTCAACCGGTCCCTGGGCGTCACGGTCCACGAGGCGGTGCCGCCGCTCACAGGGTTGGTCGCGATCGACGAACCGGTGTTCCGTGGGGGACCGGTGCAGCCGGACGCCGTTGTGGTCGTCGCCGAGTTCGACGATCCCTCGGTGGCCGAGCACATCGCGTTCGGGCGGATCGGGTTCCTGCCCGACGGCCTCGACCGCGGAGAGGGAGGCGTGCGGCGCGCTCGGGTGTTCGCCGGCTACTCGGGTTGGGGACCGGGGCAGCTCGAGGGCGAGCTGGCCGAGGACGCGTGGATCGTGACCGACGCGGTGCCGGACGACGTGTTCACCGACGAGCCGGACCGCCTGTGGGAGGGCGTCCTGCTTCGGATGGGGCGCGCGTTCGACCTGCTGCGGCTGATGCCGATCGACCCGTCGTCGAACTGACCCGCGCGCCGGGTAGGCTCCCCGCTGACCGCTCACGGGAGGGGACATGGCGTCCGAAACGTTCACCTTCTACATCCAGCCGTGGTACCGCAAGTCGCCGTTCTTCGAGGCCACCAAGCGTCATGGGTGCCGGAGCTGGGGGCTGTACAACCACATGCTCCTGCCGACGCTGTACGACGACCCCGTGACTGAGTACTGGGCGCTCGTGAACGACGTCACGGTCTGGGACGTGAGTGTCGAGCGCTGCGTCGAGATCCGGGGGCCGGATGCCTTCGAGCTGACGAACATGCTGACGTGCCGAGACCTGACCAAGGTCGACGTGATGCAGGCGCGGTACGTGCTGATGACCTCACACCGCGGCGGCATCGTCAACGATCCCGTCCTGCTGCGGTTGGCCGAGGACCGGTTCTGGTTGGCGCTGGCGGATTCGGACGCGCTGCTGTTCGCAGCAGGGGTTGCCGCGGGCAAGGGCTTGGACGCCGAGATCTTCGAGGCCGACGTCGCCCCGATGCAGATCCAGGGTCCGCGCTCCCGGGACGTCGTCCTAGACCTGCTCGGCGACGCGGTGGCCGACCTGCGCTACTACTACTGCGCCGACGGATCCATCGACGGGATCCCGGTCGTGGTCTCACGAACCGGATGGACCGGCGAAGTGGGGTACGAGATCTACCTCTGTGACACCTCGCGTGGGGACGCCCTGTTCGACCGCGTCATGCAGGCGGGTGAGCCTTACGGCGCGCGGGTGATCGCGCCGAGCGAGGCTCGCCGGATCGAGGCCGGGATCTTCAACTACGGCTCGGACATGCGGATCACCGACACCCCGTTTCACGTCACCGGTTTGGAGAAGTACGTGGAGCTGGATCAGGCTCAGGGATTCATCGGACGGGAGGAGCTGTCGCGCCTGGCCGAGTCCGGGGTCGACCGCAAGCTGGTGGGCGTCGAGATCGGCGGCGATCCCATGACCGACGAGGGAGCGCTGAACGACTTCTGGCCCGTGCGCGAGCCGGGCGGGGGTCCCATCGGCAGGGTCACCGCCGGCGCGTGGTCGCCGCGGATGGAGAAGAACGTCGGCTTCGCCTGGGTTCGGGCCTCGCACATGACGATCGGCGCCCAGCTGGAGGTCGATTCCAGCGTCGGAACGAGGCCCGCGACCGTCCACGAGCTGCCGTTCTGGGATCCGAAGAAGCAGGTCCCGGTATCGTGAGCGGCGATTCGGTCGCCTTCGACCGAGCCGCCGAGTACTACGACGAGACGCGCCGGGTCCCCGAGCGCCACCTGCTGGATACCGTCGAGATGATCGCGGACGAGGTCGGGGAGCGGGGCCGGGTCCTGGAGGTGGGCGTCGGCACCGGGTTGCTCGCCCTTCCGCTGCACGAGCGCGGCGCCCCCGTGGTCGGGCTCGACCTGTCCGAGCCCATGCTGCGGCAGTTGGTGAAGAAGGCAGGTCGGCGCGCTCCCTTCCCGATCGTGCGCGGCGACGCCACGCGCATGCCGTTCGCAGACGGGGCGTTCGGCGCCGCGTACCTGCGTTGGGTCCTGCACCTGATCCCGGCGTGGGCCGAGGCCTTGCGCCAGGTAGCGCGCGCGGTGCATCCCGGCGGAAGGATCCTGGTCACGCTGGGCTCGTACGGCGGCCCGCGCGACCTGATCCTGGAACGGTTCGAGGCGATCACTGGGGTGCCGACCAGGCCGGCGGGGATCGGTTTCGGTGCCGACGACGAGCTCGACGACGAGGCGTCGCGACTCGGGCTGGTCGTCCGTCGACCTCGGGTGCTGCACGAGCAGGTGGAAGAGACCCTGCAGAGCTTCCTGGACGGGATCCGAGCCAACTCCTACTCGTGGACCTGGCCCGTCCGCGCGGACGTGCTCGTGGACGCGGCCGCCCGGCTTGGGCCCTGGATGGTCGAACGGTTCGGCCCGCTCGACCGACCGATCCGCTACACCTCCGACGTCCCCTGGCACGTCTTCGAGGTGTCCGGGCAGGCGGGCTGACCCGGCGCCCGGCGCCCGGTATCCTTGCTGGTCACCGCGCGACCCGGCGCGGACCGCCGCACGAGGAGGACTCCCCGGTGCCCATCACGCAGGTCGAGAAGATCTGGATGGACGGTGAGCTGGTGGCCTGGCAGGACGCCCAGGTCCACGTGCTCAGTCACGCGCTGCATTACGGCAGCGGCGTCTTCGAAGGGATCCGGGCATACGAGACCGTACGGGGACCGGCCGTCTGGCACCTGGACGAGCACCTGCGGCGTCTGTTCCGCAGCGCCAAGCTCTATCACATGGAGATCCCCTACTCGCACGAGGCGCTCGTGGAAGCCACCAAGGACGTGATCCGCGCGAACGGCCTTCGGTCATGCTACATCCGCCCCCTGGTGTACCGCGGATACGGCGAGATGGGGGTCAACCCGCTGCAAGCGCCGATCAACGTCACGATCGCGGTGTGGCCGTGGGGCGCGTACCTGGGCGAGGACGCCCTGGAGCAGGGCGTGCGGATCAAGGTGAGCAGCTGGCGTCGCAACTCCCAGAACTCGCTTCCGGCGGGCGCCAAGGCGACCGGTCAGTACATCAACAGCGTGCTGGCCAAGGTCGAGAGTCTCAAGGCCGGCTACGACGAAGCCATCTTGCTGAACGAAGCGGGCACGATCACCGACGGCTCGGGCGAGAACGTGTTCATCGTGCGCGACGGCGTGCTCACCACGCCGCCGACGCAGGCGGGATGCTTGGATGGGATCACGCGCAACACAGTGATCCAGCTCGCGCGCGACCTCGGCTACACCGTGCGCGAGGAGAACCTGGTCCGCACCGACCTGTACAACGCCGAAGAGTGCTTCTTCACGGGCACCGCCGCCGAGCTGACACCGATCCGCGAGGTCGACGACCGCGTCGTGGGCGAGGGCCACCGGGGCCCGGTGACCAAGGAGCTGCAGTCGGCGTTCTTCGCGGCGACCAAGGGCGACAACCCGCGCTACGCCGACTGGCTGACCTACGTGGACGCGTGAGGATCCTCGGCGCGAGCCTCGGGAGCGGAACTCGCTAGGCTCTGCGCTCATGGACGACGCTCCCTACCGGCTCCCGCGCACGGTCACACCCTCTCGGTACGAGCTGACGCTCCGGCCCGACCTGGCCGCGGGGACCTTCAAGGGTGAGGCCCTGATCGAGGTCACGGCACACGAAACCGTCACCGAGATCGTCCTGAACGCCAAGGAGCTCGACATCACGGCGGCGTCGCTGACCTCCGCCGACGGACCTGGACCCGAGGTCGCGAAGGTCCGACCCGACGCCGAGGCCGAACGACTCCACCTGGAGCTGGCCTCCGCGTTGGAGCCCGGACCGTGGAACCTTCGGCTGTCGTTCGGCGCCCCCCTGAACGACAGGCTGACCGGTTTCTATCGGTCCACCTTCGTCGACGACGACGGAACGGTCCGCACGATCGCCACGACGCATTTCGAGGCGACGGACGCGCGCCGCACGTTCCCTTGCTGGGACGAGCCCGATCTCAAGGCCGTCTTCGGCGTCACGCTGGTCGTCCCCGAGGGGCTCACCGCCATGTCGAACGGTCCCGAGATCGAGCGTCGATCATTGCCCGACGGCCTGGTCGAGGTGCGATTCGCCGACTCCATGGTGATGTCCACCTATCTGGTGGCGTTCGTGGTGGGGCCGCTGGTGTTGACCGACGAGGCCGACGCCCGAGGGGTGCCCTCCCGGGTGGCGAGCGTGCCCGGCAAGACGCACCTGGCCAGGTTCGCGCAGGAGGTCAGCGTCTTCTGCCTGAACTTCTTCGCCGACTACTACGACATCCCGTACCCGGACGCCAAGGTGGATCACGTGGCGCTGCCCGATTTCGCCCAAGGCGCCATGGAGAATCTCGGCTGCATCACATACCGCGAGACGCTCCTTCTGGTTGACCCCTCCACCGCGACCCAGGAGGAGCTGCTGGACGTGGCCGAGACGATCGCCCACGAGCTTGCACACATGTGGTTCGGCGACCTGGTGACGATGCGATGGTGGAACGGCATCTGGCTGAACGAGGCCTTCGCCACGTTCATGAGCTATCTGGCGGTGGACGCGTTCCGACCCGAGTGGAAGGTGTGGGAGACGTTCGCGCGCACGCGGACGGCCGCCTTCGACGTCGACTCGCTGGTGGGAACCCGCCCGATCGAGTTCCCGGTGCATTCGCCCGACGACGCGAGCGGCATGTTCGACACGCTCACCTACACCAAGGGCGGCGCGGTGCTGCGCATGCTGCAGCAGTGGCTCGGTCCCGACCGCTTCCGCGACGGGATCCGCCGGTACCTGCGCGAGCACGCGTACGGCAACACGGAGACCCACGACCTGTGGGACGCCCTGGAGGCCGAGACCGGGGAGCCCGTGCGCCGCATCATGGACGCGTGGATCTTCCAGAAGGGATATCCCGCCATCTCGGTCACGGCCGACGACGGAACGGTGGCGTTCTCGCAACGCCGGTTCGCCCCCGGCGCTGGGCAGGACGACACCGTGTGGCCGGTTCCCCTGCTGGTGCGCCGGGAGCAGGCGGGCTCCAAGCGAACCGACGCGGTGATCGTGGAGCCCGCTGGGCTGTCGCTGCCGCTCGAGGCTCCCGACGCGCTGGTGGTGGCCAACGAGGGCGGAGCCAGCTTCGTACGCGTGTGGTACGACCCGTCGCTCCGCCAGCGCCTGGTCGCCCGCGCGTTCACCGCACTCTCACCCACGGAACGCCATGACCTGGTCGACGACACGTGGGCCGCGGTCATCCTCGGAGATGCGCCGGCCTCGTCGTTCGTCGACCTGGTGGCCGGGTTCGCCGACGAGACGGACCTGACCGTTTGGCAGGCGATCCTGGCGGGGCTGGGGTGGTGCGAGCGCTTCCTGGAGGGGGAGCCTCGCGAGCGGTTCCGCGTGTTCGCCCGAGACCTGATACGACCGGCGTTCGAACGCCTGAGCTGGGACCCCGTAGCAGGGGAGTCCGACCTGACCAGGGCTCTGCGCGGCCAGCTCGTGCAAGCGCTCGGCATCCTGGCCGACGACCCCGAGACCAAGGCGCAGGCTCGCGAGTTGGAGCGCACCGGAGCTTCGGTCGACCCGTCGCTGGTCGCCGCGGCCGTCGAGATCGTCGCGGGCGACGGTGGCGCCGAGGACTTCGCTCGCTACTGGGCGCATTTCAAGCAGGCGCCCACGCCCCAAGAGGAGCACCGCTACCTGGGCGCCCTGGGGCGCTTCCGCGATCCTGAACTGATCGACCGGTTGCTCCGGGCCGGCCTCACCGCCGAGATCCGCCCGCAGGACGCGCCGTTCACGTTCGCTCGCGCGACGATCAACCGAGAGCAAGGCGAGCGAGCCTGGCGATTCATGGCCGAGCACTGGGACGAGATGACCGATCGCTTCGCCGCCTCCAACCACATCTCGCTCGTTGCCGGCGTGCGGTTCCTGACCGCCCCGAGGATCGTGAACGAGGTCCAGGAGTTCTTCCGCACGCACGACATCCCGCAGAACCGGATGCAGCTGCAGCAGTTGCTCGAGCGCCAACGCGTCATGGCCGCGTTGCGGGAACGGGCGACGCCGGACCTGGTCGCACGGTTCGGCGGCTAGGCGAGGTCCGCCGGATCGGCGTTGCCGCCGCACAGGATCAGCGCCACCCGCTCGTCGGCGCGCGGCACGTACCCCTCCGACGTGAGCGCGGCGACCGTGGCCGCCGCCCCCGGTTCGACCGCGATCCGCAGCTCGTCCCACAGCGCCTGTCGCGCCTCGACGATCGCCTCGTCGGGCACCAGCACCACCTGGTCGACGAACCGGCGAGCCACGCCGAACCCGATCCGGCCGACCTTGCGCGCGCCCAGGGCGTCGGCGGCCACGCCGGAGACCTCGACGTCGACCGGCTCGTTCGCCTGGAGCGCCGCGTGCAGCGTCGGGGCGTTCGACGGCTCCACCCCGACCACCCGCACGTCGTCCGCGAACCAGGTGGCGATCCCACCGATCAGTCCGGCGCCGCCGACCGCCACGATCACCGTGTCCAGGGTCGGGAGTTGCTCGGCCAGCTCGCGGCCCAGCGTGCCCTGGCCCGCCACCACCGCCGGCTGGTCGTACGCATGCAGGAACGCCGCGCCCGTGTAATACGCCCGTTCCTCGCACGCCTCGTACGCGTCGCTGTAGAAGCCGGGGACGACGTGGACGTCGGCCCCGTAGCCGCGGATCCGCTCGATCTTCAGGGGCGTCGAGGTCTCCGGCACGAAGATCTCCGATCGATGGCCCAGGCGCATCGCCGCGTAGGCGACGGCCAGGCCGAAGTTGCCGCCCGAGGCCGCCAGGACGCCGCTCTCATCGATATCGGCGGTGAGCATCCGGTTGAACGCTCCCCTCGGCTTGAACGAGCCGGTGTGCTGCAACTGCTCGAGCTTCAGAGCCAGGGTTCCGGGGACGCCCAGCCCGCCCGCCTCGAGCTCGGCGACGGGGGTACGCCGGATGTGTGGTGCGATGCGCTCCGCAGCCTCCTCGATGTCGAAGCGGGTGATGTCGAGCGGCAGGTCGCCGGGCGCGAGCTGGTCCACCCCGGTATCCAACCACCGTCACCCGGCCGTAGCCAGCGTGCGCGACGGCCCAGCGGGTCGGGCACCGGGCGATGTGTGCTCCCACGAGGCGCCAACACCGCACGTACGATTCGGGCCATGAGCGAACCGGGCGAGCGCCCCCTTCGCTTGGATGCCCCGCGCGAGGAGGTGCTGGCGCGGGCCGCCGAGCTGGTGGTCGAGGCATGGCGGTCGTTCGATCGGTTCCGGTCTGAAGAGCCGCCCCTCGACCTGCGGGTCCGAGCGTTGTTGGGAGCCGGGCTCCCCGATGCGCCGGCGCCCGTGCACCAGGTGCTCGCTGACGCGGCCCGGATCCTGGACGAGTCGATCGCCCAACCCCGCCCACGGTACTTCGCCTTCATCGGCTCGAGCGGGCTGGAGATCGGCGCCGTGGCGGATCTGCTCGCCCACACCTACGACATCAACCTGGCCGTCGACGCCCGCGCGGCCACCCGCATCGAACACCAGGCCGTGCGGTGGATCGGCGAGTTCGTGGGGTTCCCGGCGGCCGATGGCACCTTCACCAGCGGAGGCACGATCTCCAACGTGACCGCGCTGGCGGCAGCTCGCGAGCGCGCCATGCCGGGGTCTCGCCTGGCCGGCCTCGGTGGCCGGCGCATGGCCGTCTACTGCAGCGAGGAGGTCCACTACTCGGTCACGCGGGCGGTCGAGCTCCTGGGGATAGGGTCGGATAACCTCCGCGCGATCCCGCTGGACGGCCTGCGGCGTATGCGTCCCGAAGCCCTGGCTATCGCGGTGGACCGCGATCGGCGCGACGGGGTCACCCCGGTCGCGGTGATCGCCACCGCCGGCACCACGCTCACCGGGGCGATCGACCCGCTGGATGACGTGGCGGACGTCTGCGCCGAGCGGGGGGTGTGGATACACGTCGACGGCGCCTACGGCCTGCCGGCCGCCGCCGTGTCGAGCCGGGCCGCCCTGTTTGCTGGCCTGGCCCGAGCCGACTCGTGTTCGGTCGACGCCCACAAGTGGCTCTACCTGCCCAAGGCGTGCGGGGTCGTGCTGGTGCGCGACCGGGAGGCACTCACGGGCGCGTTCGCGCACGAGCAGGGATACCTGCCGCACCAGCGGTTCGAGCTGCACGCGGTCGACATCACGCTCGAGTACTCGCGCCCGTTCCGTGCCCTGAAGGTCTGGCTCGCCATGCGCGCTCACGGCGCCGAGCAGTTCCGCCAAGCGATCCAGCTGAACCTCGAGCAGGCGGACCTGTTGTATCGGCGCCTCCAGGGCACCGAGGACTTCGAGGTCCTGGAGGCGCCGCCGCAACTATCCATCGTGCCGTTCCGTCATGCGCCCGAGCACGTGGAGGACCTGAACGCGCACAACGCGAAGCTGGCGGCGGCGATCCAAGATGACGGGCGGGTCTACCTGGCGTCTGCGCTGATCGATGGCGTCGTCTGGCTGCGGGCGTGCTTCGTGAACTTCCGCACCACCGACGAGGACGTCGTGGCCCTACTCGAGGTCGCGCGCGAGATCGGGGACCGCCTGGCGGAGGGCGCGGCATGAACGCTTCCCAGCCGGCGGGGGGCGGGCGGCTCCTGCGTGCTGTGGGGGCCCGACCCGCGTTAGATCCCGTCCTCGAGCGGCGTGCGCCAGCGCGCCGGCACGAGCCGGGAACCGGTGATCGCCTGGATCGCCAGCGCCGTCCCCGCGACCACGACCACGTCGCCCACGCTGAATACGCCGGCCAGCGGCCACCCACGCGGGATCGCGAGCACATCGCCCAGGAAGAGCAGGTGCGGGTTCGCCACCAGGGTCGAGTTGGTCCAGACGGTCGGGTCCGCGGCCAGCCCCGCGGTGGTCAGCGCGGTGGCCGAGGCCGCCATCACGCCACCGTTGGCGACGATCGCCACTAGGTTGAGCATGGCTCCGGCGGCCGCGAGCAGCACGCCGGTCACGTGCCGGTTGGCCCACACGAAGGCCAGCCCGAGCGGGTAGCTGGCGACGTAAGCCGCAGTGCGCCAGCCCGCGGGTTCACCGGGAACGGCGATCAGGAGCACCTGCAGGAGCAGCGCTGCCCACAGGAACCCCACGCCTCGGAGCCGGAGCTCGACCAGGGCACGCAACCGCCCACCGGCCAGGCCGGCGACGACCACGGCCGCCGCCATGGCGACGACCATCAGCACGGTGGGGACCCCGGTGACGTCACGTTCTGGACATCGGCCGCGCCGAAGCGACGCATGAGCCGCAGCTCGGTGCGCCACCAGGCAATGGACCTTCGGCCTCCCCCGAGTCGCCGATGCCTCGGTGGCCCGCCCCAGGGACAAGTTCTGCCAACGGCCGATGCGTCCGCGGCCCGCGAACCCTACCGTTGTCGCGTCGGGCACGACCCGAGATGGACAGATACGACGGATCCCGCACGGAAGGACGAGGGCAGCGATGAAGCAGCTCTTCCGAAGGTTCTGGTACTCGCCCGCTCTGCTCGTGGTGATGGTCTGGGTCTTGGCCGCGCCGCGCAAGATGGGCGGCAAGAAGCTCTGACCATGGATGCCGAGGCGCCTCATGTGGCGCCGGAGCGGCTTCGGGACGTTCACCTAGAGAGCGGGCGGCGCTTCGTCGCCCTGGTCACGATCGGTGGGCTGATCGCCCTGGGCGCCCTGGTCAGCTCGGCCGATCCACGCTGGTTCCTGCACGCGCCCATCGCGTTCTGGATCCTGGCGTTGTTCGCGGTGGTCGGCGAGATGTTCCCG
>Ga0214473_10005868_pt1 | contig 14693 bp, 17 predicted proteins | sample RVTome_7_FD_203509 | JGI IMG/M metagenome (GOLD analysis project Ga0214473, IMG submission 203509) | Soil microbial communities from uranium-contaminated site in the Upper Colorado River Basin, Wyoming, United States - RVT98D197 | ecosystem: Environmental > Terrestrial > Soil > Contaminated >... | reverse complement strand
AATTCTGCGTCTTCCTTTTCGGAAATTTCCTTTGCCACCATCAGGAAAAAGATATGGTCCTCCTTATGGATGTGCTGCCGGAGCAGGGATATATATGCCGCCATGTTTTCGAGGATCGCTATGGTCTGGGCTTCTCGTCCTTGAGAATACCCCTCCAGGCATTGGGCCAGACCCTGAATCAGGGTCCGGCCACGTTCGTGTAAATACCTTAGAGAGTCGATTTGAGCATCCATCCGGCCGTTCTCTTTCCTGGCAAGGAGATTAAAGAGTAAGTATTCTTCTTTGAAGTGGTGGTATTTGTCAGAAAACTTCCGGGCAAATTTAATGGCTTTTCCAAAAAATTCTACCGGTGGCCGTTCCCCTTCTTCCAATTTCTCCATACCCAGACGGAGGATGTCCAAAAACCGCCAGATTAACCCGTGCTCTGTTAGCAAGATTTCTAAAGCTTCCATGAATTCACTCCTTCCCCTGGAACTCCTGGGCGATCCTCGGTCCATGCCCGTGGATGGCCAAGGTAATTTGACCTTTGATTACATTTGGCATTTATTAGTGTTTATCTTCGGCCAAGATAATTTCAAAAGGACATCGGATGGCTTCATAGAGGCAGATGGACTCGCAGTCCGCACAGTAACTGCAGTCGTCTGGCCTGGTGAGGACTGCCTTATTCTCTACCAGCTCCACTGCCCCGGTTGGGCATTCGTCCACGCAGTCTCCACATCCTATACATTTCTCGGCATCGATCTCCGGAACTCCCGTATTCATGGACATTCCTTATCCTTTGATTGCTTATTTTGATTCTATTCTGCCACTGAAATCTGTAGGGCGGCTACGACTTTTGTCGGAAATTCAGGCCATCTTCTTCAGCTTCCCTGGGTCGATCACATAAATCCGGTGGCCTTCCCTCCGAATGGCTCCTTCGGCTTCAAAGCCCTTGAGGGCCCTTCCGATCACGTCCCGCACGGACCCCACCCGGGCGGCCATTTCATCCTGCGTCAGCCGGGGAACGGGAGCTGTGCCTCCTTTTACGACCGCCAGCTCCAGGAGCAACCGGGCCATTCGATTAACCACGCTGCGGAAGGAGAGGTCCTCTACCACTGAGGTTAGATGACGCAGCCGGGCAGCAAACACCTTGAGGATCGCCAGCGCGGCGGGGCAGTCCACAATCAAAGACAGGAGGATCCCTTTCGAAACCAGATAGACTTCCGAGGGCTCGAGGGCCGAGGCGCTGGCCGGGTTCGGCCCTCCGTCGAAGACCGGAACATCGTTAAAACTTTCCCCGGGTTTGGCGATCAAGAGGACCTGCTCCCTTCCTTCCAGGGAGGTTTTGAAGATGCGGACCCGGCCTGATTTAACCACGTAAAGCCCCCGGCAGGGTTCTCCTTCCAGGAAAAGAATCTCCCCCCGAGAAAAGGAAATTCCTGCCGTTTCTTTCCGCACCCTTTCGAGCTCTTTGAGGCTCAATGCAGAAAAATAGGGTATGGATTTCAGGAAGTCCGTGGAAAGCGCCATCGGCGAATCTCCCCTTGAGGCAGAAGGCCATTTTTATCTTACCACAGGCGAAAACCCGAAAAAAAGTGCTTTTCCGACTAAAGTCGTATTCCCCTGAAAAGAGGGGTGATAATTTATTTACAAAACCAAATCAGCCCTCATCGGGCTGAAAAAGGAGGCTGCAAATGAGAGAAAGAGTCGAGAGCGCCCTGAATAAAATCCGGCCCTCACTTCAGGCCGATGGGGGAGATGTGCAACTGGTCGATGTCCAGGATGGCATTGTTTCGGTCCGGCTGACTGGTGCCTGTGGCAGCTGTCCCATGTCCACCATGACCTTAAAAATGGGAGTGGAACGGGCCGTCCGGCAAGAGGTCCCCGAGATCAAGAAGTTGGTAGCGGTTTAGAAACGGCCAAAATTCAGGGAGATCCACGAAGCCTGACAAGGGAGGTTGAGTCATGGAAGATGATTTCCGCGATTTTATCCGGGAAGCGAGGCCCATTCGGCTCAAAGAACCTCTGGCCGAAACTCTGGGAGCATTTACGAGAGAGGGGACGTTCTTAACCTACACCTTTGCCGAGGCAGTCAAGATGGCCGGGCATGCCTGTCCGACGGTTGCCGGCGCTTACCTGGCCTGCCAGAAAGCCCTGGAGCGGCTCTATCCGGGGGAAACTCCGGTAAGGGGTGAAATTTCGATTACGGTTTATGGCGAGCCGGATGAAGGAGTCTACGGGGTCATGTCCCAGGTTTTCAGCTTTATCCCCGGGGCTGCCCCGGCAACCGGCTTTCGGGGCCTGGGTCCCAAGTTTAAAAGAAAGGATCTCCTGAAATTCAACCCCCGGAAGCCCGATCCCAAGGCTCAATGTTTCGAGTTCAAGAGGCTGGATAACGGGAAGTCGGTTCTGGCTAAATTCTATCCCCAACAGATTCCCTTTGCCGCAGAGAAAGCCAAACGGATGGGAGAGCTCTTGGAAAAGGTGATCTGGGAAGCTGCCCGGGAGGAAGAAAAAAGAGAATTCCAGGAGATCTGGACGGGGAAGGTGAAAGATATGCTTCTCGAACAAAAGGGTATTGAGGGATGGGTGAAAATTGAAGAAAGGAGGGAGGCAAATGAGCGTGGTTAGCACCATAGACGTGAAAGGGCTGGGGCATGTGGAAAAGGAGAGGTTGATCTTTCCCGGGATCGAGGCCCTCAACCAGCAAGAGACAGCCCGCATCATCACCGAATTCAACCCCCTGCCCCTCGTGTATGTATTAAAAGCTCGGGGAGAGCTCCAGGTGGCCTTTGAAAAGGAAGGTCCCGATGAGTGGGTCCTGCAGGTCACCCGGGTCGCTCCGAAGGAGGACCAGAAGGAGCAATTCAAGGAATTGCTCAGAGAGCTGAAGGAAGGCGAAGGGTCAGAGGCAGCCAAAGAAAAAGCCAAAAAACTCCTCCAGGCGGTCGACGCCAAAACCCTCGGTCTCCTCGAGCAAGAGCTTCTTCGTGAAGGGATCTCCCACGATGAGATCCGCAAGAGCCTTTGCGACATTCATCTCGACGTTTTACGGGACAGCCTGGTCGCCAAGCGGCAGGAGGTCGCAGCTCCTCATCCCGTCCACACTTTCATGGAGGAACACAAGGTTATCCTCGACAGCCTGAAGGAACTGGGCCATCTGGTGGAGAGGTGGAAGGGGCTGAGCAGCTTCGCCGAAGCGGGGGCGGACCTGGAGAAACTGAAAGACATTGCCCATCACCTGGTGGAGGCCGAGAGCCACTATCAGCGGGAAGAGGATGCCCTGTTCCCGGAAATCGAAAAGCACGACATCTCCGAGCCTCCCAAGATCATGCGCCTGGACCACGTGGAATTCCGGCCGAGAAAGAAGGCCTTGTACCAGCTGGCGCAAAACCCGGGGGGCGTAGCCTTTCCTGAATTCAAAAATAAGGTGATCGAGTTGGGGGAATACATCACCAGGGAATTGGAAAGCCATATTTTCAAGGAGGACAACATTCTCTATCAAATCGCCCTCCAGGTTTTGACCCCGGAGGAGTGGGAAAAAGTCAAAAGGGAGTGCGACAAGATCGGGTACTGCTGCTTCACTCCCCAAGATCAAAAAAAGGAGGAGGGGAAAATGGTTGAGCTTGACCTGAGGTCGATCATGCCCTTTGAAAGGCATGAACTTATTTTTCAGAAATGGAATGGGTTGAAACCAGGCGAGACTTTGCAGATTACGAACGATCACGACCCCAAGCCCCTTCGCTATCAATTCGAAGCGGAATACAAGGACCATTTCGAATGGGAATACGTGCAAAAAGGGCCGAAGGATTGGATCGTGAAAATTAAGAGAGTCTAAAAAAGGACTTTTAATCCCTCCAGCCGGAGGAGAGGAGAAATTATGGCTGAGAAGGAAATCAAAAGCGTCGATTTGGCAACGCTGGAGATGATAGAAAAGGCTGCCCAGGATGGGGTCCGGGTAGTATTTGGACGGGCGGAAGCCATGAAACCCTGCCCCATCGGAGCGGAAGGGAGCTGTTGCAGTATCTGCGCTATGGGCCCCTGCCGGGTTATGGCGCCGAAGGGAAAAGAAGAAACCCTGGAGGAGAGGAGAAAGAGAGTCGGGGTCTGCGGGGCAACCCCGGAGACGATCTCCGCCAGGAATTTTGCCCGGAAGGTGGCCGCCGGAACCGCTTCCCACGGGGACCACGGCAGGTACATGGCCAAGTTCTTCCTCTCCGTGGCCCGGGGAGAGGTCCCGGGGTACGAAATCAAGGACGAACAGAAGCTGCTCCAACTGGCCCTGGACCTGGGAGTTGAGATCGGGGACCGCAGCCAGGAGGCCATCGCCGCCGAAGTGGCCCAGATCTTGATCCAAGAATTCGGCAAGCAGGAAGGTGAGCTCCTGTTCCTGAAGCGGGCGCCCCTGAAGCGGCAGCGTCTTTGGCGGGACCTGGGGGTTGCCCCCCGGGGAATCGATATCGAGGTCTCCGAGGCCATGCACCGCACTCACATGGGAACGGACCAGGATTACCAGGACCTGCTGGATTCCAGCGTGAGGGTAGCCCTGGCCGACGGCTGGGGGGGCAGCATGATCGCCACGGAAATCCAGGACATCGTCTTCGGGACCCCAGTTCCCCTGGCGAGCGAGATCAACCTGGGAGTACTCAAGGAAGATGAGGTCAACATCATCGTCCATGGGCATGAGCCGCAGCTGGCGGAGATGATCACGGCGGCGGCCCAGAGCACCGAAATGATCGACTACGCTAAGAAAAAAGGGGCGAAATGGATCAATCTCGCCGGGATGTGCTGCACGGCGAACGAGATGCTTATGCGCCATGGAGTTCCCATTGCCGGCAACTTCCTGCAGCAGGAGCTGGCGGTGGTTACGGGCGCGGTGGAGGCGATGGTGGTGGACGTGCAGTGCATTATGCAGGGGCTGGTGGACACGGCCCGGTGCTATCACACCAAGATCATCACCACGGACCCCCGGGCGCGAATCGAGGGGGCAACCCATATGCTTTTCGAAGAGCACCGCGGCCTGGAGTCGGCGAAGGCCATTATTCGGGCAGCCGTAGATAACTACGTCAACCGGGGCCAAAACATTCGCATACCGAAACACAAGACTTCCCTGATCGCCGGCTTCAGCCATGAAACCATCAACTACCTGATGGGGGGTCTCTTCCGCGCTTCCTACCGACCGCTCAATGACAATATCATCAACGGCCGAATCCGGGGGGTAGCTGGGGTGGTGGGGTGTAATAATCCCCGGACCCCTCACGATGCCGCCAACCTGGCCATGGTCAAGGAGCTGATCAAGAACAACGTGTTGGTCCTCCAGACCGGGTGCATGGCCATGGCCAGCGCCAAGGCGGGTTTGATGGTCCCGGAAGCTGCCCGGTACGCAGGGGAGGGATTAGCCTCGGTCTGCGAGGCCGTGGGAATCCCTCCGGCACTGCACATGGGGGCCTGCATCGATAACAGCCGCATTCTTATGGCGGCCACGGCCATGGTGAAGGAAGGAGGGCTGGGAGACGACATAAGCGAATTACCGGTCGCCGGGGCTGCCCCGGAATGGATGAGCGAGAAGGCTTTGGCCATCGGCCAGTACTTTGTCGGTTCCGGGGTCTTTACCGTATTCGGGGTCACCTGGCCAACCCTCGGAAGCCGAGAGGTGACCGATTACCTGTTTAAGGGGTTTGAAGAGAAATTCGGAGGCAGGTGGGCCTTTGAGCCCGACCCGATCAAGGCGGCCCAACTCATGATCGCCCATATCGATAAGAAGCGAAAAGCCCTGGGGCTCGACCGGACCAAAGAAAGAGTTCTCTTCGACATGGCCATGAGAAGGGAACTGGATGCAGCCTGAGTTTTAGCCGACAGTTGCAAGAGCGATTGGAAGGAGGGGAACAGATTGGAATTCTTCAGTTCGAAGGGGGGAAGGGATTTGAAGGAAGAGAAAAAACAAGTTCTGGAGGAAGAAATAATAGCGTCCGCGGTGAATGGACAGATCCCCTGCGCGGTGGCCTTCAAGATCGCAGAGAGACTAAAATCAGTCCCAAGAGTGATAGGGGATAAGGCTAACGAGCTCAAAGTAAGGATCATCAACTGCCAATTGGGCTGCTTCTACGTAGAAAAGGCAACCCATGAAGATCTGGAAGGCAGGTTCATAGACATCCAGCTTACAGGAGAGGTGCAGACGGCCCTGGTCCAAGGGAAGCTTCCTTGTAAAGTAGCTTTTCAGATTGCCAAGAAACTAAAGGCTGGCCGGAAGCAGGTCGGAGATGCGGCCACCAAGCTAAAAATAAAGATTGCGGACTGCCAGTTGGGTTGCTTCTCCTAGGGAGAGGACCTTTTCAGGTAGAGAACTGGATAGGACTAAAGGATTCGCTACTTCGTTTGCTCCTTGGAGGTGAGGGGAAAATGGAACCGATCAAAGAGGCATTGCTGAAAGCGATGGAGGCTTACTTTCAGGGGGATTCCAAGAGAATCAACCACGCCCACCGAGTCACGGGATACGCCGAGGAGCTCCTAAAAGGGGAAAACGGTGATTACCCAGTTGTCATCGGCGCATCGGTGCTCCATGACATCGGGATACACCAGGCAGAAAAGAAGTATGGGAGTGCGAGCGGTCACTACCAGGAAATCGAGGGACCAGCCATCGCCCGGGCAATCCTAGCGGGCCTGCAGTTCGAGCCGGCGCAAATTGAGGAAATCTGCGAAATCATCGCTCACCACCATAGCCCCGGCAAGATAAATACCCAAAACTTTAAAATCCTCTATGATGCCGATTGGCTCGTAAATTTGAGGGACGAGTATGATATCGAGGACAGGAACAAACTGTCCAAGACCATCGAGCGCATTTTCCTTACGCCCCGTGGCAAAGCGCTGGCCAAAGAAATCTACTTACGAGAGCCCGGATGTTGCGGGCATTAAAACAATCTTTACAAGGAGGGTAAAATGGCAACCAAATTTGATCCCATTGCCGAGTTTCGAAACGACCATCGAAAGGTGCGGGACCTTTTGCTCAGTCTGGCGGAAGCCATCGAAAAAGGTCAATTGGATAAGGCAAGAAGCACCCTGGGAGAAATCGATGTCCTGGTGGGGCCCCATTTCCGTTACGAGGAAGAGGCTCTATACCCCACCCTGAAGCAGTTCCTGGGGGAACATGTGGACAGCCTCGTCGAAGAACACGACGGGGCCATCAGCATAGCCAGGACGGCAGCCTCTTTGCTGGCCAAACCTTCCCTATCCCCGGAGGAGGCCAAGACGGCGGCCAAGGCGGCGCGGTCCCTGCTGGTACACGTGAGCAACTGCGACGGGCTGAACATTCTGGCCGAACGGTTGACGCCCGAGGCCCTGGACGATCTGGCCGCGAGGTTTGAAGCGTCCAGGCGGGCCGGACTTCCCCTGCTCAAGTGGGCGGAGACCGTGCGTGCCCGAAGAGCAGCCTGAGCCGCTCACATCTGAGAATGTGTAGTAATGAAAAAAGCTCTCACTCCCGCGGAAGCGGGAATCCAGTATTTTCAGGGCCTTTCTGGACTCCCGCTCCCTGCTTAAAACATGCAGGGACAAGCTTCGCGGGAGTGAAAGAAAAATGGGTTTTTCAGAGATCTCGATTTTTTCTCTTGACAACAATTAAACTTCCATTTTTTATTGCGAATGATTCTCAATCATACTCAAGATAGCCAACCAATATGCCCCTTAAAGCGAAACCCCAATTCTTGAATTTCTTAAGACACCAAGGTTTCAAGCGGACGCCGGAGAGGGAAAGGATTCTGCAAGAGGTCTTCGCCACGGAAGGCCACTTTGAGGCCGAAGAACTCGCCTACCGCCTTCGCCAGAAGGGAAGCCGAATCTCCAAGGCCACCGTTTACCGTACCTTACCCCTTTTAGTAAAGGCGGGACTTATCAAAGAAGTAATCCACGGGGAGAAACACCATCATTACGAACATCTCCATGACGACATTCACCACGACCATTTAATCTGCCTGAAATGCGGGAAGATTATCGAGTTCCATGATTCCTCCCTAAGGGAGATGGAAGAAAAGGTCTGTAAGATGAATCATTTTCGGCCGCAAAAATTTTTGATAGAGATTTTCGGGTATTGCCAAAATTGCCGGGAATTTTTTTTGATTTTTAATTGAGAATGAATCTCAATCGCTAAAGGAGATTCCGATGCGATTGGCCATCAAGGTCTGGGAAAAATTTCAGGGAGAAGGATGTCATGGGCAGTCCCATTCCCTCCTGACCGAGGAGAAGCGGGGAAAGATCGCCATCGTGGGGAGCCCGAATGTGGGGAAAAGTGTCCTTTTCCACAGGCTCACGGGAACCTATGTGACCGTGTCGAACTATCCTGGTACCACAGTGGAGGTGTCCCGGGGCAAAGGAACCATCGGAGAAGAGATCTTCGAGGTGATCGATACGCCAGGAATGTACTCCCTTCTTCCTGTCACCGAAGAAGAACGGGTAGCCCGCTCCATCCTCTTGGAAGAAAGTCCGGACATCATCCTCCATGTGGTGGACGCCAAGAACTTGGAGAGAATGCTGCCCTTGACCCTTCAACTTCTGGAGACAGGCCTATCCTTAGTCCTGATCCTCAACATCATCGACGAGGCTGAAAGGCTCGGTATGCAATTCGACCTATCCCTGCTTGAAAAGAGGCTGGGGATCCCGGTAGTGGCGACGATCTCGACGACTGGTCAAGGGATCGATACTCTCAAGGAGGTTATCCTGGAGCGATTGAAGGAAAGCTATTGCGCCAATCTTTTTCCTTATGAGGAGCCGATGGAAAATCTCCTGAAAGAATTTGAAGCGAAAATTCAGGGAGATTACGGCTTTTCCCGAAGGAGTCTGGCCGCAATGCTGCTTCAGGAAGACTCAGAGATAAGCAGGCTGGCCCGGGAAAAGGAAAGGGATTACGGTCCGATCACCTCTGCGGTAGAAGGTGCAAAGGGTCAATTCCCCCACCCCATCTCCTATGAACTAGCCCTGGAAAGGCAGAGGATTGCTTCCCGGGTCGTCCATGAAGGTACCCGCTTTGGGCCCAAAGCCCAGGGAAATTGGGTGGAGTGGCTCAGCCGCAGGATGATCTCTCCCTGGACCGGCATTCCTATCCTTCTTCTCATTCTATACTACGGGATCTATTGGTTTGTTGGAGATTTCGGGGCCGGGGTGCTGGTCGACTTTCTCGAAGGAACGATCTTTGAGGGAAATATTAACCCCTGGGTCACGAAGCTGATAAACTCCCTCTTCCCCTGGAAAATTCTCCAGGAACTCTTAGTGGGAGAATACGGGGCCCTTACCCTGGGCGTGCGCTACGCCGTGGCCCTCATCCTTCCGATTGTGACCACGTTCTTCCTTGCATTTTCTATTCTTGAAGACACGGGCTATCTGCCCAGGCTATCCCTCCTGATCGATCGAATTTTTAAGGCCATTGGCCTGACAGGCAGGGCAGTGATTCCCATGGTTCTGGGGCTGGGCTGTGACACGATGGCCACGATGGTCACCCGGACCCTTCCCACCCGAAGGGAGCGGATCATCGCCACCCTTCTTCTTGCCCTGGCCATTCCCTGCTCGGCTCAGCTGGGAGTCATCCTGGCTCTTTTCGAAGGGAATCCTCTGGGTCTTTGGATATGGCTCGGCGTCATCATCAGTGTTTTTCTGTTCGTCGGCTTTCTTTCGAGCAAGGTCATACCCGGAGAGAGGCCTTCTTTTTATATGGAAATTCCTCCTCTCAGGCTCCCCAAGGGTTCCAATGTTCTCATTAAGACCTACAGCCGGGTGCACTGGTATTTTAGGGAGATCTTTCCTTTGTTCATCCTGGCCAGCGTCTTCATCTGGTTAGGGCAGATCAGCGGGCTTTTCGATATCGTTGTCAGGGGCCTGGAATATCCGATTCGGCTCCTGGGACTCCCGGACAAGGCAGCCGTGAGTTTCCTTTTCGGGTTCTTCCGGAGGGATTATGGGGCTGCCGGCTTCTACGACATGAAGAAGATGGGCCTCCTCAGCGGCCACCAGCTCGTCGTAGCCGCAGTGACATTAACCCTCTTTGTCCCCTGCGTGGCCCAGTTTCTGATGAATATCAAGGAAAGAGGGATGCGGACCGGAGTGGGGCTTTCTCTGTTCGTCTTGCTCTTTTCCTTCGGGACGGGATACCTTATCCATCTGGTCCTGAATACTCTCGGTGTAAGACTATGAAATGTCCTTTTTGCGGGATGGAATTTGATGAAGAGGAGGCGCGGAAAGGGTGCGTGGGTTGTTCCCTAACCAAAGGGTGTCAGATGATTCGTTGTCCCCGCTGCGGATACGGGATTCCCCCCGAGCCCGGGTGGATCAAACGTTTAAAAGCATGGAGGAAAGGGAAATGAAATTACCGGAACGAGCAGAAGAGATTCTGGAGACCCTGTGGATGGGCATTGTGGAAGACCAGAAGAATTCCCTTTCCCTGGGTCTTTCCGAGAGAGAAGATGCGGTGGCCGAGCTTCTCGAGGGCGGATACATCCAGGTTGCGGATGGAGATGTTTTTCTGGAGGAGAAAGGGAGGGAAGAAGGAGAAAGGATCATCCGCCGGCATCGTCTGGCCGAGAGGCTCCTCGTGGACGTGCTGGATGTAAAAAGAGGTTTCACCCCTGAGATGGGTTGCAAATTCGAACACCTCCTCCATGAGGGGATCGATGAAAATGTATGCACTCTTTTAGGCCACCCCAAGATCTGTCCCCACGGCAAACTGATTCCACCCGGTCGATGTTGCCAGAAATCCGCCAGAGAGGTGGCCCGGGTTGTCTGTCCCCTCAAAGATCTGGACGTGAAAGATGGTGGCACAATTGCTTACCTGGCCACCAATGATGAGGGAAGACTGCATAAGCTGATGGCCTTAGGGGCCTTGCCGGGCCTTCGGGTCACCATGATTCAGAAATTCCCATCCTATGTCTTCCAGGTCGGCCACAGTCAATTTGCTGTCGATCAGGAGATGGCCGGAGGAATTTACGTACGTTTGGAAAAGGATTCCAACCATTTTTGAGCAACATTCAGGAAGTGACAAAAATATCAATGACCTTCATCTCCAGGCTCAAACGGAGTTTTAAACGACCCAAAAAGAAAGGAAAAGGTGATGAAAGAAATGCTGATCTTAATGGTGATTCTTCTTGTTGCGGTGGTCGCCCCTTCTTGGGGCCAGGGCCAGGTCACTTATAAGAAGGACATTCGCCCTCTTTTCGAGGAGAAATGTATCCGGTGTCATGGTTCCAGTTCCCCTTCGTGGGAAGAATTCAAAAAGAATCAGGAGAGGTTTACCAGAGAGAATTTTGGACCTCGGATGGACACCTATCCTCTCCTGGTGGATTTCGTTAAGGGGAAGGATGCGGGGGCGCTAATGCGGCGTCTGGACGATGGTACAAACAAAGAAGATAGGAAGCCCGGTAATATGTATATCCATCTCGGAAGGGATGAAGGAGAAAGGCAGAAGAGCCTAAAATTTTTCAAAGATTGGGTAGATTCCTGGACTCTGAAGAGGCGTCATCAACTCTCCGAAGAGGAGCTCTCTAAAATAACGGCTCCCGAGTGAAGGTTTTTTAAAGCCCCTGCCGGCCATTACCTTTCCTGGCCATTAGCAAAAAAAAATCAAAAAGCCTTGACTTCGTACCATGGTACAGGGCTTATAAAACAAAAAGGGGACATTCCCCCGGGAAAGATTCACGGTGCAAAGGAGGTGAGAGCGATGAGATAGTTGTTTCCCCATGCGCCCACTGCTCAGTGTGCGGGGCCATAGGCCGGTCCTGAGCACGACGTTAAACTGCTCGTTTGAAAAGGCCGGAGATTCAATTCCGGCCTTTTCTTTTTCTTAAGCCCACCCCTCACGAAAATAAGGTTTTTTCCGCCCCAAAATAAGTGATTCACCCCATTTACCTCTGAAAATATTCATAATAAATTCCACATACCTATCCTGTACCCGAAGCATAGAACGAGGCAACTCCCTTACCACGCCCTCTCCTGGAAGTGGAAGTGGGTCTTAACTATGAATCGGGTGGGCAGCCGCAACCTTCTGTTGCGTAATAGACTGGCAATATTCACATCCATAGCGGAGGCTACGGAAAATTGGATTATGACCCAGTCTCCATGGGGGGAGGGGAAGGGGGAAAGAAGCGAAATGAGCGAATTAAAAGACTCAGTTCGAGATCTGCACCCGGCCTACTTTGCCATGGTCATGGCAACGAGCATCGTTTTTCTTGTTGGCCAGATACCCCTCTTATTCCCTTTTTTCCTCTGTGCGCTATGCAGATTCTCATGTGGGTGGAGGGTTTAGCCATGTCAGTAAAAGAATACCAGCTTCCGGAAACCTTTCTCAAAGTTATCAAAGAGGACCGAGAGTACGGGATCTTTCTGCTGGAAGGAGAAAAATTGATCCTTTTCCCCGCCTGACCAGAGGGGGAATGGAACATCGGGGATGTTCTGCATTCGAGCGATCACCGCAGGGCAACGGACGCTGAAATGGAACATTACTTCCGCCAGATCGCCCCGGGGATGGACTGGAGGGAAGCCAAAAGCAAGCTCTGGCGCAGCGTTGACATCTTGGGAAAGGAAGGGAGCAGGGAGAAAGATAAGGCCATCAGAAACCGGGTTTTGCAGGCCTCCAGCGGCTAGCCCAACTTCCGCAGTCGGCAGAACGTTTTTGCTCGTTTTGGGCACATCTTCGTCTATAAACCCTTTGTTTTCAACAGGTGGATTGGTGATTCGCCAGAATAGTGACTAAGCAGAAAATAGTGACTGAAAAGAAACGGAAACCCGCATGAATAAAGCATTTCGCTCAGCGGAGTGCGGAAGTTGGGCTAGGAAATGGGTGTTGAGATTTTCGATCGATCAACACCAGCCCGCCCAAAATGCCGGTGAATTTTTTCGTATCAATTTAGCAGATTGAAAACAAGAACCAATGACCCAACTAAAAAGGTCAGTCATGCCTGCGAAAGCGGGAATCCAGATTTTTTGGGTATAATTTCCGGATTCCCGTTTTGCCGGGAATGATCAAATAAAGATTTTTCAACGAGCCAACCGTCCGATTTTTTCTTTGTACCTGCCGAACGGGTGAAAGATGAAGCAGAGCGGCGGGTTGCCATTCCATTTGATACTGAAGGAGCTGAGATCGGCCACCATGGTAAGGAGTGTTCCTTCGATGCCATTTTAAAGAAGTATGGACTTACTCGGGAACCGGCCCTGGTGCTGTTGGGCAAGATCGTCAACGGTGCCGATACGGACAATGCTCTTTACAACCAGCCAGAGGGTCCCGGCTTGAATGCCATCGCGGAATGGTTCCGCCATATTGGATTTCAGGATGACCATGCGATCAACAAAGCCGAATGGATTGTGTATGATGCCCTCTACGCCTACTGCCAGGAGATGATTCGGCTTGGCAAGCCTAAGGGCGCTTTCAAATAGACCACTATGCCCTTCCCTTACCCCTCATTCCTTCAGGTCTTCGGCATTTAAATTCTGACGGCCGGATTCTCTTCGGCACCCGCGCCCTTCGCCTTTTTGCCCACGGCTTTCTTTCGGTTGTGCTCATGATCTATCTGGCCCAAATCGGCCTGATGGAAACGCAGATCGGCCTCCTGTTCACGCTAACGCTGATCGGCGATACAGTCATTTCCCTCTGGATTACCACCCATGCAGACCATTGGGGAAGGCGAAGAATGCTGATCGCGGGTTCAGTCCTTATGGTGTTCGCAGGAGTGCTGTTTGCCGTAACCCGCGATTTCGTTGTTTTGCTCATCGCAGCCACGATCGGCGTCATCAGTCCCAGCGGGAACGAAGTCGGCCCTTTTCTCCCCATTGAGCAGGCCTCCCTATCGCAGATTGTATCCGACGAGCAGCGCACCCAGATTTTCTCCTGGTATAATCTTGTGGGATCAATGGCCACAGCCTTGGGGGCGCTGATCGGGGGGGTACTGGTCCAAGCAAGCCAAAGTGCTGGCCTGACACCCCTCATGCCCAATCTGCCCTTGGCAATCGCCATCTTGTTGCTGCGCTTCAGCATCTCCCAGATGGACGACCCAACGCGTCAATCTCACACCATGGCCGTAGTGAGTCCGGATGAACGTTCGGCTGCGGCTGGGATAACGGGGATTGCGCGGACCACCGGCGCTTCCCTGACTCCTGTCTTCACCGGCCCCTTGTTTGCTAATGCCCTGTTGATGAATGCACCTTTCTTCATTTCCGGTGGTCTTAAGATCCTGTACAATCTCCTTTTGTACCACAGTTTCCGAAACCTCAAGCCCCCAGAAGAGAAAGGCCCTCCGGATTCCTCATAATCTTGGGGTTACTTTCGGAATCCAAAACTGAATATGGGCTACCAATCTCTGCACTTCGCCAAAATTTATGAGATAAAAAGTATATCCAAATATTATGGGATATCGATTGCCCTCTACACCTTATGGGGAATTATTGTCATTCGAAGACTTCACCAAGGAATAGGTAATCTCACCTGGCACTGTCCGTAACGTCCCATCCTGCCTATCCATATTTTTTACGGTCAAAATAGGAAGAGTCACAGCCCTCAAAATGCGCGAATTGTGGGGGCAAGCTTTAAGTGGGGTATATAGCGGATACGGATTCGCTGTTAAAATCTACATCCCCAGGCTTAAACCTGCGACTACATAGGGTTTAAGTTTAATAGAGACTGTTACGATAAAACTCAAAAACATATGAAAAATAAGGGAAAACTGGTGATTTTTTGATCGACCTAA
>Ga0214473_10005867_pt1 | contig 14693 bp, 12 predicted proteins | sample RVTome_7_FD_203509 | JGI IMG/M metagenome (GOLD analysis project Ga0214473, IMG submission 203509) | Soil microbial communities from uranium-contaminated site in the Upper Colorado River Basin, Wyoming, United States - RVT98D197 | ecosystem: Environmental > Terrestrial > Soil > Contaminated >... | reverse complement strand
AGCACCGCCTGCATCTGGATGTGCTGTTCGGGAGTGATGTCCTGCGAAACCACAAAAACTCGGCGGATTTCCTCCGGAACCTGTTTGATTCCTTGGACGGTTCCCTTTCGGCGAACCTCTTCATAAACATTGTCTCTCTGGCCATGACTTAAACCTGATTTCTCGAGCACCTGATCAAACATCGGGCTGGTGTAGGAGAGTTCCCGCTTTCCCTGGTCCTCTCCGGCCGCTTGGAAGAGCTTTCTCACGTAAGAAAGGGCGAAGACCGGCTCGCAGCCGTATCCCTCCGCCCCGGCGACGGTCGAAATAGTTCCGGTAGGCGCGACCGTCGTCTGGGCTCCGTTCCTGATGCCGTGCTTTTTGATTCCGGCCACTACCGTTTCCCAATCAATCTTCGGCCGACCGAAATCGCGCTCGTAAGGATAGAGTGGAGAAGGAGGCTGCCAAGTCAGCTTCTTCGGATCGTAAATCGAGCCTTTGATCTTTAAGAAGGGCTGTCGCTCCCGGGCCAGATCGATCGAAGCGCGCATCGAATGATAGCGGATGAATTCCATGATCTGGGCCGCCAATTCCAACCCGTCCGCTTCGCCGTAGGAAACTCCCAGAGCGAACATCGCATCGGCCAGTCCCATGATCCCCAAGCCAATCCGCCGCACTCCCATTGCCGCTTCCCTGAGCTGAGGAACTTCCGGAACATAGGCGTTCGCTTCGACCACATCGTCCAAGAAGATGGTTGAGAGCCGGATGGTTTCGGCCAATTTTTCCCAATCGATCTTCCGCCGCGGCGTGATGTGCTTGGCCAAGTTGATCGAACCCAAGCAGCAGTTTTCGTACGGACCGAGCCACTGTTCTCCACAAGGATTTGTCGCTTCCAATTCGTAAAGCTGAGGAACGGGATTATCGCGGTTTGCCGTATCCAAAAACAGGATCCCCGGCTCGCCGTTGTGGTGGGCGGCGGTGATGATTTCTTGGAATAATTCCCTCGCATCCACCTCTTGCCAAACCTTTCCGCCGTGGGGGTTGATCAATTCAAACTTCTCGCCGTTCTCCACCGCCTCCATAAATTCATCCGTCGCCCCGACCGAAATATTGAAGTTGGAAATTTCCCCTTCTTTCTCCTTGCAGTGAACGAAAAGCCGGACGTCGGGATGAGAAACTTTGAGAACGGCCATGTTTGCACCGCGGCGGACTCCCCCCTGGGCAATTACCCCAAAGGAAGAATCGTAAGCTTGGAGAAAACCGACCGGCCCGGTGGATCGCCCGCCGGAACGCTTCACAAAATCGCCCCGCGGTCTCAGATTAGAAAAGGCAAAGCCGTTTCCCCCGCCGGTTTGCTGGATCAGCGCCGCCGCCCGGAGAGTCGAAAAGATTCCTTGGGGATCCCGCCCCAAATCGTCTTTAATGGGAAGAACGAAACAAGCCGCCAGCTGTCCGAGCGGCGTTCCGGCTCCCGTCCAAGTCGGAGAATTCGGCACGAAAAGAAAATCCGAAAGAAGCTTAAAGAAAGTTTTGGCAACCTTCTTCGGATCTTTTCCGAATTTCTTCTCGGGGGCGGCGACTCCGGCTGAAACCCGATCGAAGGTTTGCCGGGGAGTTTCAATCGGGTGACCGTCCTCCCCCTTCCGGACATAACGGCGAACAAACACTTCGGCGGCGTTTTCCGACATCCCGAAATCCTTTTGAGCTAAGGAAATAGCAGATTTTAAATCTAAAGATTCTCGTGAAGACATTTCGAAAAAAAGATGGGCAGCGCTAAGAACAAACTTTACTTAGTATCGTTTAACAAAAATGAAAAAGGAAAAACAATAGGAAAATTAAAGAGAGGTTATCCTGTGGAAATCAGCCGCGCTTCCGGCGGAGAAAAGCGGGAGCATCGTACTCGTCTCCCTCTTCCTGCATCTGTTTCACTTCCTCTTTGTCTTTGTTTCCCGTCAAGGTCTCTGGAGAAGAAAGGGAAAATCCGGTGGCGATCACTGTGATCCGAATTTCATCTTTCATTTCGTCGCTAATCGAAGCGCCGAAAATGATATTGGCATTGGGATCGGCCTCTTGAGAAATGACCCGGGCCGCTTCGTCGACCTCATGCATCGACAAATCTTGGCCGCCGACAATATTCATCAAGATACCGGTCGCGCCTTTTACCGAAAATTCCAGGAGAGGCGAGGTGATGGCGGATTTGGCGGCAGTCGGAGCCTTTTCCTGACCGCTCGCTTCGCCGATTCCCATCAGCGCCGAACCGGCGTTGGTCATCACCGCCCGGACATCGGCAAAATCGACGTTTACCAGCCCCGGAATCACAATCAAATCCGAAATTCCCTGGACGGCTCTTCCTAAAATCGAATCCGCCAACCGGAAGGCCTCCAAAATCGAGGTCTCCCGCTCCACAATCTCCAAAAGCTTTTGGTTGGGAACCACAATTAAGGCATCGACCTTATCGTGCAGGGCTTGAATCCCCCGGACCGCGTTTTCCATCCGCTTCGCTCCTTCAAATCCGAACGGTTTGGTAACTACCCCCACCGTCAGCGCTCCGATCGATTTGGAAATCTCGGCGATAATCGGGGCGGCGCCGGTCCCGGTTCCCCCGCCCATCCCGCAGGTTACGAAAACCATATCCGCCCCCTCCAACCGGCTCCGGATCAAGTCGACCGATTCCTCGGCCGCTTTTTGGCCGATTTCAGGATCCCCGCCGGAACCCAATCCGCGAGTCAGCTTTTCTCCAATTTGAATCTTGCTGGGAACTTCTAAAGTAGCGAGGGCCTGGGAGTCGGTGTTGACCGCGAGAAACTCTACTCCGACAATCTTCTGGGAACGAACCATCGAATTCAAAGCGTTTCCGCCGGCCCCTCCCAAACCTAAAACCTTGATATCGGCAACTTTTTCGATTTCCGGTTTAACGCGCATGGTTACTTAACTTCCTGCTACGGCAGGAAAGATTTCCCCCATTCTACCACCCGGCCAAACAATTGGGTAACTTTTTTCGTGTTGATCACCGGAAAACTGATTCCCTCCTGAGGCTCAAATTCCGATCCGTAAATTACCAATCCGATCGTGGTCGCGTGGGCAGAAGTAGAAACTTCCTCAATCAACCCCGACACCCCGGTCGGAGTTCCGATCCGCAGCGGCAGGCGCAAAACCTTTTTGACTAAATCCTTTAGCCCGATCGTTTGAACCGCACCCCCGGTCACGATCAGGCCCGCCGGCAAATCCCCTTGCTGGCCGGAATTCTTGATTTCGAGTCCGACCATGCTAAAAATCTCGGATAACCGGGCCTCAACAATATTGGTCACCAGCGAAATCGGAACGGTCTGAACTTCCAAACCAAGCTCCGAAATATCAACCTCGTCGTGGTCCTCTTCACTGGGCTTGAGCGAACCTTCCGAAAGCTTAATCTTGATTCGTTCCGCATCCTCCAGGGAAACTCGAAGACCGACCGCCAGATCATTGGTGATATTCTGCCCCCCGATCGGGAGAACCGAGGAGTAAGCCGGACTGCCGCTGTTGAAAACAACCACTTGGGTCGTTTCTCCCCCGACATCCACCAGAGCGCAACCGAGTTCTTTCTCGGTGTCGGAAAGAACCGCTTCGGCCGAAGCCAATCCGCCAAACACCAAGTCTTCCACTTCCACTCCCACCTGCGAGACGCACTTCACCAGGTTGTGCATCACCGTCGTTGCTCCGGAAATAATGTTTGTTTCAACTTCCATCCGCACCCCGCTCATTCCCATCGGATCCTTGACCCCCTCTTGGGAATCAACCGTAAAGCCGCGCGGTAAAACATGAACAATCTCTCGGGAAGAAGGGAGAGAAACCGCCCGGGCGGCTTCGGTGACTCTCTCGACGTCCTCTTCAGTGATTTCGGAACCCTCCCCGCCGACCGCCACCACCCCATGCGAATTCAAAGAAGAGATGTGCTTGCCGTCCACCGAAACAAAGGCCGAGCGGACGGGATATCCCGCCATCCGTTCCGCCCCTTCCAAACTCTCGGAAATCGCCGCGACCGCTTCATCAATATCGACCACGACCCCCTTTTTGATTCCCCGGGAGGGAACGGTGGAAACCCCAATCACCGAAATTTTTTTCTCGGGCGAAATCGAAGCGATGACGGTGGAAACTTTTGAAGAACCGACGTCGATGCCGGTAACGATATGTTCTTTAGCCATGCGATCAATCCGATAATATCACAGTTTCACTACCGGTCGCGAAAAGCGTAAATCAACGCTTTTCGGGGTCCGCCCTCCCAATTTGAGGCGCTGCAGAATTTGGGTCAGCAACTCCAATTGTTGGTCAATAGCCCGGTCGGCGCTCAACCAAACGATCGTTTTTGTTAGTTGCAATTCGATTGTTTCCGAACGGAGGTAGATTGCTTTTGTTTCCAGTCCCTTCTTGGAAACCAAATCCAACGCCTGCAGATAGCTGAAGATCCCCGCCTCGTCGATTGCCAGCTTAACCCCGACCGCCCCTTCAAAATCTTCCGAGAGCTTAATCACCGGGAGCGATTCTCCCGCCGCCGGCCGAAACAGCAATCCCTCTTGATCCACTAAAAATTTGGCTTTATTTTTGTCTTCAATGACCGCCAACGGCTGCCGGACCGAAACTCTAATCAACAACCGGTCCGGGAATTTTTTCTCGATCGAAACAGCCTTCACCGTCAGGAAACTGTCTTTAATTTCCCGCTCCACTTTCCCGGTATCCAGGAAAAATATGCTCCGGGCGAGAACCCCTTCGGAAATTCTCTGTCGAACCAAGGCCTCATCGGCCAGCTGCTCGAATTCAAACTCCAGGGCTTTTACCTGGAAAACATCGGTCCGGAGAAAAAGGAAAATGGAGAGAATCGACAAGAATACGATCAGGATCGTTGAGACCGGCCGATAAGGAATGACAACTTGCCGATGACCGATGGGAACAAAAACCCGCGGCGAGCGGCGGAGCATCTGCAAACGCCGGCGAGGAAAAAAGTTGATCATTTTATCAACCGAATAATCTCGGCCGCGATCTGAGAAGCGGCGACGGGATTAATCAACCGGCGGGCGGCCACCGTCCCTTTCTGGTAATCCCGGAGATTCGCGAAAATATCCTCCAAACTCTGGCGAAGCACTCGAGAAGAAAGCCCTTCTTCTTCCAAAACTACCGCCGCCCCGGTTTCCGCCAAAATTTGGGCGTTCCGAAACTGTTCCCGCCGCGATACCCAAGGAATTGGAATCAGAATCGCCGGCTTGCCCAGAGCGGCCAGTTCCGTGACGGTATTCGCCCCTGCCCTGCCGACTACCAGAGCGGCAGCGGCATAAACGGCGCCGATCTCATCCAACCCGAAATACTCCTGCAGAATGTAACGGTCTTGAAGCTTTTTCGGCAGCTGATCCTTGAGAATCGAAAGCTTCTGGTAGTCCTGAAATCTGGTCGAAGATCCCGATTGGTGGATCAGGTTGTAGTTTTCCAAGAACTGCGAGAGGGAACCCCGGACGGTTTCATTAATAAGGTGCGATCCCTGCTTTCCTCCGGTGACATAAACCACCGGAAGATTATTTTTAAAACGGAAGCGTTTGGTCCGCTCCTCGAAAACATCGGGCCGGACCGGATTACCGGTAAGAACGGTCTTTCGGGGCGGGAAATACTTTAAGGAACTTTTCCAAGAGACGAAAATCCGCCGCGCGAAATGGGAGATGAACCGGTTTGCCCAGCCGAAAACCACCGTCTGTTCGTGGGTCACCGCCGGAATCCGCAAAAAATAGGCCGCCAAAACCACTGGAGCAGCGAGGTATCCTCCAAAGGAAACTACGATCCGGGGTCGAATTCGGATCAACAAGTACAAGGAGTGGAGAAAACCCAGCGGCAACTTGATCAGTTCCCGCCAGGAAGAACGGTAAAGCTTTCCGGTCCGAAGCGGGAAGAAAGGAATTCCCAAGCGGGTAATCGTCTTGAACTCCACCGATTCCGTTTTTTCCCCGCTCAAGGAGTAGCGGTGCCCGACCCAAAAAAATTGGAAATTACCCCGCTCCTGCAGCGCTTCGATTACCGCAATTGCCGGGTCTTGGTGGCCTCCGGTCATCAGGATCCGAATTGGTTTTTCGCGGTTGTTGTTCATCTTGTAAAACGGCCGCTGACGGTGTACCGGCTGACATTCAACAGCACTCCGATTGCCAGCAGCAGCACGAAAAGCGAGGAACCCCCGTAGGATACCAAAGGAAGGGTAATCCCCGTTAGAGGAAGCAGTCCGACCATTGCTCCTAAGTTTAAGATAGTTTGGACCGCGAGCCAAGCCGTGATGCCGGCGACCGCCACCCGCCCGAATTCATCAGGAGAACGTTCCGCAATCCGAAAACCGCGAAAAATCAGAAATCCGAAAACCGCGACCACCAGGGACGCTCCCAAAAAACCGAACTCCTCCCCGACGACCGCGAAGATCGCGTCGGTTTGGATATCCGGGATGTAGCCGTACTTCTGCCGGGAACGGCCAATTCCCAACCCCCAAAACCCTCCCGAACCGAGGGTAATTTTAATTTGGCGGGTCTGATACCCGATCCCTTGGGGATCGGTATCCGGGTGCAGAAAAACATCCCAGCGTTCCCGGAAAGTGGCGCTCTGGGATGCTAAAAGCGCTCCTCCCAAACCAAAAACAAGCAGGGCCAGCAGGATCTGGCGAAGGCCGGACCGGGCAAAGTAAAAACAGGCCAAACCGATGGCGACAATAATAACGGCGGTCCCTAAATCTCTCTCCGCTACGGTCAAACCCGCTACGGCCAGGGTCGGGACAAAGAAGGATCGAAAAGAGGGGTGGGCCGGCCCCCGGCCGGATCGGGAACTGACTAAGAGCGTTGCCAGATAAAGAATCAGCGCTAGCTTGGCAAATTCCGAAGGCTGAAACCGAATTTCATCGAGAACCGGCACCGAATCCGGAAGATCAAGGGCGAACCAGCTCCGGGAACCGCGCACCTCCCGGCTCAGGCTGGACGGCACCAGGACCAGGGCCAGAAGCAAAACCGCGAAAATGAACAGCGCCAGCGCCCCCCGCTTAATTTTTCGATAATCCGTCAAATAAAAGATCGCACCTCCCAAAGATCCGAGGATAATCCACAGAATTTGGTTTTCCAAAAAATGAAACTGGTTGCCGTAATCGGCCAGCGCTTTCGCCGAGGAGGAATCATAAACCGCTAACAATCCCAAAAGCAGCAGGAAGATCACCCCGCCAAAAAAATACCAATCGAGGCTGTGTTGGGCAGAGTGTTTGATTTTTTTCAACATTTCTTAGAGCGCCGCGAGGAAGAGGCCAAGGAAAGCAAGGAAAACCCCGACGAGCCAGAATCGCATTGTCACTTTAGTTTCGGCCCATCCTTTCATCTCGAAGTGGTGATGAATCGGCGCCATTAAGAATGGCTTCTTCTTGCCAAGTTTCACCGCCCCGATCTGCAAAACAACGGAGAGGCCTTCCGCGATAAATACCCCCCCAATCACCAAGATCAGAAAAGATCGTTCCAAAAGCATCGCCAGCGTCACGAACGCCGCCGCCCACCCCAAAGCGCCGACGTTGCCGGCAAAAAACCGGGCCGGGAAAATGTTGAAGTAAAGGAACGGCAGAAGACCGCCTAGTAGAATGCCGGTCGCGACCGCCAAATCGTTTTTGCCGAACACTAAAGCCAAAGATAGCACTGCCGTAAAGGCAATCATCAGCAGCCCTCCGACCAGCCCATCCAATCCGTCCGTGATGCTGATGCTGTTCAACAGGAAGAGGAAAATTACGATCACCATCGGGAAGTAAGCCAGACCCAGATCTAAGGAACCGAAGACTGGCAGCCAAACTTCCGTCCCGCCGACGGTTGACAACCAAAGCGCCAAAAGCGCCGCGATCGCCGTCTGAAAAAGGATCTTTTGGTAGGTCATAATTCCGCCGACGTTTTGCGACCCCAGTGCCCGGAAGACTTCCCGAAAAGCGTTCCAGGGGAAAAGGAGAATCTTGTACAGATTCCAGGAAAGGTCCGACATCGTCACGATCGGAACGATTTTTTCCCGAATCGTCTTCTGCAGACGCGAGCTCCGGTAGATCTTAAGGAAATCCTCCGCCAAACCCAGCGCCGCCATTGCGATTACCACTCCCAAGAGCACTCCGATCTGGGGAGTGAGATTAAAAAGCAGGTTTAAAATCAGAAAAACCCCAATCGGCAGGAGCCCGGCGGCCGTCGGCGTCCCCTGCTTGGCAAAGTGGGTCCGCGGCACATCCGGGTTGATCGCCTCTTTCATCTGAAAACGATAGAGAAAATTAATAAAGACCGGGTAAAGGAGAAAAGTGGCGACAGCGGAAATGAGTAAAAAACCTAAGGCAGGCATTATTTCCTTAATATTATCAACTTCTTCACCGATAAATCTTAACAGACTCCTCAGGGTTTAGGATTAATTTATCAAGATCGGAAAAGTAACGCTCCAGCCGGTCGAAAGCCTCCTCGATCTCGTCCTCTTTCGCCGCGAATGATAACCGCAGGTAACCCTCCCCGCCCGGCCCAAAAGCCGAGCCCGGAACAACGGCGACTCCGGCCTCTTCCAACAGCCGCCGGGCAAAATCAATGTCGCTCCCAACTCCTTTGAGTTTAACGAAGAAGTAGTAAGCTCCTTCCGGCACTTGAAACTCGAAGTACTCCGCCAACTTCTGCAATCGCCGCCGCATCCTCTCCCGCCGGCTAATTAGTATTCGCGAAAACTGTTCCGGAATGTGGGGAAAATCTCCCAGAGCCGCCAGCGCCGCATACTGCGCCGGCAAGGAAGCCCCGGCGGTAACCGTCATTTCATGGACCTTAACAATCTCTCTAGCAATCGGAGCGTCTGCCAGCAGGTATCCGACCCGCCAACCCGAAAGAGAAAAAGCTTTCGAAAAACTCATTAACCGCACCAATTTTGACCGAGCAGATCCGATTTCTCCTAACGGGGTATAAGAAACTTCGGGATCAACAAAAAACCGGTAGACCTCATCCGTAAAAATCCAAAATCCGTGTCTTTTCGCCAAATCGGCAATTTCTTCGAGCTCCGATCGGGTGTAAACGGTTCCGGTGGGGTTATTCGGGTGGCAAATTATTATTCCCTTGGTCCGGGGAGTAATCGCCCGCTTCAAGTCGGCTATCCGCAATCGCCAATCCGGCGGCTTCAAAGGAACAAAAACCGGCTTAACGCCCAAAACTTTTGGAATGTTCAAGAAGGGAGAATAGGAAGGGGAAGGAATCAGCAATTCATCGCCCGGAGAAAGGAGGGTGGCCAAGGCGGCGCTCATGCCCTGCAACGCCCCGGCCGTGATCAAGACTTCTTTTTCGGGATCGTAAAAAACTTTCTCCCGGGAAAGATGCCATTCGGAGATCTTTTGCCGGAGATCCAAAATCCCCCGGGGCGGACCATAAAAATCTGCTTTCCCTTCCTCGATCGCCGCGATCGCCGCCCGCCGCACTTCCAGAGGCGGCAGGAACCGGGGAATTCCCTGCGCCAGCGAAACCGCTCCCCGCGCCTCGGCCTGCTGCTGAATATCCTTGATCGGCGAGAAAGGAATGTCCTTGGTCTTTGAGAACATTTTCTATCTATAGAAACGGGATGGAAGACCCCCCATCACGAAAAAAACATCCACCATATATAATTAAGCGAGAGATGCTCAAAAAACCCCTCCGCCGAATTCTCCGAATCATCCTCTTCTTCCTGGCCCGGGCGGCTCTCCAAAAACACCGGCCGACGGTGATTGCGATCGTCGGGGAAGGAAAGACCGGGATCGTCCGGGAAGCAATCTACACCGTCCTCAAGAAACACTTCCCGACTCGCCGCAATTTGGAGGCGCCGAATGCCGAATTCGTTCTGCCGTTGGCCGTCCTGGGAGCCAAGGAATACCCGCTCACCGTTGCCGGCTGGCTGAAAGTCCTGCTCCGGAGCTCCGGCCGCTTACTGCTCCGTCCCCCCTTTCCCCACACTCTCGTTCTCGAGATCGAGTACACCCGCAAGGAAGCCTTCGATTATTTTTGGAACATTACCGAACCGGAAGTGCTGGTGGTCTGCGGGGGAACTCCCTTTCTCTCTCCCGATCAAACCGCCGAAAAAGTTTTTCGGACTAAGGAAACGCCGAATCTCTCCGGATACCTGGAAGTCGCAATAAAAGTTGCCCGGATTTTCGACATTTCCAAGAAAGAGGCCGAGGAAGACCTGCGGGATTTCCGTCTCCCTAAAGCCCGGATCAATATCCTCCCGGCCAAAGACGGCGGCATGATCGTCGACGCCACTTACCACTATCTTCCCCCCAGCCCGGTCGCCCTGGAAGAAGTTTTGGAGGCGATTCCGGGGCGGAAAATAATTCTTTCCCCCCAGAAAGACATCCCGGAAAACATTAAGGTGCGGCGAGGCGAGATTGCGGTAATCACCGGGCCCTACCGCAAGATGTGGACTTATCCGGCCAAACTCGCCAAATCGCCATGGACCTAAAAGAAGAAGAAAAACTCGTCCGGGCCGCCCAACGAATTAAAAGCGGACCGAACGCTCCCTTCGGCGAACTCTACCAAAACTACGCCCTTAAAGTCCGAAAATTCTTTCTCAAGCGGATCGGGGATGAGAATCTAGCCGAAGATCTTTCCTCCAAAACATTTGAAAAAGCCCTCCACGGGTTGGAGAAATTCCATTGGCAAGGAGTCCCTTTTTCGGCCTGGCTCTTTCGGATTGCCCGGAATGTTCTCTTTGACCATTTCCGATCCGAAAAGGACAAAAAGAGGGTTTCGATCGAAAATGCCCCCACCCTCAAAGGAGACCTGCCGACCCAGTTTGAAGAGCTGGAGCAGTTGCAGGAAAATGAACTCCTTTGGCAGGCCCTGGCAAACCTGCCGGGTCGGGAAAAAGAGATTGTTTACCTTAAATTTTACGAAGGCCATACCAACCGAGTAATTGCCGAGATCACCAAACTTTCCGAAACCAACGTCGGGACAATTCTCTATCGAACCCTCCGGAAACTGCGGGAGGACTTGAAAAACCTATAGTTTAGGAGTAGAATAGAGACACCAGTAGCTAGATCTAGGAGGATTCGATGGGCCTCAGATACGGGATAGTCTTCACCAAGAAAGATCACCCCTGCGGAAAGTGTCGGGAAGTGATTCCATCGGGAGAGAAAGCCCTGGAAGTGATCGTTCCGATGCACACACCGGATCGATGGGGAAACGAGATCTTTGTCAGAGTACCGGTTCACTACCACACCGGTCATCCGCCCAAGGGGTTAGGAAGCAATTCCTGACCCTTTTTATTTTATTCGATCTTTTTGATTCGAGCTCCCAAGCGGGAAAGTTTCTCTTCAAAATTCTCGTATCCCCGTTCAATGTGCTCCACTCCGGAAACCTCGCTCTTCCCTTGGGCCGCCAAGGCGGCCAGAACCAAGGCGGCGCCGGCCCGGAGGTCGGTAATTTGAACACTCGCTCCCTGGAGAGAGGTTGGTCCGGAAACCTTGGCGAAAGTCTTGGGCTCGTTGTTTCCTTTCCAATCAAATTCGTAATCGACCGGCGTAAATTTCCGGCCCAGTTGGCGGGGAGTTAAAAGTTCGATCTGGGCCCCGAACTTTTTCAATTCCGTCAAATACTTCCAACGGTCCTCATAAACGGTTTCGTGGACCAAGGACTTGCCATTCGCTTGAGTTAAAAGAACGGTCAGAGGTTGCTGCCAATCGGTCATAAAACCGGGATGGGGGGAGGTTTCGATCTCGATCGGTTCAAAAACCGCCGGCTCTTTCACGAAAACGCGCAAGTTCTTTCCGATTACCTCCCAAGAAACGCCAATCCTCGGCAGCTTTGCCAAGAAAGAAGTCAGATCGGCCGTGTTGAGATCGGTCAGAAGCAGATCCCCCCGCGTCACCGCCGCCGCGACGGCGAAAGTCACCGCTTCGTTCCGGTCCGGCAAAACGCGGTGTTTTGTTCCTTCCAGGGATGGGACGCCTTGAATGTGTAAAATCCGGGAACTGCGGGAATCGCGCTCGATCCGCGCCCCCATCTTGTTAAGAAGCAAAATCAGGTCATCGACTTCCGGTTCTTGAGCCGCTCCTAAGATCTCGGTCTCCCCTTCGGCCAGCGCCGCCGCCATGATAATGTTCTCCGTCCCCATCACGGTATTTTTCTTAAAGACGACCCGCCCGCCCCGCAGCTTTTTAACGCTCCCGATAATCTTCTCTTTTTTAACCTCAAACTTTGCTCCTAAAGATTCCAACCCGGCTAAGTGCCGGTCGAGCGGCCTCTCCCCGATCGCGCAGCCGCCGGGAGTCGGCAGGACCACCCGCCCTTGCCGCGCCAAAAGCGGGCCGATCACGATAATCGAACCGCGGCTTCGGCCGGAAAGATCGGCCGGCACCTCGGTTTTCAAGGTCAGGCGGGGACGGAGGATCAGCGTTCCCGGGGAACGGAATATCTCCACTCCCAGGGCTTTGATGATTTCCAAATCCACCTCGACATCGGAGATCTCCGGAACATTCTCCAGCACGAGTTGGTCATGAATCAGTAAAGCGGCGGCGGTTTCCTTGGTGACGGCATTCTTCGCTCCGGAAATCCGGACCTCGCCTTTGAGAGGAACTCCTCCTTCAATGGTGTAGCGCTTAGACACTGTGCTTAGAATTTTAACAGCATCCGAGCGGAAAGTTTATCGATCGGGACTGATATTGAAGAGGGGGGCGATTTCTTTGAACGCTTCCACCCAAAGCGGTACGACGGTCGTGGCGGAATAGGTATTGGGAAACGTCGGCTCTTCCAAACGGATCAGCATCACAAAGGATTTATCCTTAAAAGGAAATCCGACAAAGGTGACGTTGGTTTTCCGGGAGTCGTATTTGCCCCCGACCGGGATTTCAGCCGTCCCGGTCTTTCCGGCCACCCGGTATTTGAGGTTGCGAAGGGACAGCGATTCTCCCCCCTCCACCGCCGAGCGCAAAAGATTGACGACGATCTCCGAGGTTTCCGGTGAAATCACCCGCCGAATCGGCTCCGCCGGGAAAGAAACCTGCCGGCCGTTGCGGTCGACCATCCGCTCGACGACCTGCGGTTTCATCAGAATTCCTCCATTGGCAATCGCCGAATAGGCGGCGGTCATCTGCAAGGCAGTAATTCCGATCCCCTGCCCAAACCCGGCGTTGGCGAGATCGATTTTCCGCCAATCGTTCAGCTTTTTCACCAGCCCGGCTTCTTCTCCGGCCAAATCAATCCCCAGCTGCGACCCGAAACCGAAATTTAAGAAGTAACTCCGGAGCGTTTCCCGTCCGACTTCTACTGCCAGCTTGGCCGCGCCGACGTTGTTGGATTTCTGCAGCAACTGGGCCAGGGTCTGTTTGCCCCAATGCCTCCCGTCCCAGGTATTAACCGCATAGCCCCCGATCTGAAACGGGCCGCTATCGACAAACTTCCAAGAAGGCTTGATCTTATCGGAGTCCAGGGCGGAGGAAATCGTCACCGGTTTCATGATCGAACCGGGCTCGTAGGTCGTCGCCAAGACCAGATTGCGAACTTCTTTTTCCGCCGATTTCCGATTTTGAGGCGAGATCCAAGCGTTGAAATTCCCGGGATCGAAGCTGGGGTAATTTCCCAGCGCCAAAACATAGCCGTTCTTCGGATCAAGCACGACAAAAGACCCGCTCTTTGCCCCGTAGCGCTTCACCCCGGCGGCGATCTTGCGTTCGAGGATCGCCTGGACGCCCCGGTCGATTGAGAGATACAAATCGGCGCCGTTTTGGGGCGCAACTTCGGTCGATTCTCCGACCAGGATCGGTTCGGTCTTCTGCTCGTTGTACTCCTGGCGCATGCTCCCGGATTTGCCTCGCAGATCCCCGTCGTAGTATCCTTCCAAACCGTTATAGCCTTTTTCCCCGTCTTCATCGAAAGCAACAAACCCCAGGATCGAGGCGGCCAGCGTCCCTTCCGGATAAAAACGGCGGTTATCGGGGAAGAAGCTTAATCCGGGCAGATCCAGATTCTTGAGTTTGGCGACTTGGGCCGCCGGAACCTTGCGGGCCAGGTCCACTCCCATCCGTTCCTTTAGAGAAAGCAGTCCGGTAATCCGCGCGGTTTGATCGGCGCGGGGGTCTTTTGAATCTTGGGAAACAGGATTGTAGCTCAAAAACCGGGAATCTTCCCAAAAAACGGCGACGATCTTCTCGGCCGTCTTCTTCGGGTCTGGGACTAATCGCGGATCGGCCGTTACCCGATAAGCCTCTTCGCTGTTCGCCAGCAATCCCCCGGAAGCAAAAATCCGCCCCCGTTCCGCCGGAATCGTGTAAGCCAAGCTCCGCTGGTTCTCGGCTTCAATCCGGTAGTGGTCGCCTTGAACAACTTGGAGGTAAAAAAGCTGCCCGATCAGGGCTAAAAATCCAACCAGAGCTAAGAACGAGGCAATCCGCAAGCGGAGCATTTCAACGCTGGGGAGCCAGAGCCACTGGTACCGGAGGGAGGAAATAAAGTTTGCCGACGACCATTCCCATTCGGAGCGCTTCTTGCCGAATTGTGTTCAGCGAAGAAGCTTGGGCGATCTGATTCTCGAGTTCCCGCAATCGCGATTCTAAAGATCCTTTTTCATTCCGAAGGCTCTCCAGCTCTTGGCCTTTGTTAACCACGGAATTATTCAAAAATACGTTGGCGCCGATCAGCAGCAGGATTAAGGCAACTAGGATTTTTCTAATCATTTTCTTTCAATAACTCGCAATCTCGCCGAACGCGATTGAGGATTTTGGG